>ERZ1673752.2328-NODE-2328-length-21628-cov-7.593010_pt1 | contig 21628 bp, 23 predicted proteins | sample MGYA00580195_ERZ1673752 | MGnify/ENA primary metagenome ERZ1673752 (study PRJEB41218, sample SAMN15661744) | gut metagenome | host: Homo sapiens | place: Canada: London | collected 2015-08-20/2019-03-30 | study: EMG produced TPA metagenomics assembly of...
TTTAACGAGCCGCGCTATTTCAGCGGCGAAGTTAAACGTCCAGAATTCTACCTTAATTTTACTGAACATTGAGAAACAATTAGGAAACGCTGGTAAACGGCGTCAAGCCTTTAATCAGCGTTTCCATAAGCACCATTGAACAAGCTTTAATAAAAGCTCAGATTAAGTATTATTTATAAAATTATTTGTCAAACACACTCTTGACAAGCCTAAAAAATTATTTATAATGAATGATGGACTTTTCAAAGAAAAACACCGAGTTGTTTTTGCAAAGTACCCGAAACAATAAGGGATTTTTATGGGCTTTTTTAATAGATTCACCTCCGATATCGGAATTGATTTAGGAACATGTAACACATTGATTTATGTGCCGGATAAAGGCGTTATTATTAATGAGCCGTCAGTTGTAGCGGTTGAAAAAGGCACAAACCGTGTTATTGCTGTCGGCGAAGACGCAAAACGGATGTTGTGGAAAACACCCGGAAACATTATGGCAATTCGTCCGCTCAAAGACGGTGTTATTGCCGACATGGACACCACCGAGAAAATGATTAAATATTTTATCTCAAAGGTGCTTCCTCACAGACGGCTGATTAAACCGCGTATGGTTATCGGTATTCCGAGTTGCATCACTGACGTTGAAAGCCGTGCGGTAAACGACAGTGCGTTAAAAGCCGGAGCCGGCGAAGTTAAGGTTTTGGAAGAGTCGCTTGCCGCTGCCATCGGAGCGAACATCCCGATTCACGAACCTGCCGGCAATATGATTTGCGATATTGGGGGCGGTACAACGGAAGTGTCGGTTATTTCACTCGGGGATATGGTCGTCACCAATGCGATTCGTGTCGGTGGAGATGAATTTGACAAAGCGATTGTGAAGCACGTCAGACAAGTCGATAATCTCGTGATCGGTGAACAAGCCGCTGAGCGAGTAAAAATCAGTATCGGAAATGCAACACCGGAAAAAAACATTGAAAAAGTTGAAATAAAAGGAACGGATGCGATTACCGGGCTTCCCCGCCGTTTGGAAATTGATTCGGCTGAAGTCCGCGAGGCTTTAAAAGAACCGATTAATCAAATCGTTGAAGAAATCAAACGGACGCTCGCGCAAACTCCGCCTGAATTGGCTGCCGATATTGTTGAACGCGGTATCGTGATGACCGGCGGCGGCTCGCTACTCAAGGGTTTACAAACACTCATTTCGCAGGAAACCCGCGTTCCGGTAATTCTCGCGGAAAAACCGTTGGAATGCGTCGCAATCGGTGCCGGTCGTTACTATGAAATTAACCGCATGATAAATCAAGGCCGCAGTTTGTACGACAGCTTAAATAACTAAAACGTAGGAAACGCACAATAAAGTACTGTATCGGCTTTGTTCGGCGTAAAAACCGATGCCGGTAATTTTGGGTCAGCGAACTACTTGAAAACTGCGGTAATTCGCGGGAGCGGTTTGTGCGGTTTCGCAGGCGTCAACTTTTGCATACGGATGTTCGGTTTTTAACGCGTGGACAAACGCCTGCAAGTTTTCGAGGTTGTTGCTTTCAGCGACCAGCTCAACGCAGTTGTCGTTTTCCGTGTTGCGTACCCAGCCTGCGATATGAAACGCCCGTGCAAGCGACACCGTCCAATAGCGGAATCCGACGCCTTGCACTCGCCCGTACACAAAAATATGATACGCTATAATCGGTTCCATAAAACGCACCTCGCGAAAAACTGGAACGGTAATTTACCGCTGCAATAATTTCGGCTCATAGTCAGCATCGTACTGAATTCCTAAATCGCGGGCAAAAGTTTCTGCAAGGCGAAGATTAGCGGCAACATTCGCCGGATCATGTGCATCCGATGCCAAAATAATATGTGCATTCATTTCTGCGGCAAGTGTCCAAAACTGCGCTACCGGATAGCGATAGGATTCAACCCCATCGCGGATAATCTTCGGTTTGATGCAGCCGTTTCCGTTAATTTCCAATGGCAAGTTAAACGCAAGAGCTGCTTCAATTATCTTTTTGGATAAATCCGCATAAAAAGGGGTAAACTCGGTAACTCTATCCAAAAACAAATCGGGATGAGCCAGATAATCATACAATCCCGATTCCATTCCTTCGATAGTCAGGTCAACATAGCGGATAATATCTTTGAGATTTGTTACTTCCGGTATGTAGATAAATTCACCGTCAATATCAACCCAATGAGAACCGAAAATTAAATACTGAGCCCCGTATTCACCGATGAGGGTATCACGGTACCAATTTTTATATCTCGAGTGCCATTCGCATTCAAAGCCGAAATACACCGGTATATCGGTTATTGACCGTGCGTCTTCGACCATCTGCCGGTACAGCGGTACTTGACTGCGTTCCATATGCATGCCGAGCCACATATCATCGAAATAGGGACAGTGATCGGAAAAGCCCAGCGCTGAAAAATGCTCCTTGGAAGCACTGGCGGCATAGTCTTTCGGTACACCGACCGCATGCTTACAAAGATATGTATGTGTATGAAAATTTTTCATGAATTACTCCTAACTTTTTTTTGTCATAAGCATTTGCTCTAAAACAACAAAGTCGTGTATTTTTGTGTATGCCGCGATAAGCCATTGTTTCGGCGGTTGCGATGTATTCAGCTCTATTTCATGCCAGTTTTGCAAAAGCGTACGGCGCGGACGGTCATAGTCTTCAATAATGAGCTTGTATAGTTTCGCAATGGTAACGAGATTTTGACAGGAAGTGATGATCATTTTATATGCGGTTGCGTTTAAATCGTTCAGCAACCGGGTTACCGTCCCTCGAGCGCTCGGATCACGGGCAGAGCGTGCAATCGCTGCTTTGATTTTCATTGCGAGTGGCTCTCCTTCCGCCAATTGTTCATCAAAAGCGACGATGTTATCGACGATAGCTAAAAGGTCGTGGTAACTTTCCGAGTACGCTTTTACCTGATCGGGATTATCCCACGTTGCACGCACTAAAAATAAATCCGAAAGTTCTCGAACTTCCGTTTTAAAATATTCTATCAAAAAAGATTTTAAATAACTCAAAGGTTGGGCATACACGAACCCCGCAAAGTCGGTGTTCAAAAATAGTTTGTTACCGGTTATATAATTTTTTGTACTTGAAAGCGGTGCCGCCGTTGCGAAAATTCTTTTCAGCAATCCTTCGATTTTACTCGTATTGCGTGTTCTTTTAATTTTTTGTAACGTGTTTTCCGCAACGCCGGTTACATTCCTTTTGTACTCGCTTGCAATATCGGCAACGGGATCGCTTGCGGGAAACCGCATATCGGGATCTTCGTTCACGTGTTTGATGATATTTTCAAGCACAAACGAAGCGTAAAGATTTTTTAAATTTTCGCATGTTTTTTTCCAAACGGGCAGATTAACCGGTTTTACATTTTTATATTGCTCAATAACGGAAAATACGGCATTCCAATCGGCATCAAAAGGGAAAAAACGGAGAATATCCCAAAAGTCATGCAGTGGTTGTATGACGGCAAGTGCCGGTATAGATTTAAAATCGGGTTTAACATCAAAATTTAACTCGCGTATAGTGCGGTCAAACTGCTTCAAAACATAGTAATAATCGAACAAACTCAAATCGACAAATGCTTTTATCTGATGATACAGTAAATTTGCTCGTTCCATTTGCTCGGCGGTAAAATTTTTTTCAAAGCGAGCAATTTTTCCGCCGACTTCAAGTTCAAGCTGTCCAAAGTCGATTTTATCCTGCACGCTACTGATAGCATTTTCAGATAAATCGCCTAAAAGTTTTTTTTGCTCTTTTGATAAAACCGCTTCAACCGAAAAAAACTTTAGAGCATTGGATGATTTTGCGTTTTCCAGCAACGCTTTTGCCGGTCCGACCGTGCGATATACGTTAAAGAAAAATTCAGCACAAGCCAGTGACAAAGCACGGTCGCCTTTATACCATTTGGAAAAACGTGTTTTTGAAATATTTCGTGCAATTTTAGCAAGTTTTTTCTTTTTAATAACTTCAGGATCATCGCTCGAAAAAAGTGCGCGAAAAAACTGAATTAAAAAATTTCGATGCGGTTTCATCGGGATAAATGTATACAAAAACGTCGGTTGTGTCAAGGGTTTGTACATGATAAATGCGCTGCGCATCATCGGGGCGTTTTTCAAAAAAAAGCGGAAAATTCCCCAAGAACTTTCCGCTTTCGGTTTTATCCCATCATTGTATAACTACAATTAGAACGGGCGATCAGCCAAGTATTTGTATTCTTGCCAGCGGCGTTTTGCCGTCTTTTCGGCTTGAGCCAACAACGAGGCAGCCCGATCCGGATGAGCGGCTTTTAAACTCTTGAAACGAACTTGGTTGTACATAAAGTCAGCCAAATTATAGTTCGGTTCTTTGCTGTCAAGTTGGAACGGATTTTTGCCTTGCTCGACGAGCCTCGGATCAAACCGGTACAGCGGCCACAGTCCGCATTCAACGGCATCCTTTTGGATTTTCATACCCTTGGACATGTTGATACCGTGGTTGATACAATGGCTGTACGCGATAATGAGCGACGGACCGTCATAGCTTTCAGCTTCGCGCATTGCTTTGATTGCCTGATTCATGTTCGCACCCATAGCAATTTGCGCAACATAGATGTAGCCGTACGAAATAGCCATCATACCAATGTCTTTTTTCGGCATTTCACGACCGCTTGCAGCAAATTTTGCAACAGCTCCGAGCGGGGTAGCTTTTGACATTTGTCCGCCCGTGTTTGAATACACTTCCGTATCCATCACCAAAACGTTGATATTTTTACCGGATGCAAGAACGTGGTCAAGGCCGCCGTAACCGATATCATACGCCCAACCGTCACCGCCAAACGCCCAGACGGAGCGTCTGATAAAGTGATCTTTTAGCGAAATCAACTCTTTTGCAATCGGATCGTTCGACGCGCCGAGTTCTTTGACGAGTTCTTCCACCGTATGGCGGGCATCATCGATTTGTGCATCATCATTTTGCGGATTGTTCAAAAGTTTTTCAATCGTACTTGCGGCGATTCCTTTTGCTTTTGCATTTGCGGCAACTTCAAGTGCGTATTCGTGCAACTTATCGCTCGTTAAACGCATACCGTACGCAAATTCCGCAGCATCTTCAAACAGTGAGTTTGACCATACCGGTCCGCGTCCGTCCGGACGGCGTGTGTACGGAGTTGTCGGCAAGTTTCCGCCGTAAATAGAAGAACAGCCGGTTGCGTTTGCAATGACCATACGGTCGCCGAAAAGCTGCGTCAGCGTGCGGATATATGGAGTTTCACCGCATCCCGGACAAGCGCCGGAGAACTCAAACAACGGCTGCTTCATTGCAATACCTTTCGGAATGTTCAAATTGAGTTTTGCAGAATTGGGATTGGTAATCTTGAAGAAATGTTTCCAGTTTGCCGATTCCGCTTCACGGTGTGAAACAAAATCCATCATGTTGATTGCTTTGACATTCGGATCTTCTTTTGATTTTGCCGGACATTGCGCAACACAAAGTCCGCAGCCGGTACAGTCTTCAACGGAAACTTGAACGGTGAATTTTGCCCCTTCAAATTCCTTGCCTTTGTAATCGCATGACTTAAATGATGCAGGTGCGCCGTTTAATTCTTTTGCGTCATAGGCTTTCATACGAATTGCTGCATGAGGACACACAAATGCGCATTGCCCGCACTGGATACAAATTTCCGGTTTCCAAATCGGGACGTGTTCAGCGATAGCTCGCTTTTCGTATTGTGTAGTTCCGGTAGGGAATGTTCCGTCAATCGGCATGTCGCTCACTTTCAGCGCATCGCCTTCATTACTTGCCATTTTACCCAAAACATCTTTCACAAATTTCGGAGCATCATCGGTTACTGCCGCATGGCGGTGAATTTTTGAAGTAAGTGTTTTCGGATACTTCACTTCATATACGCCATCAAGAGCCATATCAACCGTTACGATATTTTTCTTAACAATCTCGGCACCTTTTTTGCCGTATGTTTTTTCGATAAATTTTTTAATTAAATCGATTGCTTCCGCTTCCGGCAAAATTTCGGAAATTTTAAAGAAAGCCGTCTGCATAACAATGTTGATTCGAGTACCCATTCCCGCTTTTTCGGCAATATCCATCGCGTCAATCACAAAAAAGCGTGCATTTTTGTCGATGATCTGTTGCTGCAATTCAGCCGGTAAATGATCCCATACTTTGTCTTTGTTGTACGGCGCATTCAAAAGGAAAATACCGCCTTTTTTGAGCGGACGAATCATATCATATTTTTCAACGTAAGTGAATTTATGACATGCAATAAAGTCGGCTTGCGTAATCAAATACGGCTTTTGAATCGGAGATTTGCCGAAACGCAAGTGCGAAATCGTCAAGCCGCCTGATTTTTTACTGTCGTAAGCAAAGTAGCCTTGTACGTTGTTATCGGTTGCTTCACCGATGATTTTGATAGAGCTTTTGTTTGCGCCGACCGTACCGTCAGAGCCTAAACCGTAGAACATTGCTTGGTGCATGTTCGCGTCTTCAAGTTTGAATGTTTCGTCAATCGGTAAGCTCAAGTGGGTTACATCATCGTCAATGCCGACCGTAAATGAATCAATCGCCTTGCCGTCGAGGTTGTCAAAAACGGCTTTTACCATCGCCGGAGTAAATTCTTTTGAACCTAAGCCGTAGCGACCGCCGACAACAAGCGGATAGTTTTTAAACGGTGCTTTTCCGGCAGCTTGCATTTCACCGATTGCGGTGCGAACATCCAAGTACAGCGGTTCGCCCAAAGCACCGGCTTCTTTTGTGCGGTCAAGCACGGCGATTTTTTTGACGGTTTCAGGCAATGCGGAAACAAATGCGCTTGCATCGAACGGTCGGAACAAGTGAACTTTCACTGCGCCGTATTTTCCGCCCTTGCTATTTAAGTAGTTGACTGTTTCTTCGATTGTATCACAACCGGAGCCCATCGCAATGATAACGGATTCCGCGTCCTTTGCACCGACATAATCATACAAGTGATATTGCCGACCGGTTAATTTTGCAAACTTATCCATATATTTTTGCACGAGAGCCGGTGTCGCATTATAAAGCTTGTTGCGAGTTTCAAGGCTCTGGAAATAAGTGTCGGGGTTTTGCGCCGTTCCGCGGATTTCCGAATCTTCGGGAGTTAAGCCTAAATTGCGGTGTTGGCGGACGAAATTATCGTCAATGATTTGGCGCATCACATCCTGCGATACTTCGTCGATTTTCTGAATTTCATGTGAAGTTCTAAATCCGTCAAAAAAGTGCAAAAACGGAACGCGAGCTTCAAGCGTTGAAGCATGTGCGATAACCGCCAAGTCCATCGCTTCCTGAACGCTGTTTGAAGCTAATAACGCCCAGCCGATTTGTCGGCACGCCATAACGTCCTGATGATCGCCGAAAATTGAAAGCGCACTACTTGCAAGTGCTCGTGCGGCAACATGGAAAACCGTGCTGGTCGCTTCACCCGCAATTTTGTACATATTCGGAATCATCAACAGCAAACCTTGCGAAGCGGTAAACGTTGTTGAAAGCGCCCCCGTTGTTAAAGCCCCGTGAACTGCTCCGGCAGCACCCGCTTCGGATTGCATTTCAACCACTTTTGGGACTGTTCCCCAAATATTCTTTTTACCTTTCGCCGAATATTCATCGGCAACTTCACCCATAGGACTGGACGGCGTAATCGGGTAAATCGCAATAACCTCGCTCAAGGCGTGTGCGACATAACCTGCAGCCGTGTTAGCATCTACAATAACCAGATTTTTCTCTGACATAAATACCTTCCTCGATAATTTAAGCTACTGCTATTATAAACCGATTCGGATATTTTTTCAAGCACTCTTTTTATTTTTTCACGAAACATCGATTAATTCAATTGCGAATTTAATCGTTCACTTTCATCGACGTTTTCCAGTTTACGGACAAGCGATAAATTCCATCGTTTCGGTTTATAAAAACCTTTTATGTAGAATGCGCCTTTGCCGTTTTCATAGAGATTGATTTTTGATGCGGTTCCGCGTATTCCGAAAATATTTGCTTTTACCCGCAAACCGAACGCTTGAGAAAAAAGCCGCGGACTGATTTTTTTAAAACCGAAATGCGTTTCATAGTATCCGAGACCTATTTCCAAATCAGCAACGTGCTCTTCCGATAAAAATACGTCCAACGCATTTTGTCCATCGGTAAAAGGCACTCCGATTTCAAGATAATCCAACTTTGTAATCGGTAAAAGCTGCGCCAGTGTTCCTTCGGCAATACAGTACGTACTCGTCAAACTCTGCAGTGCCGTACCGGAAATTTTACCGCGAAAATTATGCTGACTCACATAGCGGTAGGTGCAATCAAGCAATTCAAAAAGGTTGATTTCGATTTCCGCACAGGTCCCGACAAGCTGCTCGACTTCATTCTCCGTCAATTCATACATTTCACCGGAAGTGAAAGGGATTGTTTTTAAAATCGGTTCAATTTGAGGATAAGCCGCATCCGACCCGATACCATCGGCAAATATGCTCCCTGCACAGCATAAAAATACAACGCATAAGAAATTTTTTTTCATGAGTTCACCATCCGTTGCTTCATAAACAATCCCAGCCGCGCTCCGATACAAGTAATAAAATTTTTGCATTATCGTGAAATAATCCGTCATTTTTCCCTCTTGCGTGAAATCTGTTTTTTAGATACAATGTCCCATTATGGAAGTAAAAATTGACAAAGAAATTTTTGAGGATTTACTGTATATTTCTCGGCTTAGCGTTGAGGAAAAAGATAAACCCCTCATCATGAAACAAATAAAAGGGGTTATCAACGATTTGGAAGTTTTACGAAGCTACGTTGATGAAAAAGAACCCCAAGGAAATGAAATTTCCGAAACGGCATTACGCGGCAGTGAAATCGTAAAGGCGCTTGATGCAAAAGATTTGAAAAAAAACTCAAGTGAATTTTTGGACGGCTATTTTCGCGTACCGAAAGTTTTGGAATAACGTTTTTGATTTAAGGATTAATGATGAATACAATTACAAAAATGAGTTTACATGAACTGTTGGCGGAGTTGGAAAACAAGCGGCTAACCTCCGTTGAAATCGTGCAAGCGTACAAAGCAAACTTTGAAGCCGATGCCCGTGAAAAACTTCCGCTCAACGGTTTTATTGAGTTTTTTGATGATGCGTTGGAAAAAGCAGCTGAAGCCGATAAAGCTCGGAGCGAAGGAGCAAAAAAGCCGCTCCTCGGTTTACCGATCGCAATCAAGGACAATATTTCCGTCAAGGGCAAACTCTGCACGTGCTGCAGTAAAATTCTTGAAGGGTATATCGCTCCGTATCATGCAACGGTCACGGAACGTTTACTTGACGCCGGTGCCGTTTTGCTGGGACGCACCAACATGGACGAATTTGCGATGGGAGCGTCAACTGAGTTTTCCTGCTACGGACCTTCGCGGAATCCCTACGATCGAAGCAAAACACCGGGTGGAAGCTCCGGCGGTTCTGCAGCCGTTGTTGCAGGCGACCAAGCTCCTGCTGCTTTGGGAACGGAAACCGGCGGCTCGGTTCGGCTTCCGGCGGCGTACTGCGGACTTTTCGGTTTAAAGCCGACTTACGGACTTTTCAGCCGCTATGGGGTTACCGCGTATTCGTCGACCGTTGATCAAGTCGGTATTTTTACGCGGACGGTAGCGGATATGGCTCTTTTAACGGCAGTGCTGGCGGGAAAAGATCCACACGATTTAACGAGTGCTGCCGTCGACTTTTCGCACTTTGCCGAATTACAGCCGTACTCAAAAGAAGACGTTTCCAAAATGAAGTTTCTCCTTTTTAAAGAATTTGTTGAAGCGGACGGCGTTTCACCTGCAATGAAAGAGGTTTTTGAACAAATGATTGCCCGTATTCGTGCAACCGGCGCAGTTATCGAAACGGTTTCTTTCCCTATGCTCAAAGTAACCGGAGCCGAGTATTCGGCACTGACCTTTCCCGATGCGGCAAGTAACCTCTCCCGTTTTGACGGCATCCGATACGGCGCACGAATCGACGAAGGCAAAGGATACGACGACCTTTATATAAAAACGCGAAGTGAAAAAATCGGTGTGGAAGCAAAACGCCGTATTTTAATCGGCAACTACATTTTAACGCAGGAATTCGCCGGCGATATTTATCAAGTCGGACAAAAATTTCAGTTCCTCTTTGAGCAAAAAATTGCGGAGTTGATGAATAGGTACGACATCATACTTTGTCCCACCAGTCCAACAACGGCATTTAAACTCGGTGAAAAAGTACAGGATCCGAAAGCAATGTACCTTTCGGATTTATTCACTAATTTTGCAAATATTGCAAAAATTCCCTCGCTTTCCGTTCCGGTCGGAATTTCATCGCAGGACGGGATGCCGATCGGGATGCAGTTTGCAAGCGGACAATTTTGCGAAGAAAAAATTCTCAGACTCGCATTGGCGTGGGAACGGGGAAATATATAATCGTGTTTGCCGCTATATTTTAAGGAGTAAATATTATGGAAGGAACTAACAGCCAAGTTGCAGTGATTCAAAAAGAGTTCGGCGCAAAGATTGCCGAAAAAGCATTTCAGTGCGGTGCGATTAAACTTTCGCCGGAAAAACCTTTCACCTGGGCATCTGGCTATAAGATGCCGATTTACAACGACAATCGCCGGCTTTTAGCATTTCCTGAAATGCGTAAAACCATTTGCGATGCCTTTTCCGCCTTGGCTCAAGCGGTTGATTTTACCCCCGACTGGATTGCGGGAGTCGCAACGGGCGGCATCCCGCACGGAACAACGCTTGCCGACGCACTCGAATTGCCGTTTGCCTATATCCGCTCGGAAAGCAAAGATCACGGTTTGAAAAATCAAATCGAAGGCTTAGGAGCCGATGCGAACTTTGGAGAAAAAAACGTCCTTGTTATCGAAGATTTAATTTCAACCGGAGGCAGTTCGATCAAAGCGATTCAAGCGGTCAGGGCAGCTCATGCCGCGGCACCTTATTGCTTTGCAATTTTTTCCTACGGTCTCGATAAAGCCGTAGTTGCTTTTGCAGGGCTTTCGCCGATGTGTACGCCCATTTCGATTTTGAATTATGATATCATGCTTGAAACCGCTCTTGCAAAAGGTTTTATCACCGAAAAGCATTTGGAAACACTCCGCGAATGGCGAAAAGACCCATTCAACTGGTGGAAAGAATAATTATCTGCGTTTTTACGATATTTTTACCGATATATTGAAAAAAAATGCCGGTTGCGGTATAATGCCCTGTTATGATAAAAGAAAAACTGGAACATTTAAAAACAAAATTTGTCGAAGTTGAAAAAACCGTTGCCGATCCTGCGTTGATAAAAGATGTCAAACGTTATAAAGACGTGATGCGGGAACATGCGTATCTTTCCGACTTGATGAATGAATATGATAATTATCTGTCGCTCGAAAAACAAATCGCAGATGCAAAAGCGTTGATTCACGATGAAACGGATGCGGAAATGCGTGAAATGGCAAAAGCGGAATTGCATGAGCTTGAAGCAAAACTGGAAGAAAGCGAAAATAAACTGAAATTGCTGTTGATTCCGCCCGATCCGCTTGAAGAAAAAAATATCATTATGGAAATCCGCGGCGGCACGGGCGGTGAGGAAGCGGCGTTATTTGCTGCCGACTTGTACCGAATGTATACCCATTATGCGGAAACGAAGGGCTGGAAATGCGAAGTAATGTCCGCCAATGAAACGGAATTGGGCGGCTTTAAGGAAATTATTTTTTCGATTTCGGGAAAATATGTGTATGGAAGTCTCCGTTATGAGTCCGGTGCTCATCGAGTACAACGCGTACCTGAAACGGAAACTTCGGGGCGTATCCACACGAGTGCGGTTACGGTTGCCGTGTTGCCAGAAGCCGAAGAAACGGAAGTTGAAATTCGTCCGGAAGATTTGCGTATCGATGTGATGCGTGCCGGCGGTCCGGGCGGTCAGTGCGTCAACACGACGGACTCCGCCGTGCGGATTACGCATATACCGACCGGTATTGTGGTTATTCAGCAGGATGAAAAAAGTCAAATCAAAAATAAAGCAAAAGCGATGCGGGTATTGCGGAGCCGACTCTACGATTTGGAAGAAAGTAAAAAACAAGCGGAACGTTCGGCAAACCGAAAAAATCAGGTGGGAACGGGAGACCGCTCGGAGCGCATCCGCACCTACAACTACCCGCAAAACCGCGTTACCGATCACCGCATTAATTTAACTTTGTATCATCTGGACACAATTATGCAAGGCGATCTGACGGAACTCATCGATAACTTGTGCGTCGCCGCTCGTGAAAAAATGCTGATGGAACAAGAAGTGTAAAAACGCTTGCAATGCCGATAACACAAATTGCTGATATCACTAGTCTTTCGTAAGAAAAAATAAAACTGCAGCAAAGGTACTGAATAGAGCCCTCTCACAATGTCATAAACTCATGAGTTGATTATTTATTTCAAAGAGAGGGTAACAATGAACGATAGAATAAAGACATTTCCATACCGCTACGAAAAATTTACCGTCACGAATGATTACGCTTTTAAAAAGATTTTTGGCACGGAGAAAAACCGCTTATTTTCATCGTCGAATTACCGCCGCTGAAAAACGCCGTTGAATTTTGCTTTGATAAATTGAATGATCTGCATGTTCCCACTTCGTTGCGACATGTGAAATTATGCTTATTCACAAACTGATATTTGTTCAACATAACGGAAACAACACCGCTTTCAACTGTTCCAACAAATCCGCCGTACGCATTTATTGTAATCATACCACATCAAAACCAAGAGGGATTTTATGATCCAACGGGAGCGATTTCTATGTTGCATTAAATGAACGTATCGGCTATACTTTAAATAAAGAAAATTGACAATTACACGGGAAAAAATTATTGAATTCGGTTTTTGGCAAACTACAAACAAGACAAGGGAAGCAATGCGTTAAACGAATTATATAAACGGGAACCGGAAATTGATACGGCAAAAGCTTTTAAAGTCTGTAAAATTATCCATAAGAAGGAATCACGATGAATAAGGGTAAAGAAATAGAAGAAAAAAGTATGCATATTATTGATGCGTTTTTGCAGGATACGGTATTTGCGTCCGAGGAACTTCCGATTGTGCGGAGAATTTTGCACACGACGGGCGACCCCGAATATCGCACCATTATTTCCATTCAGCACAACTTTGTTGAAACCGCTCAAAAACTGTTTCGGAACAAACCGAACATCTACTGCGACACTCGCATGATAGAAGCCGGCGTCAACAAGCGAACTTTGGCAAAAATCGGCGGGACGATTCGCTGTTTTGTTGACGATGAATCCGTGTTTGCCAAAGCAAAAGAAACGGGCGACACGCGATCGGCTCTCGCAATGGATGCGGCTATCGCGGAAGGGTTTCGTATTTTTGTTATCGGCAATGCTCCGACCGCTCTTTTCCGTTTACTGCAGCGGGTTGATGAAAAAAAAGCGGAACCCGCTTTGGTTATCGGGGTACCGGTCGGGTACGTAGGCGCGGCTGACTCCAAAGAAGCACTGCGGCAGTATACAATTCCGCAGCTTTCAACCATCGGTACGAAAGGCGGCAGCAATGTCGCGGCAAGCGTTGTCAATGCGATTTTGTACGGAATCACGGAGCGATGTTAGATTTATTCGTTACGGTTGACGGGAAAAAAATGCGGCTCGGATATACGACCGGTTCCTGCGCGGTTGCCGCCGCAAAAGCTGCGGCGCTGATGCTCACAACGGGAAAGAAAATCGATACGGTTTCGATTGACACTCCTGCAGGCATTATGCTGGATTTGGACGTGTTTCATGCGGATATTCAAGCCGATGCTGCCCGTTGTGCGATCCGAAAAGACGCGGGCGATGACACCGATTTAACGGACGGAATGGAAATTTACGCGTGCGTGAAAAAACGGAATGACGGAACCGTTATAATCGAAGGCGGTGAAGGCATCGGCAGAATAACCCGCAAAGGACTTTTCGGCGAAATCGGTGAAGCTGCCATTAATCCTGTACCGCGGCGCCTTATCACCGATGAGTTGATGCGTATTTCGCCTGCGGGCTTTGATGTGCTAATTTACGCACCCGAAGGGGAGCTCATCGCGCAAAAAACGTTTAACAAAAATATCGGTATCACGGGCGGCATTTCAATTATCGGAACGCGCGGGATTGTGTATCCCAAAAGCGAAGAAGCGTACAAAAAAACGATTGAACTGGAACTGCACGCCGTCAAAGAAAATGACGGCACGGAATCATTGCTGTTAGTTCCCGGCGCTCACGGCATCAAAACGGCAGCGGAGCTCGGGATAACCGTACCGGCAGTGGAAATGTCAAACTTTATCGGGTTTGCACTGACGGCGGCGTACATGGAAGGCTTTCGGAATTTTTACCTCGTGGGGCATATAGGCAAACTGGCGAAACTTGCGCTGGGGATTTTTCAAACGCATAACCGCATCGCCGACACCCGCATGGAAGCTTTTGTGTATTATTTGGCGCTGCGGGAAGCGCCGATCGCTTTGTTGAAAAAGATTATGACGGCTTTAACGGCGGAAGAGGCGGTGGAGGTAGTGATTGCCGCAGGTTACGAAAAAATTTTTGCCGATATGGAAACGGGTATTTGCAACCGAGTCAAAACCTACTTAAAAGCGGACGATATGCAGGTTCATTGTCATATCTATTCAATGAAGCGGCTGCATTTGTATCGAAAATAATTAACGGAGAATCGTATGTGTATTGTAGCGGGTGCAGGTCCCGGTAATCCTGAATATTTAACAACGGAAGTGCTGCAGGCAATTAAGGCGGCGGAAAAAGTACTGGCGTTCGGACGCATTAAAGAATCGCTTGCAGAAATACGGCAGAATATTATCGCGGTAAACCGTGTTGATGAAGTTTTGACTGTGTTAAAACAAAACAGCGATGTGTTGATTTTAGTTTCGGGCGATCCCTGTTTTTTCGGCATTGTTGATTATTTGAAACGGCAAGGCGTAATAATCGATAAGGTATTGCCCGGCATTTCCGCCGTGCAATACTTTGCAGCGCGGCTCCGGCTTTCCTGGAGCGGGGCCTGCGTTCTGTCCTTTCACGGAAGACCGCTGGAGCTGGAAAACATTCGCGGTGAAACCTGTTTCTTTTTTACCGATCGGGAAAACACTCCGCGGAAAATAGCGGAAGCCCTCGCGGAAGCGGGGTATACGGGAGATTTTTACGCGGGGTACCGACTTTCCTATTCCGATGAAAAAATTATCCGGGTACGAATCGGAGAAATGTTGGAAGAAAATGATGCAGTGTCGATGGCAGCTGCGGTTTTTAATACAGCAAAAGAACCGGAAAAAACGATCCGATAGATATCGCGCCCTGCAACTAAATTGCTTGTTGGTCTTTATTTTTGAAGCAGTGTGAAATGTGAACTTTCGGTGAAGTTTTAAAATATGTCAACGCAAAATGTAAAGAAAAAAAACGATAACGATGATCGGAAGTTCACAGAGTGCTGAAATTCCGGCACTGTTAGTTTCGTATTGTCATAAAACCCATAAAACTTTTCTGTCAAGGTAATAAAACCGCCTGTGCCGTTTAATTTTTATTCAAGCCGTAATACTGACTTGACCATTTTTTTGTTACTATCTACAATGAATTCGACGAAGTTTATCGTGGCGGTTATCGACTCATACCGGTATATTCACATAAAATGAAGCAAAACTAAAAAGGCTAGCTAAATCATGGAAATACAAACTAAAATAAAAAAAACAATTATTCTTAAAGATGAAGACTATGAGCGCTCTGAAATCCCGATGACAAAGTTTCCGATTCGTGCGGAAACTTTTTTCCGGTTGGCGGTTTCGGAAGGAGATGCTTTTTTGGACATCGGGTGTGGCACCGGTTCCATTGCCGTGCAGGCTGCCCTTTTCGGGGCGGAAGTTACCGGCATTGACCAAAAGCCGGAAGCGGTTGCATTAACGCAAAAAAATGCGGCAAAATACGGAGTTTCGCTTCGGCTAATTTGCGGTAGCGCCCCGTCGGATTTACCCGCTACGCAGTTCGATAAAATTTTTATCGGCGGAGCTTCGAAAGTGCTTCCCGAAACGATTGCATATGCGGCAACGCACTTGAAACCGAACGGCATTGTTGCAGCTAATTTTATTTTAACGTCCAGCTTTGAAACTTTTTTGCGAGAATTAAAACGGCAAAACTTTACCGATATTGAAGCGGGATTGCGGCAAACGGCAAATATGGCGGAGCATGGACTCTGGAAGGGTGAAAACCCGATTTATATTGTATCGGCACGGAGGGTGTGATGATTTATTTTGTCGGAGCAGGTCCCGGTGATCCCGATTTGATTACCGTGAAAGGGCGTGCATTGTTGGAAAAAGCGGATATGGTTATTTATGCCGGTTCGCTGGTTTCCGCCGAACAGTTGCGATGGTGCAAAAAAAATTGCGAAATTTACAATTCGGCGAGTATGAACTTGGAAGAAGTGCAAGAAAAATTTCTCGAAGCGGAAGCGAAAGCATATTTGACGGTTCGTCTCCACACGGGCGACCCGACTATCTATGGGGCCATTCGCGAGCAAATTGATTTTTTGGAATCCCGCAATATTCACTACGAAGTAATTCCGGGTGTTAGCTCGTTTACCGCGGCAGCTTCGGTTATCGGAAAAGAATTTACACTACCGGAAGTTTCTCAAACGGTTATTTTAACGCGAGCAGCGGGGCGGACTCCCGTTCCGGAAACGGAAAACTTGCGGAGCTTGGCAGCTCACGGAGCGTCTATGGCAATTTTTCTTTCCGTCAAACAAATTGACGCGGTGGCGCGAGAGTTGGCGGCAGGCTACGGCAGAAGCGATGTTCCTTGCGCGGTTATTTATCGGGCAACGTGGCTCGATCAGGACGTTGTATTCGGCACCCTCGCCGATATTGCCGAAAAACTAAGCGATCGGGGCATTGAGCGGCAAGCGCAAATCCTCGTTGGGGATTTTTTAGGTGACCGGTATGGACGTTCCAAACTCTACGATCCGAGTTATTCGCACGGGTTCCGAAAGGCGACAAAATGACCATTGCCGTGTATGCTTTCACCGATGCGGGGAGACAGGTGGCGGAAAAATTGTGTTCGCTTCCCGGACACACGGTATACAAATCGGAGCGGGCTGCTTTACCGAACGATTTTGCTTCAGCGGATGCGGTGATATTTGTGTGTGCAACCGGCATTGCGGTGCGGCTTATCGCACCGTTGCTGCAAAGCAAGCGAAGTGATCCTGCTGTCATTGTAATTGACGACACCTGCCGCTTTACGATTTCACTCCTTTCCGGGCATTTAGGCGGCGCGAATCGGCTCACGGCGGAACTCGCCCATTTTTTGGAAAATACTCCGGTGATTACAACCGCCTCCGACAACCGCGGGCTGGAAGCCTTGGATGTGTTTGCGCTGCGGCAGGGACTGGTGATTGCCGATTTTATCCGCATGAAGCAGGTGATGACCGATATTGTTAACGGAAAGCGGGTCGGGTTTTACTCGGAAATCGAGGCGGAGCCGGCAGATATCCCTTTTATAAAATCGAACGCTTTTGCAAGGGACGATGTGAGCTCGTGGGTAGTTATCAGCGCTCGAAAGTTTGCAACCAAAAAGCCCTGCTGTTATTTAATCCCCAAATCGTTATACCTCGGTATCGGTTGTAAAAAAGGAACGTCGTTTGAAACGATTTGCGGGGCAGTTGAAGCAGCGTGCGAAAAAGCGGAAGTTGATCTTAGGGGAATTACTCAAATCGCCACGATAGAGCTGAAACGGGAGGAAGCGGGATTGCTGCGTGCGGCGGAACACTTTGCGGCGGAGTTTCGGGTATATGGCAACGACGAAGTAAATCAGGTGCTGATTGCCGACGACGATAAGTCGAACTTTGTGTACCGGACAGCGGGGGTTTATGCCGTGTCCGAGCCTTGTGCGCGGCTTTCGGGCGGGGAATTGGTACTTAAAAAATTTATTCAAAGCGGAGTAACCGTTTCCATCGCAGTGAATAACCGTAAATCGCAACAATAAAAATTAAAACATCGTAAAAAAGCGCACGATTACGCACTAAATGTAAATCATTGCGGTTTTTTATAAAAAAGCACAAAAAAAGTTAAAAAAATCTTAAAAAAGTGCTTGACATTTTTTTTATTTTAATTATAATGCAAAACAACAGTAGAAAATGCACACTACCTAATCAGAGTTACTCGTTTCCTCCTTATCGAGTAACTCTTTTTTTTGCACAAGGTTATTCACCGATTGTTTATGGAAACGCTGATTAATTCAATCGAGAATTAATCAGCGTTTCCTTATAGCCTTCAAACAGTAATCACGTTATCCAATTTAAAATCGGTATCTTCTGTTGGAATATTGGCGAGCAACTGGAACGGATATGCCAGCCCGACAGCGGTAAAGGAAATCGTCGGATTTTTCCGCTGCAAGTCGGTTAACTTTGCAAAAAAGCGGTCGTAAAAACCGCCGCCGCGTCCGAGCCTTGTACCGGTTGCGGTAAAAGCCCGACCGGGCGTCAACACCAAAATCGGCGAGATATCTGCAAGAATTTCGATTTCACGGCGCTGCTCAGCTTCGGTTTGCGGCAAACAGGAACAGAGCGTTTTGCAGGTTTCGTCCGGCTCCAAAATACCGAAACTCGCACCGGTTGTGAGAATCTGCGCGCGTGAAAAATCAATTTCCCGAAAGATGAGTTCATTGCCGACTACAACCGGCAATGCGATTTTTTTATCGGCGCTCCTTCCAAAAGCACGCAAAAGATTGAGGCAGGGAACTTCGTTCGGAAGCTCCGCATAGCCGAATGCCGATCGGTACCGGTTGCAATCGGGGATAGTATCCAAAAGCGAGCGGCAATATTCAGGGCTTTTAAAACGCTCGTTGATTTGAGAGCGCAGTTCTTTTTGTTCTCGAAAACGTTGTGAAATGAGAGTGCGGATTTGTTTTTTTTGCATTTGTAATTCAGTCATCAATTTTCTCCTTGCGAATTGCAGAATCTAAATCGTGATGAGATTATACCAAATTATGTAAAAAATTTTTATCACTTGACAAAATTAAAAAAAAATGTATAATGATAAAATACTTTTATTATATACTACTTTTGTAGCAGGGAGGATTATTGGCGGGAAATAAAGATCTGCGAATAAATGAAAGAATTCGCATTAGGGAAGTTCGACTGATAACTGATAATGGTGAACAACTGGGGATTGTTCCGACAGTCGAAGCATTGGCACGGGCGCGGGATGCGGGACTTGATTTAGTTGAAGTTTCGCCGAATGCAAATCCGCCTGTGTGCAAGATTATTGATTATGGCAAATATAAATTCCAAATGGAAAAAAAGGCGCGAGACTCGAAAAAAGCACAAAAAAACATGGAGTTGAAGCCGATTACCATGTCTCCCGTTATCGGGGAACATGATTTGGATGTTAAAGTTAAACAGATTCAGCGTTTGCTTCTCGCTGGTAACAAAGTAAAAGTGGTAATCCGTTTTAGGGGACGGCTTATGACACACACCGAGTTAGGAAAAGATGTATTGGATCGCATTCTTGAAAAATTAGGCCCGGAAGATTACACGATTGAAAAGGGTGCGGTCATGGAAGGCAGGCTCATGTCGATGACGCTTGCACCGAAAAGCAAAAAATAGTGAAGGAGTTTTTTGTATGGGAAAAATGAAATCAAAAAGTGCCGCACAAAAGCGTTTTAAGCTGACTGCAACAGGCAAAGTAAAGTATAAGAAGATGAATAAAGGTCATATTATGACCAAAAAATCTCCGAAACGCGTGCGAAATCTGCGTGCACCGGGATATATTTCCGAGCATGATGCGAAAAAAATTCGACGAGATTTACTGCCGTACGCATAGTTTTTTCGGTGTTCTGAACTTTGTGTTTAGATAACCGCTATTTTAATTTATGAGGAGTTTACCATGTCAAGAGTTACTAATGGATCGGGGCGTACCGATAAACGAAAAAAAATATTGAAACGTGCAAGCGGCTTTCGCGGGCGACGGAGCACCAACTACAAAGCGGCAAAAGATGCCGTTCGTAAATCATTGCGCTATTCGTATGTCGGACGCAAGGATAAAAAGGGAACGATGCGTCGCTTGTGGATTAGCCGCATCAATGCTGCTGTCCGTGCTGAAGGTATGTCATATTCATGTTTTATCAACGGTGTACAAAAAGCGGGGATTACATTGAATCGCAAAGCTCTTTCAAACCTCGCGATTGAAGATCCGGAAGCTTTCAAGGCTGTTGTGGAAGCTTCAAAAAAAGCAATCGGAGTGTAAAGAAAAATGCTGAGTCTTGAGCAAGTAAAAATTCTTGAAAAAAAAGTTGAGCATGCAATCGGTATCATTAAACGGCTCAACAGCGAGTGCGATGCGCTGAAATTGCAGCTGATTGAAAAAGATGAGCGAATTTCCGAACTGGAAAATATGGTAATTTCTTTTAAGGATGACCAAACGAAAATTGAGACCGGAATTAAAAATACGCTGAACTTGCTCAACTCACTTGAAGACTTAGCGACAACGCCGTCGAAGACGGAAACCAAACAAGCGGAAACCGCTTCGACGCACGCTGCCGCACAGGAAAATCAAAAGCAAAAGGATTTGGCGCAAATCTTGGGAAAACCGGCTACGGTGCCGCAAAACTCATCACAGCCTGATATTTTTTAAGCTTTGAATAATGAAGTCAGGAAAACTTGATATAAATCTGCTCGGAGCTTCTTTTTCAATTCAAGCAAATGAAACCGATGAATATTTGCAATCGGTGTATGACTATTATGTAAACTGTGTACATCAAGTGGAACAGACGGTCGGTCCCACGTTGGATCCGCTCAAAACGGCGATTGTCGCAGGTATTTTGCTCTCCGATGAGTTGAAAAAAGAGCGTTCATACGTGCAGCAGTTAACGCCCAACGAACAGGAGGCATATCAAATTATCGCCCGCACCAAAAAACTCATTGAAAAACTTGATGACATTGACGGTATTGTAAAAGATGATGATTTGGGTTGATGCCGATTCCTGTCCGAAACAGGTTCGAACGATTGTAGAGCGGGCAGCAAATAAACGAAAAATCGCTTGCGTTTTTGTTGCAAATCGTCCTATTCCGGTTACTCCGACCGCGTATGTGCAGAGTGTGCAAACGGAAGATACCGACCAAGCCGCGGATAATTACATTTGTGAGCATGCGCAAAAAAACGACCTTGTCATCACGCGCGACATACCGTTTGCAAAAAAATTGGTCGATGCGGGAATCACCGTCATCAACGACCGCGGCAGAGAATTTACTGCCAATGATATAAACACGATTCTTTCGGAACGCAATTTTATGTATGAACTTGCAGCGGCAGGACTAACTCCGGAAAAGACGAGTTCGTTCAGCAAAAAAGACGGTCAAAAATTTGCGGCGAACTTTGACCGTATCCTCAACGGAAAAAACTAATGCATAAACCGAGATATATCACAGCGATACTGAGTTTCTTGGTATAGTCTTTGTGTCATCTGATATTTCATACTTCTACTTTATCATATTTCACCAAAGGAGGCACTGATTAATTCAATCGAGAATTAAGGGCATCTCTAAAACCTCGGGTTAGATTTTTAGAGATGCCCGTCGAGTTTTGAAAAATTTTACGTACAAT
>ERZ1673752.2330-NODE-2330-length-21625-cov-7.536579_pt1 | contig 21625 bp, 25 predicted proteins | sample MGYA00580195_ERZ1673752 | MGnify/ENA primary metagenome ERZ1673752 (study PRJEB41218, sample SAMN15661744) | gut metagenome | host: Homo sapiens | place: Canada: London | collected 2015-08-20/2019-03-30 | study: EMG produced TPA metagenomics assembly of...
CCCTCTCCTGTTGGCGAGTTAGACGTACCGCTGGAAAGGGCTCCAGCCTCCTCAGGCGAGTCAGTCGATTCTGAGGGCATGATGAGGGGTTGCCCGTCCTCACCTCTAGTAGTCTCGCCTTGAGAGCTGTCAGGAAGAGCAGAAAGGGCTGCTGCCGCTTCTTCAGAAGTCTGTGTGAGGTCTTGCCCACCCTCGCTGACAGAACTCTCTCTTAGAGAAGGAGCTTTCTCGGTAGAGTTCCCGCTGAGGCTCGCAGGGCTATCAGGATATCCAACCTGCGTTTCCACACCCTCTTGGCTCTCGGTAGCAGGGTCAATGCCTAGTGCGGGTACGGCAGACCAGAGAAGCTCCCTCTCGTCAACATTGGCCTGATTAAACGACCAACCACCAATGACACTCCAATAGCCGCCAACAGATTGAATCTCAACTAAATCAGTCCGTCCACGATCATCCCTTGACACAACATAATACGTCCCAGTGCCATCAGAAAAAACCTGAGCACGACGGATTTCTGTTACATTCCCAAATACTGAAGCAACAAACTCAGCAACACTATTAAAGCCTGCTGCTTTAATTTCATCCCCTTGTGTGTGATCTAAATATTCGGCTCCATATCCTAAACCTTCAACTATATCGTACTCCCCTAGAGGCAAGCGCACCTCACCACTAGGCATACCTGACGCACGGCTCATATCCTCCGTAATAACACCAAAAGACTCACTGCCATTCGGTGACAACACAAACGGACTCCCATCCGCATCAACCTCATCACTGAGCCCCCACGGTGCTATAGAGCCAAAATCATCCATAACCAAATCTCTACTCACAGACACAGGACTATCAGACCAATCTGGCAGCACCATATACAAGTCTGAGTCTACAACACCAACAATCTTTCCACCACGCACCTTACCACTAGGCTCGTCTCGCCAGTGAATATGAAAACCAACAGGTAGCAGTCTATTGTTACGATCGGTATCAGTGTCCGCACTAGAACCACTAGGATCACTGGGATCACTAGGATCAGTAGGATCAGTGGAATCTGTAGGATCTGTAGGATCAGTAGGATCATTAAACTCACTAGCCCCACCAGAGCCACTATCACCCGAAGGCTCCGATGGCGCTGACGGATTAGATGGTTCTGACGGCTCCGACGGCGCAGAAGGCTCTGACGGCACAGAAGGATTAGACGGTGCTGACGGATTAGATGGTGCAGACGGATTAGATGGCTCTGATGGCTCCGATTCTTGCGACTGCGCTCTCCGATCCGCTCCGATCCGTTCCGATTTCTCACGCCCCTTCTGCATCGCTCGCACTCCACGGCTCAGCATCATACGGATATCACCATCACTCACCTTAAGCGACAACCCCAATCCGTCCAGCAATTGCCTAAAGCCTGCTACTATACGAGCCCAAACGCCTGGATTACTATACGTCTCTGCCTGATGAGCTATATACTCACTCGCCAAGTCGCTAGTACTCAACCCAGGATACAAACTAGCTATCTCCTCACGATCACGATCACTCATCGACTCCCACACACGATCGAAGTAATCATACAGAGCCTCCCTGTCAAAAAGTGCATCCAAACCCCTATGACCAACCACCTCGTGAAGCACCGTACGCTCCACACTCTTACGACTAACACCATCACTGAGGATCACAACCTCACCACTGCGCTCATCATACCAACCACGCTCACTACCATCTAGCTTACCTCCCTCAGCCTCTACCTCCTCACGAGACATAACACGCCAAGGCACCTCGACACCCAGCCTACCCATCACATCACGCACCACACCCTCCACATCATCTCGTGACAGCTCCACGACACCCTTCTCGTACGCATCCATCATTTTGCTCACACCCTGCATGCGACCCTCCATATCTGCCACGACCTTAGCCTGCATAGCTAGGTCTACAGCATCACGACCAATCACACGAGCCACACGCACATCGTCTGAGTGAACCTGCACACGCCCATCAGCGCCACTCACCACAACAGCTCCTCCCGAACCGTCCTCAAGACACACCTTGCCATCACGCACAGCTCCCGACACCAAGTAACCCTTAGCATCATTAGGACCATACGTAACCTCCACAATCTCGTAGTCCACAACATCACCAGCATCATCACGATGCGCCAGCACCTTACCATTAGTCCACTCCACCGCTAGAAGTGCACGCCTACGAGACTCCAAGTCAGACTCCAGCTTACCACGAGCCTCCTCTATTTCAGCCTCAGACGCACCCACAAGCATCTCACGAGACATCCAGTTAGACACATACCGCATCTCAGCACCCACGCGACGAGCCTCAGCCTCCAAGCCTAGACGCTCCTCAACCCCCAGCGACTCATCGCCCAGACGAGACACAACCTCATCAAGCTTAGTATGCCTACTAAGCAACTCTCCCTCCAGCTCCACATAAGAGCATCCACGCAAACGACCCTGGAGAGCATCTACATCACCTCCTTGCACACGTAGACTCTCAGCAGAGCGACGCACAGCCCCATTAACCTGAGCCAAACGAGCGGTAGACCCCACAGCACCTATACCGCCAAAAGCAACCTGCATAGGTAGCAACGCCACAGCCGTCTGCTCCATACCCGACAAACCCCACACATCGCTCATCGACTGATCACCTATCGTCAAAGCATTAGCAGTGCCTCCAAGCTGCTCCTCCACAAACTCCGCACCAAAATCGCCTACACGAGTCAACTCACGCGCAGGCGCCAGCGTCCTCTTAGCACCCGTATAGAAACGACCCACAGCACGAGCCGTCGGACGACTACCCAGCTTAGCACCCAGCTCACTCACAGCTCCACCCACAGCCTTACCCACACCACTCTTCGCCAATGGCTTAAACACAGCACGACCAGCCAAGCCCAACCCCTTCATCATAGGCTCACCAAGCGTCTCACTAACCACCTCTATAGCCTGACTCCCCAGTGCCTTAGCAAACGCCACCCCATAACTCTCCTCAGCACCCTCACGACGACCACCAAAACCAACATTGTCGCTATCCCAACCATCAAGACTCGTAGCTACAAGCCTACCATGCATACGCTCCTCAGTGTCACTCGCCACACGAGGCATCTCAATAACCAGCGTACCAGCTATCTGTCCAGGAGCCTTCTTAAGCCACTCCTTCAGATACCGACGCACAGCTCCCTTCACAGCTCCCTTGGCTCCAGCCTTAGCACCCGCCTTAGCTGCACCACCAGCAGCACCTCGTGCAGCTCCACTCAGGCCAGCACCCAGCACCATATCGCGAACGAACGGCAACGCCTCCGCAGTCACACGACCAGCACCACTCCAATTATCCCCCAGTTGCTCCTCGTAAAACGCCCGATACGTATCTCGCACCGCCACAGCATCCAGCAGATTACGCTCCGCCTGTGACAACCCCTCACGACCCACCCGATCAAACTTAGCCATCGCTAACGTGATCGCCCTAGTCGTAACAGCATCTTCCACTCCAAAGTCCAGCAATTTCATACCCCCATCCATATCGTCCCAAAACGTCTTGCCCATACGGCTCAGCCACCCATCCTTGCCAGACACAACACGCTCCACAAGACGCCTGTCATTCTTGTAATCCCCGAGGACACGATTCGTAGCATAAAGAGTCTTCTCCTCGTCACTACTACCCGCCACCGCATCAATCGTATCACGACCATAACGACCCGACAAAGCCCGCAAGCCATACGAAATAGGGTTAGCCCGCCTATCTGCATCATCACGAGCCCTAGACTCCGCAAATGCCTTACCACTCATACGCTCCGTCTCCCTAGCAATACGATCCATCTGAGCCCCAAAGACATCTCGCTCTTCACCCTCCTCAGACTTACGATAAGACCCCACATATCCACCAGCGCCACGATCCCTACCACCAAAAGTAAAGTCCCCACCAGCAAGCGTCTGTGACATCTTAGCACCCTTATCCTCCCCTCTACCCGACAGCACATCAAGCGTACTACTACCCCAAGGACGACCCAGCCACACACCACTAGGCGTATCCGACAAACGAGCCAACTCCAGCCCCTGCTTACGAGGATCTAGCGGACTATGAGGCACACGCTCCACATCAGGCTTTAGCACCACATCCTCCCCAAGCAACCCCTTCGTAGGGGCGGACCTATGTGTCCGCCCATCACCATCCGCCCGTCCCCGCAAGACTGCGCCACCCGATCGCTCTGATCGCTCTGATAGCTCAGATCCTCGCGTCTCCTCAGCCTTCCGCCGCTCTCTACGACCCTCTTCAATCTCCCAAATATCTCCTATCTCCCCCTCTCTTCCACGCTCCTGAACACCCTGCTGATACAAACCCCACACACGACCACCTTGCTTACTCTTTGGCTCTGGCATATCTCTTCTAACCTCTAACTTCTAATCTCTAACCTCTAACTTCTAATCTCTAACTTCTAATCTCTAAAACAACTAGCTACCTCATCCATAAACTTATCCACACGACCCACCGCATTATCACCCACACCAGCATACATCTCAGACTCATACACCTGAAACATCTCACCAACTGACACATCACACGTCTTAGCATCTGACACAATCGACTTAGCCATCAGCCCTGCTATACGCTTACGATCACCATCGCTAATACCTCGCACCACAGCACCACGCACAGGAGACACCGTCTCCTCCATAACACGCGTCAGAGCCTCACCATCACCATACGACACAGACCGAGACAACAGGAAGCCACGACTAGTCGTAGCCAACCCAGCGTACAAATCATCCATCTTACCCTCCTCGCGTATCATACGCGTCAAATCATCCGTTCCAACACCTTCAGTAGGCAAACCCATCTGCTTAGCATAAGTACGCACATACACAGGATTATTCTTAATCAGCCAATTAGCATTACTACGACCATACTTAATAGCCGACTCCCTAAACTCCTTCTCATTCCCCTCTGGAACCAACAGCTCATGATTCCAGCTATTCTTACCCCACACATCAAAAAACACACTACGACCTCCACCACGACTACCGCCACGACCCCCACGAACAGCCCCTCTGCCAGCCCCTCCAGACCCGCCACCATTCATCCGACGAGCCTGCAACGCCCTAAGAGCCTTACGATCATCCTCACGAGCCTTGTGTTCCCTCTCCCAATGATCATCCCTAACCTTATCCCGATCAGCACGATACTTCTTCTCCTCTTCCTCCCTAGCACGCCTAGCACGCTCAGCTCGCTCAGCCTTTGCGCCCGCAAGATCATCACGAGCATCCTGAAGTTCCACAGCACTAGCACGATCCTTACGATCCTGCATCTTACCCAGCGCATCACGCTCCAATCCCTCAGCAAGCCTATACTCACTATCCAGCCGAGACAACTCTCGAGCCAGCATCTGGTCATAACGAGCAGTACCCAAACCACGCTCCAACGTATAAGCATTACGATCAGCACCATAAGCATCTATAGCATTAGCCACCATATCAGCAAGACTAACCATAGACCGCCACGCTGCACCCTTACGCCTATACTCCTCACGCTTACGCTGCACCTCACGAGGATCTTCCACTCCCCGCATCAGAGCATTGTAAAACGTCTCATCACGCAACCCCTCCACAACACGCTCCACAGCACGAGCCTTACGTTCGCGAGCCACCTCCACAGCATCCATAGGCTCCAGCGACACACTTCCGCCACCCGTCTCCTCTTGCTCTTGGCTCTTGGCTGTTGACCCTTGGCTGACGCCTGTACCATCCGACGACTCAGCCCCCACTGATTCTGGCGTTACTGCGCCACCCGACTGCGCCTCCGTCCCCTCAAAGCTTGACTGCGCTCCCGCCACCGACTGCCCCGTTACTGCGCCCTCTGATGACTCAGATGGTTCCGATAGCTCCGATGGCTCCGATTTAGGCGCACCCGATAGCTCCGATGGCTCCGACTGTTGCGTCTCCGCCCGCTGACTCTGACGATAACCATCGATCACCTTAGCCCAGTCCACCACACCCATACTCTTAGTCGGTAGACCAGCCCCCGCCTGAGTACTTACTGCCTCCTGACCACCAGCACCAGCACCAGCAGCACCTATCAGAGGCACACGCACACCACCCGCAGGCGCACCACCCGCAGGCACACCACTACCTCCACCCATACCCTCACCACTAGACGAGTAGCCCTCCGTAGGGGCGGACCTACGTGTCCGCCCGTCCACGTCAAAGCCAGACTGCGCACTCTGATTGCTCCGATAGCTCTGATTGCTCTGATTCTCGCCTGCGCCATCCGACTCTTGCGCTTGTGCACCCGTCACATCAGCTCCAGGCACCTCCTGGTCATGCTTATCCAATGACTCCAATATCATAACTCCTACACCTTTTTTTGATCCTTCTTACCCCCCTTATCCTCCGAGCCACCCACACCAGCCAGCACATTATCAGCCACACTACCCACAGCATCTGCAACACCCTTCAGCGCATTATTAGCAGCCACAGCATGCGACCGAGCCATACTATCATGCATACCACTCATCGTATTAGCGTAGTGCGTACGCTGAGCCTGCCAACGAGCCAACGCATTATCCTTAACACGCTGACCCAAAGCTCCGATACGAGACACAGCATCACCATACGCCCCAGCACGAGCACCAGCCATCTGAGCCTGAGACTCAGCCGTCGCTCCACTCACCAAAGCGCGCTGCCTATCCCTACGACCTCCATCACTCATCTCCCTACGAGCACGCTCCAAAACCTGAGCCGCATCACTACGAGACAAAACAGACGAGTTAGACTCACGCAGATAGTCAGCCCTAGCCGCATTCAGCAAGTCACGCTGCACACCTCTAGCACGCTCAGCCTCACGAGCCGACGCACGCTTACTCACTATCGCACTAATACCATTCCCCAAAAGACTAAGTCCCCCCAAGACACCTCCTACAATCGCCGTAACAGACATAATCAATTCTTTCTATAATCTCCCACGAATGTACCACCAACCAACCACCCCACACCCTACATTTTCCCATAAACTCCACACACCCATGCGACAACTTCCAAATTGAGCCGAATAGCAGACACAGAAATATGGAATAGGTATAACTTTCAACTCGTAAATAGCTCAATAATAGCAACTTAATAATCACAATGAAATCTTTTTCAAAATTTCTCGGCAAAACGCTTGCAGGTTTCGAAAATTGTTGTACCTTTGCCATTGAAGAAACACGACAAGGTTGTCACATCCTTAGTCAAAAACATAATCATTGCCCTGCTTTGTGGTTAACTTGACTTTAATGTCGTGTTTCTTCGCCCCACATTGCAGGGCTCATTTTTTTTACAAACCAAAACAATCAAAATGAAGAAGCACGACAAAGAGAATGCAACTCTACAAACTGCACAAGAGACCCGCACCGTAACGCTCAAGCGCAAAGTCACACTAAAGCGTAAGCGCAAGCCCGTAACTCTAAGACGTAAGGTCACGCCCGTAACCGAGCAACCAAGCACCACAACCGAACAAGTCGCAACACCAGCCCCCGCTTGTCAATCAGAAGCGAATGACTATATTTGCAAAACAGATAGCAAACCAAAGACTATGACACAGACAAAGAAGCACACCCCGACAGCAGAGACGGCACGACTAGAGGCGCAAAACATTACAGAGATACGCGCCAGATATAGGGAGTACCTCGCAGACAAAGAAGCGTATTGCGCCAAATACAAGACTTGGAAGAACCACGGACTTGAATTTGCATCATACTATGCAGACGGCAGCGAGTACTACTACAGATACAACGCAGACGGTACAGTATCACACAGCACCACCCCGTTCGCAAACAGATAACAGACAAGACGATGAAACGAGCAATTCTAAAGGAGACCGCAACGGGTCGAGAGATAGAAGTACACGCCTCAACGGAACACCCCGATAGTAGTTACGGGCACCCCGTTTGGGTAGATGATGAGGGGACCGCCTACTTTCAGGCAGATTTGCCAATACCGAATCCATTTTACACGGTGATTAAGAGTTGGGAGGATTAGCCCCCCCCTCTTGTGAAAAACAAATCTATTGCCTACCTTTGCAATAAACAAAACGGACAAAGCTATGAACCAATACGCTATACTTTTTGACCTTGATACTAATTGTCTCACGGAGTGCTACCCTGGCACTACCTATCACGGAGCATATAAGGAGGTGCGGGACTTCCTCAAGAGCAACGGCTTCAAGTGGACGCAGGGAAGCGTCTATTTTGGCGATGAGACCGTCACGGCGGTCAAGTGCGTGCTTGTGGCGCAGGAGCTAGGGAGACAGTTCCCGTGGTTCACTACGTGCGTCAAAGACTTGCGGATGCTCCGAATTGAGGAGAACAACGACCTACTGCCAGCACTGAAGTAGCCCCCGACTAGACACAACTAGACACACAGAAGCCCCACGACCTGACAAGGTTCCGTGGGGCTTTTCTTGCGCCAAATCTAACCATCCACAATTATTACCCAACGTCCTCTAGGTACTCCCGCACCACCCCCTCAAAATCCTCAAACGACCGACAAACAGCATACCTGTACCCCTCTCCCACCACAGCACGCTCAAAAGCCTTCTGACTCTCAGACTGCCTACCTCGCTCAGTCTTCATCTCGACATACAGCCCATGCCACCCACCACAAGCACGAGCCACAAACAAATCAGCCACACCAGCCAAAACACCCTCAGCCTTAAGTATCGCCCCCGTCACCGCATTACGCTTACCACCATTAGGGATAGCATACACAACCACGTCAGGATACTGATAACGAACCCACCTCACACACGCCTGCTGCAAGCGACTCTCCGCATTATTCATCTCAGTACTCGGATCAGCTTATAGACACCTATTGCCCCCGCACCTACAACCACTAGCGCACCAATGGCCGTCAGCCACCTACGCCACCACGGCTGTCGCTCACTGGCGGGCTGTACCATCAGCTCCCTCGGTATCGCCACTGTATCCACCCGCACAACCGTATCCGTAGCACTCCGATAGCGAGTACGCCACTTAATCACATTCACAAACACCGTATCACCATGTTCAGCAATACGCACCGTATCAGCAAAATGTACACTATCACGCTCCACACGCACAGACTCACGCTCGTGATAGTAATGCACAGGCACATAGCGACTTCCACAACCCACACACACCACCATACACACCACCATACACACACCCCGCCACGTCCCAACACGCCTCAACTCGTCTTTCATTCTTTATTATCCTCTTATTCACCACATTACGGATTCCACGCATTGCGATCCTTCAAAATCTTAGCCACCTGCTTAGCACTATACCTAGTCCGATGCACAGCTGCACTCACACTAGCCGAGTGACTCAGCCAGCAACGATTATACTCGTACACATGCACCACCATATCAGGGCCACCACCCAGGAGCATACGCTCACGCTCCGCAAATTCGCTCTCCATACGCCTCAGACGTTTATCATTCAATTCATCACCCATACCACACACACGCTCGTCACCGCTTAGAGTTCCCTCGCCAAAAGATGAAGTTGTATTGCTTGAGTCTGTCCACAAGGCGGGGCGGGTACTCTGCGGAGAGCTTGTCGAGGTCGAGATTGGTCGTTACGTGGCACATCGACCCCCTGCTCTGGTATAGCTCGTAGCGAGACATCAGAAACTCCTCGACAACGCTTCGGAGGTCGGTGCCGTAGTGCTGTTGCTTGCTCTCTAGCTCGATACCGAGGTCGTTAAGGCATACCGAGTTGACGCCGCTCGTGAATGAGTAGCCCGTGATCGCCTGCTCCCTCTTGGCGTTGTAGGTGTAGTAGTCGAGATTGCTGTTGACTCGGAAGTGATTGAGCAGCTCCTGCGCAGACGTGCTGATGAACCATCTGTCCCATAGTGCCAGCTCCTCTGCATAAGTGCTGGCGGTGAGCATCAGGAGCGTCTTGCCGACCCCCTTGTCTCCGATGATGCAGAGCGGGCGGTCTATGTAGCTCTCTTGGATCATACCGAGCCGTCTCAGCTCAGCGGTTGCCTTGGCGAAGTGTCCCGTCCAGCGGTGCAGGTAAGCGACCACGAAGTAGTAGAGATTGGCTGTGCGCTCGTCCTTGGCGAAGGTGTCTCCCTGCTGGGCGACTATCGTACTGGCGATGCTCTCGAAGTGCTTGAAAGCTCCAGAGATAGCCTCCTCGGGGTACCGCTTGGTGATGTTGGCTAGCGGGTTGACTAGCTTGGCACCTGCTATCTGCTTGAGGTTGCTCTTGGAGGGTAGCCCCTTGCGCTTGCCCTTGCTAGCGGTTGAGGAAGCGTTGGAGCGACTCGACTGAGTAGTCTCTACCGTCTGAGAGGTCGGTGCGCCTTGTGGTCTCGCCTGCTGTAGTGTAGTTGCGTCCATTGGTCGTTGTGATTGTTGATGATGATGATGCTGTTGTTGTTATCGGAGCTACGTCCGTGTATTGTCCCTCGAGGATCTTAAGCCAAAAGGTGTCGTTGCCGATGAGTCGGTCAAAGGTTAGCGGTTGCGCTCGTGGCGTCTTGCCCTGCAGATAGGGGCTGTCTCGTATGATCGTGGCTATCTTGGCGAGTGTCGCTTGCCACGACATCGTGGGCTGTGCGATGCCGTTATCGTAGGCGTATAGTGTCCACTCCTTGACACGCTGAGCTAGGAGCGTCTTACGTGAGCCTGTGACGGCATTGACCTTGCGGATTCGCTCGTTGGCGACCTCTAGGTTCCACCAGTTGCGGATCGTGGCGACTTCGCCTTGCCTGATGTAATTTGATTCGCTGTCGCCTATTCTAAGGCGGTTTTTAGCACGTTCACGACCGCTGACGGTTAACTTATCCACCTCGCTTTCACTTTCGCTTTCCGCTTCGCTTGCCTCTTCCTCGCACGCGCGCGCGGTAGAGGTAGATATATATTCTTTATTCTTATATTCTTTAGTTGTGGTTAGATCGCTGGTTAGATTTGGCAAACTCTGCTGGTTGCTCTGTTGGTTGCCGTCGTATGAGCTACTCGTTGTATCGTCTTCAATATGTGCTACTTGCGAGAATATTTTGCTGGTTAAAGTATTGGTTGTTTTGCTGGTTATTTGTTGGTTAGTTTGCTGGTTGTCTGTTGGTTGCTCTGCTTCCGAAGACTCTTGGTAATTGTCGTAGTTGCAGATAGTAACCAGCGTGAATTTGTTGGTTGCTTGGAGTGCTATCGTACCGCAGGTCTCTAGTCTCTTAAGCTGTGTCCTTATCTTCTGCCTCGTTGACTTCAATCGCTGAGCGAGTTCTTCCGTAGATATAACTAGTTGTCCTCGCTGTATCGTTATATCTTTCCACATCCTATTCTCGTAGTTGGCGGTGAGGAGGAGGTAGAGGAAGAGCTTGAGTGTCTCAGCATCTGCGAACCACTCCCAGTCCATTATAGACCTATGTAGCTTAATCCATCCCTCACTCATAGCGTATCGTGATTGATTTGATTAGGTCGTGCCATACTAAAGTACCTTACATCGCTTAGCGTGCCACACGCTTAATATCATAATGCTCCTCGGTCGTATCCTCATCAGACGCCAGCATCTGACCGATAGCCTCCATAGTACTATAGATACTCGTCAGGATAGCCTCGCGAAACTGGCTGTCACAAGCCACCGCCAAGCCCAGCGTACTACCCACCTCATACTTACGTCCGAAGTAAGACACACACGTCTTACCTCCTTCACCCGTCAGCAAGATAGCCACACGACCATCCTCTGCACCCTCGCCTTGCCAAGCCGACAAAGCCTCATTGATATCTTCTAGTCTCATATTCATTACTTATTATGCAATAGCTACAGGGGGCGGGGAGAAAAAAGCAAGTCCAGAAAAAAGCCCTCTTTAAGCCAATACAGGCACCCCCCAAAGCTATAAACTACACAGGTACAACACACTCATTTTTTCCCATATCCTAGACCATTGATTAAAATGGAGTATCCGTGAGGGCTATCTCGGCTCCTCGCTGGGCAATGTAGGTAGGTATGCCCGTGGCTCCCGTTATGGCGTCAATCATTGCCCGCTGGTCGCTGTTTGCCTCGGAGAGGTGGCACAGCGTTATCGTGCGAGTCTTGCTAAGGTCGTTAGCTCCTAAGAAGTTGAGACAGTTATCAAGGCTCATATGGCTATGCTGGAGTCGCTGGTAGTAGCGGTAGTCGATGTATCCCTCCTCGTAGTTAGCGGTTGCCAGCTCGTCAATGTAGTTGCACTCGATGAGCAGGTGCTTGAGACCTCGGAAGCGGGGCTTGATATAGTAGGTGTCGGTGGCGAAGAGTAGGTTGTCACCGCTGGGGGCGATGATGACGTAGCCGACTGGCTCCTCTGCATCGTGCTGTGTCGGGAAGGGTATCACTCGCCACGCTCCTATCTGTGTCAAACTGTAGTCTAGTGCCGTGATGCGGTCGCTCTGCATGTTGGTGAGGTGGTACCGCTCGGTGACGGCTCGCTTGGTGCCGTGGCTCATATAGACTGGTATGTAGCTCTCTATGTAGCTGGCAACGTGCTTAGCGTGGTCTAGATGCTCGTGGGTGACGATGCAGGCGGTGATGCCCGTGAGGTCGTACCCGAGTCGCTGCTTGATGGCTCGTAATGGCTCGCCACACTCGAGGAGGAGGCGATTGCCTCCCTCCTCTAGTATGTAGGCGTTGCCACTGCTCCCGCTGTTGATTACGGAGAGGTGCATAGTCTTAGAAAGGTACTTCGGTTTCTGCCATTGGCTCGGGGCTGTCAGCTGGTGCTGGCTCGTCCGCTAACGGCTCGCTGGTGACCTCCTCGGTCGGTATGTCGATGATGTCGCCTTGGTTGGCTTCTAGCTCGACCTCCTTGGTGTAGCGGTTGGGTGCTTCGAGCTCCGTGTCGCTGTCGGCTCCCATAAGGACTGCATCGGAGGAGGAGCGGATGAGTAGCTTGCAAGCTCTGTTGATCACTGTCTTGCAAGCCATCTGATCGGCAAAGTTGCGGTGTGCTGGGCTGTTGCCCTTGGTGGCTCCTTGTCCCCACGCCTTGTGGATCATGTCGATGCTCATTACCTCCGTGTCGGTCGTGCCGTCCTCCAGCTCGTAGACTGCGTAAGCTCCTACGACTGGCGAATCAATGCTCCCGAGCGTCTGCTTGTGCTTGATCACCTTGCGCCTGCCGTCCATACCGACTTCAAACTCGAACTCGTCGCCCTCGAAGATGGCGTTAGCCTTGATCGTTTTGAGTCCTCCGTACCGCTTGGCGAGGGTTATGTTGCCCGAGTAGTCGGGGGTGCACTCCAGCTTGTCCCCGAAGGGAATGAAGTAGCACTGACCTTTGAGCGGTGATAGTCCCCACGTGACCATCTTGAGGAGTGCCGTGGCGACGCTCTCCTTGGTACACTTGGCGAGGAGGTTGTTCTTCGGATCGCTTAGGATAATGTAAGCGGACTTGAGAGCGTTCTCGGGGCTGTAGTCCTTGGGGAGGCGAAGCTCTCCCGTACGCTGGAAGGTGTCCACCTTGGCGAGTACTTGTGCGCTGATGTCACGCTTGACGGTTGCCAGCTCTTGGGGCTGGTCTTGCTTGTTGGATAAATCTTTCTGTGTCATAGTAATTGTGTTGGTTATTATTGGTTGGATATTTAGTTGATTGTTATTTGCTTGCTATCGTTAGCTCCTTAGCTGTTGGGTCTACCATGAGTGATATAACCTGCCCGCTGTGGGCTGTCAGCTCGGTGACGCTCTCACGATTGTCCACGATGAGCGGGGCGGTCAGCCCGAGGTGCTGGGCGAGGGCGTTGTGTAGCTCGATGCCTGCGTTGACGCGCGCCGCACTGTTGGCGGTGTCGTAGTGCGCATCTCCGATGAGCGGTATGCAGGTCTCGTAGCGGTCGCCCGCTTGCGTGTAGTCAAAGAGGGCAAAGCGGAGCGTCGGGAAGAGCTCTCCGATGCGCCCCTCGTAAGCTTGTACGAGTGCTTGGCTGTAGTCCGTGATGACTTGCTCCATCGCCTCGAGGTCTGCCAGCGTCTGTGCCAGGTCTCGTCCTACGCTGTGGAGTCGCTTGATCTCCTCGTCTAGTTCGTCCCTGCGGTCGCAGTCGTCTATCTGCTTCTGTATCTTCGCCATCTCCTCCTCTTGCTTGGCTATCTCTGCCTTGGTCGCCTCGTCCTCTTGCTCTTCGGTGCGTCCTGCTAGCTCCTCGAGCTTAGCTTGTGCCTCCTTAATCTCGCCATCTATGTCGTGGTAGCGGTTGGGGAGGAGTAGTGGCTCGGCTTGTAGCTTGGCTATCTGCTCTTGGCGGACGGTTTCAGCTTCTCGTCGTGCGCTCTCTAGCTTGTTCCGCTGACCCTTGAGTGCTAAGACCTGCTTGGTCGCCTCTTGGACGCTCGCCTCTAGCTCCTCTGTGCGCTTGGTGAGACGTGCTATCTCTGCCTTTTGGCTGTCGGCTAGTGCCTTGCTCTCCTTGCCGTCACGGGCTATGCGCTCTAGTCGTGCCGTGCGCTCCTGGTGCCACCGCTGGCGTGCCTCCTCTTGTCGCTCCTCGGGTAGGGGCTGGTGACACGTGGGGCATAGCTCCGTGCCGTCGTACTGCTCCGTGGCGGTACGGCTGTAGGCTAGACGGAGGTTCTCCACGTTCTCGTTGATGCGGTCTAGTCGCTGGATAGCTTGCGCCCGCCCCTCCTTGGTGGTGTTGAGGTCGTCTTGATATCGTGATAAAGACTGCTTCCACGTGGCTATCTCCTTGACGACTGCCGTGTACTGCTCATCTTGGCTGTTGGCTATTTGCTTTTGGCTGTTAGCTCGCTCAGTCTCTGCCCTGCGGACTATCTGCTGTTGCTCCAGCTCGAGGTCGGAGATGCGTGCTAGTAGCGTCTTGCGCTCGTCTAGGTGCGCTTGGTAGCTGTCTAGTCGGCTCCGCTCGCTCGCCCTTAGCTTGGTGAGCTTGTACTCCACTTTGGCACGCTCTCCGAGGAGTGCCGTCTTGTCACCCTCCTCGGGCTTGAGCTTCTCCGTCTGGTCGATGCGGGGCTGTATGCCGTCTAGCTCTGTGCGGGTCTTGCGCTTGCTCGCTAGTATTTCCCGTCTGTAGCCCTCAAGCGTCTTGCCCGTGAGCTTGTCCGTGAGCTGTGCGAAGCGTGGATCACTCGCCACGACTGCCTGCTCGATCTCCTCACGGCTCACGCCCGTCATCTCGATGAGCTGGGTGCGCATATCCTGCCACGGCTGGGTGAAGAAGTAGCCCGCCATGGTTAGCGTGATGATGCGGTCGTAGGGTATGAGTGCGCCTACCTGCTGGCTGTACTCGGTGACGCTCGTAGGTACTCCGTTGACCTCGGTCAAGGTCTCGTTGCCCTTGAACTGCTCTTCGGTGGTGCCTCGTGGCTTCTGCCACTTCTCGTGGAGGGTGCGTCGGAGCGTCCACGCCTCCCCGTCAACTCGTAGGACGACCGTCACGCTGGCATCGACCTTGGGGAGCGTCTCCCCCTCCTCTCTGCGCTTGATCTCGCAGTCCGTGCGCCCTTGGCTGTCCTTGCCCGTGAGGCACCAAAGATATGCGTCTAGTATGGTCGTCTTGCCCGTGCCGTTGGCACCTCGTACGATCGTGTCCTTGCCGTCTAGCTGTAGCTCTAGAGACTTAGTCCCTCGGAAGTCCTCGATCTTAATGCTGGTTAGTTCTATCTGTTTCATTTTGCTGGTTGCTTTTGGCTGTTATTTATTGGCGGGCTGGTCTTGTCCTGCGAACTTGATGATCTCAATACCGCTCCCGCTCGTTGCGATGCTCAGTGAGGGCTGTGCCACCCCTTGGCTGTCGGTGTAAGCTCCTGCAATGAGCCGACCGTTGATGAGTACCCTTGCACCCTTGACGAGGTACTGCTGGAGGTTGGCGGGGTTGCTCACATATAGTGCCACGCCATACCACGTGGGGGCTTTGTCCCGCCCCTCGTCTACTGCTACTCGGAAGGTCAAGTACTGCGACCCGTCACTGCGGGTGATGGTCTCAGCGTCCTTGCCGATGTTTCCCGTGATGATTATCGTCTGCATAGTCTACTTCTATCTAGATGTTGTTGTTGCCATATTTTTTGTACCGCTCAGCCGCTTGTAGCACTATGTCACGTACCTCCTTGTTGCGTACCATCGCTATGTAAAGGTTGATCATTAGGGATACATACGTCCCAAGAGCCTTGACATGTACACCGTACTTTTCGCTCCGCACCAGCAGGACTGAGCGAAACTTCTTGTCATTATTGTAGTAGCGGTTCGCCAACCGCTCTAATAACTTGCCTATCATACCTCTTCGTTATCTATTTCTTCATCTAGCGCATCTCTCAGCCACTCCTCGTAGGCGTGTAGGCGCAAGTCTACAGCGTCTATAATCTTGTAGACTACTTTGAGCATCAGCATATCCTCATCGTCCCAATTGTCCGCCATAATTAGCTCCTTGGTTAGCTTGGATATTTTAGTGAGGTTGCTATCTCGCAAATCTGTTACAAGTTCCTCTATCTCGGAGATTAATTCTACTGTATCCATACCTCAGTCCTCCTGCTCATCCTCTCGCGTTAGCCACTCAGGCAGCAGCCCCCACTCCTTGAGAGCCTTACCCACACGATACGTCAGGTACATCATACCCGCACCAGCTACTCTAGCGAGCAGGCTCCAGTACCACGCCATCGTAGGCTCCTCAGCGTCTAAGTCATGCAGCAATAGGCAAAAGCCCACACCGCCCAGCACGGCCAGCCCCAACACTCGGAGCCAAGCTTCAACCTTGTTCAATCCTTGCTTTGTCATAGTGTAGCTTGTTTTGTAGTCCATTTTCGTAGTCCCTTGTAGAAGTCCATTAGATCCTTTTCGTATTCGTGTGCGTCTCGTATCTCTGTCACAGCACGCCATAGTCGCCATGCCGCTTTTTGCAGAGATATTGTCGCCTTGTTCAGGCTGTTGTGCGCTCCTAGATTTTCTACATCTTCGTCTTTGAGGTAGAGGGTTACGAGGCGCCCCATAAGTTTCCCAGCTTGCTCTCGGAGCTCATCTGCTTCAGACGCGAGCTCCTTGAGGTTCTCTAGTCCTTCTGCTGTCATTCGTCTTGCTTTTTTAGTTGTCCCTCGAATTCCATCAACTCCTTCTCAGCGTCGTACGCCTTCTGCAAGTTCTTGAAGACTTCCACAGCACTCTCGTGCGCCGCCAGCAGTCCCCTTCGAGACTCTTGGAGAGCTTTATGTGCTTCAAATTCCATCACCTCCTCATCGTACAGAGAGAGCCGTCTCAAATTTTTGTAAATCTCTAAGAGACTACACAGCACATCAGTCACATCTGACGAGATATCCAGTAGCTTATTCAGTCCTGCTCCTGTCATAGTTCTTATTCGTTTAGTTGTTTCTCATTCACTAGCCAACAGCCAATTCACCAGCTCTCCTGCCACATACGCATGATCTCCTTGCCCTCCACATAAGGCATATCATTCATCTTACGGTAGCCACAGCGCATAGCGCCACGCTCTATAGCTCGACTGATCGTCTTCGCATTCACACCCAGTATCTTCGCCGCCTCTCGCAGCGAGTACCTAGCCGTAGCTGGTACATTCGGTTTCTCATTCACCATATCCTTATCTGTTTTATTGTTGTTCTTATTTCTCTTAGGGTGGATAGCACCCGCTCCGTCTTACGCGCTCATCTGTCACAATAATCACTCATCACCAGAGCAGGGCTATCCATATATCTCCTTACCTTTGTGCCGTCACAATTTCACTTACATCATTATGGCTTACGAAATGGACCAAAGGGTCATTCTCCTCAGTGGGGAGACTAGTGAGAAATTCAATGAGAAGACCGAAAGGCGGCTGTCGTTTTATTTCCGAAATGGCTGGCATATAGCTCAGATAAATGGTGTCAACTACCTCAGTAAGGACTACCCCGTGATATTCACCTCGACCCCGATGTTTGCTCTCTTCGTTCTTTTGGAGCGTCCGAAGGACTACCCCAAGAACAACCAGCGGTAGAACCTCACCCATCGTATCTCCTTTCGCTTTCTGCGAACCTCCATAAGCACCAGCGGGTACTCTTGTAGTTCCCTCGGTAAGCTCTTGTAGTAGGCTCGCACTTCTCGGCGTGTCTTCAGCTCTCGTATGCGCTCTATTGCTCTATGTACTTCATCTATCTCTACCATATCCTTATATCTGTTTTGTTGTTATTATTCCTCTTAGGGTGGATAGCACCCGCCCCCCTATCAACTACTCAATCATCTCGTCACACACATATCCGAGAGCGGGGCTATCCATATCTCTCTACTCGTCAAACTCCTTATCACACACCGCACGGAGCATCTCCTCGCACACACGCTTCATCGCTCCCAGCACATCGATATGCTCCACCAGCTCCTCCGTCACAGCGTCCACATCCATAGGACCATCGTCCAACCACGCCTCCAGCGCAGCCGCCATTTTAATTATCTCCAGCCTATGCCTCAGCTCGAGCAGCTTATCAATCAGCTCCTGCATACTCAGCTCACTGTAGTCCTTCTCCTCACCCTTCATAGCGTCCAGCTCCCTCCTTAGTTCTTCTATTGTCATACCTTTTGTCCGTTAGTTGTTGCTGTCCATCTTGCTGAGTCGTTCTTCGATCTCGTACCTTAGCGTTTCTGCGTGGTGGAAATACTCATACTCTTCAAAGCGTATTGCTTCGAGTAGCTCTGTTGTTGCGTCATCGACCTCTCTCGTTGGTCTCTCCTCTTCACATTTTAAGATAATGTTGCGTATGGCGTCGTACACAGCGCTGCGCATGCGGACGCATCTTAAATACATCTCTCGTGCGAAGTCTCTGTCTGAAATCAGTTGCCTCAGCGTTGCGCCCTCGAGGTCGTAATTTCCTCGTTTTGCTCTTAGTTCTTCTTGTGTCATAGTCCTTGCTTGTTTTTCTTGTCCTTTTTCTATTACTTTGTAGTCTTACTTACACCCAAGGGAGCTTTTGTCCCCCCCTTTCTGATGCAAAGGTACAGAAGCTTTCTGTATTATGCAAGCGTTTTCTGAAATATATTTCATCTAAAATCTGAACTAACTGATAATCAAATACTATGACAGCAAAAGAAATCTTAGAAAAGCTCCTATCATACACGGAGCTTACTGTAAACTCACTAGCCACCGAGATAGGACTAAGTAGAGGACAAGCTCTATACGACATCCAAAATGAGAAAACGAAGAGCATAACCCCGTCAATGGCAGACAGGATTATTCAGAAATTCCCTGAAGTAAGTCGTGTTTGGCTCCTCACAGGCGAGGGCAGTATGCTCACCAGCGACACCCCCGAGCAGTTGACAGAGCCACGCGAGTTCTCACTAGACCAGTGGGACGAAGCACGCGCCTTTGCCGACCGCATGGGCGTTGACCTCGTACCACTATACACCGAGCCATTCCAAGCTGGCAACAAAGGCAACAACATAATCACCGCATGGAACGAAGTCGAGTCCATCTGGGCACTCCCCGACATCAAAGCCGACGAACTAATCATCGTACGAGGCGACTCTATGGAGCCCACACTACCCGAAGGCACAGCCGTCGCCGTCAAGCAATACCACTTCTACCCCGACGAACCCCTCAGCATACCCTTTGGCGAAATCTTCGGCATCGAGCTACGCACTAGCGACGACCCCACAGACAGCGACAGCGTGCAAGCCTTCTTCAAGCGCATACGCAAGCACCCCGACACAGACAAGCACCTCACACACTGGATAGCACACTCCGACAACCCCCGCTACGAAGACTTCGAGATACGCATCGACCGCATCGCACGCCTCTGGCGCGTCCGAGCCAGCATCACCATCCAGCGCTACAACTAACCCACCACGCATTACAACCAACCCACACCCCACACCTATATATAATGTATACCCTCCACCCTCCAGGTCTACCCTCTACCCCCTAAAGCCTACCCTCTAATATCTAATCTCTAACCTCTAACCTCTAAAGTCTAACCCACCTGTACCCGATACAGCACGATCGTACCCACGTCACCACCGACGTGTACCCAATCTTGCCAAATCATACCCACATCACACCCCAAACCACCCAAATCATTTGCAACGTATTTGCACGCCACACGATCAATACCGTGCAAACGCACCACAACAAACCACGTAAATCCGCCAATATCAGCACTTCCGCACCCTCAAAATCTTACTCATAATCAGGGAGTCCTTGGTTCAAGCCCAAGTGGGACCACCACGATGCGTACTGTGCATCCATTCACCTAGCGAGTGCAATCCAATAATTGTTTGGGTTGCACTCGTTTGTTTTTACATGGGTTACAGAGTGTGAGCGGTTGTGCCGATTGCTATTTTCAGTACTTTTGCCCGTAGGAGCGTAGTTGCAAATGGCTCAGCGACCTTGAGTTCGCTTTGCTCCACACTTTCTACCCAAGATTACCACTGCCCGATGAACGAAATAAGAAGATCTACCCGTCCCCTGTCACGGCTGACTCGTATACCCATCTGCGCACTCTGTGCTGCACTCTTGCTGATGGCATGCGTGCGGTCGCCCTGGCAGTATGACCGCTCAGAGGGCACCCAGCCCTATCTATCCCCCGACACGATACGCCTAGACACGCTCTACAGCTCACTCTCCTCAGCGACCCACGTGGCGATGATCTACAATCCGCATGACCAGCCACTACTCCTCAATGAGGTGGCACTCCTGAGTGGTGGTAACAAGGGATACCGCATCAATGTGGACGGACGCAGTGGCTCGCAGATACGAGACCTCACGTTGCCTCCTCGTGACAGCATCTATATCTTTGTGGAGGCAACCTTTACAGATGGGGACTCTGACCTGCCGACGCTGGTGACCGACTCGCTCTTGTGGCGCTGTAATGGGGTCACGCACTACACCCGCATCGAGGGCTATCGGCAAAACATCTCTACCCTACCCGCCAACTTGCACATCGCGAAAGATACCCTCTGGAGCAGCGAGAGACCTTACCTGATCACCGACAGCATCACCGTAGAGCCTGGCGTGCGGCTAACGATTGCCGAGGGAGGGCATCTGCTACTGCCTCAAGGAGGTAGGATCATCGTGCGGGGAGCCTTGACACTAGCGGGCTCCGCCTCTCGACCTATCCTTATAGAGGGTATCAGGCGAGACAACCTCACCTCCGATGTCTCCTATCGTCTCCTACCGAATCAATGGGACTACATACAGTTTACCGCTGAGAGCCAGGGCAATGAAATACGCTACACGACCATTCGCAATGGACGAGGGGGCGTGACTTTCGTCCAGGGGAGCGATCCGCTAGCTGAGCGACTACTCCTCCAGTCCAGCACCATAACCAACATGGGCGGAGATGGCTTGACCCTCGCTGGAGGTAGCTACACCTTGCGAAACAGTGAGCTAAGCAATGTGCGCGGCTCCTGCCTGTCGATGCAAAAAGCTTCCGTACAGGCAGAGCATCTGACGGTGGTGAGTGACTACCTATTTGACCATAGACGCAGCCCCGTACTCTATGTAGGTGAGGGGGGCAATCTCCAGATGATCAATAGCATTGTAGACGGACGGCAGACGATCACACTGCAGAGCGACACACTGCGCCGCTCGGGCGAGCTAGCGTGGCACCCCTCGGCTCAGTCGCAGCTCGATCTGCAGCAGTGCTACCTGCGACTGGAGCAGGACTCTATCGTAGCTAAGCGTCTCATCGAGGAGCTCTTCCCTA
>ERZ1673752.2331-NODE-2331-length-21614-cov-6.492323_pt1 | contig 21614 bp, 18 predicted proteins | sample MGYA00580195_ERZ1673752 | MGnify/ENA primary metagenome ERZ1673752 (study PRJEB41218, sample SAMN15661744) | gut metagenome | host: Homo sapiens | place: Canada: London | collected 2015-08-20/2019-03-30 | study: EMG produced TPA metagenomics assembly of...
TCCTACTGTGTACACTCTATGTACAGTAAGCACATGGGGTTCAGTTTACATCTGCAAGAATTAACTTTGGCTTTGTAATCAACGCCCTGCCAATAGCGACACGTTGCTGCTGACCTCCAGAAAGTTGTCTTGGCAAATGGTTTCTTCGTTCTGTCAAACCAAGTAGATCCAATATTTCTTCTACATCGGCTGTTTTAGGTTTACGATAATCCAAAAGAATCGGAAATACTATATTCTGTTCAACTGTCAATTCAGGTACAAGTTGAAAAGACTGGAAAATGAATCCAATATTCCTTCTTCTGAAAATGGTGCGTTCTTCTTCTTTCATTGTAAAAAGATTATTTCCGTCCATTGTAATCATGCCAGAAGTCGGAACATCCAATGCCCCAATGCAATTTAACAGTGTACTTTTCCCAGATCCTGACTCTCCAACAACAGCAACAAATTCCCCTTTTTCCAGAGAGAAAGATACATCTTTTAAAGCATCAACCTTTACCGCGCCTGTTCCGTATGTTTTACATAATCTTTGTACTTTCAATATTTCCATATTCCAAGTACCTCCTTTCACAATAGAGGATAGCATTTCGACCTTACAAACAGATGAATTTGACCTTACGATTCTGTAAGAAAAGACAATGTAAAAGTTGTTCCCTGTAATCGTTCACTCTGAACAGAAAGAATACCGCCTTGTTCCTCAACAATTACCTTTGCCAATGGCAGTCCAAGTCCAATCCCTTGACTATCTGAAGTATTTTTGCTTCGGTAAAATCTCTTAAATATGTGGTGTATATCCCCTTGGTCAATTCCGTGTCCGTTATCTGTAATATATATCCTAATCATAGCGGGAGTTCGTTCCCACGATATAGTGATTTTCCCTCCCGCATCTGTATGGTCAAGTGCGTTTTTAACAATATTGCCAATGGCTTCGCTCGTCCACTCAATATCGCAATAAAGCATTTGTTCCAAGTCGCCATCTATCACAATTTCTTTTTTTTCATTATTCGCCCGTGTTGTCAATTCGCTAATTGCGTGATTGAGAATGTTTGAGATACTGTAATTGGATTTTTCAAAAAAGATACTCCCTGCATCTATTCTTGTGATTTTCAACATGGATTGAATAAGCTGCTCAATCCTCTTTAATGCAGTTCCAATCTTTAAGGAAAATTCTTTGACCGTTTCGGGGTTATCTGGCTCATTCTCAATAATTTCCTGATACATCATGAGTGCTGATAGAGGTGTTTTTAATTGATGAGATATATCAGAAATTGTATTTTTAAGAAACTCTTTTGTCTTTTGTTCTGTATCATTTTTTGCTTGAAGCATAGTAGCCAATTGGTCAACAGAAGCCAAGAGCTGATAAATATTTCCCTCATTGGATTGCGGCAGATGAACATTATAATTTCCCTCTATATAGTCCTTAATGATGTTTTCTGATTTCCTATATAGTCTTTCTCTCCAATACAAAAAGAGCATCGTACCTAAAATCAGAAACAGTGTCCATAGAAATAACATCACAAACATGGATGTCATTATTGTATTTTTAACATCAGAAACATAAGATAAATTTTCTATATCCGTACTGTTTGAAAGACCAATTTCGGCTAAAACCTTGTTTCCTGTAGCATCCGCTTCCGTATTCATTAAGGCTGTTGCAATTACTTCCTTTGAAACTCCTTCTTCTAGTAAAGAAGTAGCAATCGCATTATCATGTGTTAGAAACATTTCTTTTGTAACCACCGCTTGCGTGTCTATCACTGTTATGCCTATTAGAACCAGCAGAATAACAAGAACAGCAATGAAAATGCAATACCAACGGTTATGCTTATCATGTAATAGGCTCATTCGTCCACCTCTTTCCACTGATAGCCAAATCCTCGGACTGTCAATAAGTGCTCTGGATGTGATGGGTCTGTTTCTACTTTTTCACGTAGCCGCCGCACATAGACGGAAAGGGTGTTATTGTCTACATAATCCCCTGTGCTGTCCCATAGCTCGCCTAAAATAACTTCTCTTGTAACAATGCGATTTGCATTTCGTATCAATAAACAGAGTAATCGGTATTCTGCGGCTGTCAAATCTAATGATTTTCCTTTTAATACAACACGACTACCTAAAAGATCTATCTTAATATCGCCACACTCTAGCACTGTTGTCGTATCTGGATTAGATAGTCCTGCTCGTCTTAGTAAAGCACGAATACGGGAACATAATTCTCCCAACTTAAATGGCTTGGTAATGTAATCATCACCGCCACAATCCAAACCACGAATAATATTGACTTCTTCATCTGAAGCCGTTAAAAAAATAATCGGGATAGGATTACCATAGCCTCGTACTCTTTCACATACTTCAAATCCGGTTCCATCCGGTAATGTAACATCAAGTATTAGCATATCGTACTTATGTAACTCTACCAAACGGGATAAGGCTTCTTGTACGGTACGAACGAAATCAATATCAAAACCATTCTTTTTTAATGAATATCTTAATCCATCGATCAAACTAGCATCATCTTCTAAAAGCATAATTTTATTCTTCATTTTTTCAACCTTTCTTCGCCTGTCAGCAGGCTTTTTCATCTTTAAGTATAAGCCATACTCGATCAATATGTCGACACTGTCGATACAGTTTTTTCAGCCTTCGCACCCATCACTCTAATAGATTCTAAAGCTTTGCGCCATCCTGTCATATATTCAAACATATCTGATTTTCCAAAAGACTTGTTACATATATTATAGGCGGTTAAACAAGTAATATCAAATATTTCTCCCACTATTAAAACATAGGAAAAATTATTACCGCATTTCAAAAAGAACATTTCTATCAAAAAATCAGAATTACATTTCCTGATTCCTAAAGAAATGTTCTTTTACCAATTATAAAACTGAATTATTAACCATCAAATTCTCGCACCTACAATTATCCTATTTCTATCCCCATTTGCTGCATAAATTGTTTTGTGCCCTCTGGATCTAGTTCTTCAAGCTGTTTCAAATCGAAAGCTACCTTGCAGTATGTACAAAACCCAGATTGTGCATATGATGGTTTTATCACACCTAACTTATACTTTTCAATAAACGTCAACTTACATTCAGAAAACTCATGTGTAATATATGCTTCATTATATGCCAACTCATATCCGGGAATATTTTTTGTAAGATCCGAAAAAAATTCCAAGTTTCCGTCTATCTCACAAAGCATTCCTACATACAATCCTCCAAATTCATATTTTCCTACATGAATCATAATTTTTTCCGTTCCGTATTCCCAATCGTAATCTAATACTCTCCTATTCATAACTGTTCCTCCTCATGCATTTTGGGGGTTAAAAAACTCAATCGGCAGAAGAAATGTTCCTCTCCTATAACTCCCCTCATTATTTACAGTTGCCATACCACCTAAACTGTCCAAGTACTGCTTTCCATTTTTGGAAGCAGAAATGTACATATAGTATTGTGTACGGATAAATCCTGACTCTTTTTGTACCAACCCTTCATAATCATTACTCAGAACAAGTTGTGCCGACAGTTTTTTTGCTTTCCGTCTTAACAGCCGCAATACCATCTGTATAACTTCCTTTTGCTTTTCATCAGAAATCCCTTTAAAATATGGGCGTTCCAAAAATAAAGTAAGAACTTCTTTTTGATCCTTACTATTCCTCTGGTCTGGTGATTCCACTGGTTTCTCTTTTGTAATATCCACAAACTGCAAACGACGATTCACATCTTTATTTTTTGTCAATGTCCCTTTCGTCAATCGTATAAATGCCCTAAAAACAAACTGGTTATTTAAATAAAGTATAAGACCTTTTTATTTGCATCAAAGGCAGATAACAAACACTCTTTATACCCACCATCCCGATAAGAAAGGCACGTATGTCCTACCAATTCGCCAATTTGCATAACCGGCAATAACCGATCTTCTTCCCAAAGTTTTACATTTCCATTCTTGGTGACTAAATTTTCCCTCCATGCTACTTCATTTTCTTTTGAAATTTCCAGTGCAATCTCATGTTCCAGATCACCTTCATGATACTTGACATCATAAAACCGGTCTGCAATTTCTGCCAGGCACAGTCTTCTAATCTTTTCCTTCTCTCCTTCTGAATTTTGCAAGAATAGTCCGATAATCTCTGCACCGCCTTGATATAAAAATTTCCGAACACCTTTTTGATTTTCTTCAGCAAAAGAAGGTTCGATTTTCAACTGCTGGCATAACTTTTTCCATGTGGTATCAATTTCAGTTACCTGCTTCATCACACTTTCAAAATCTGGATACGCTTTCAATCTTTCCCGGTTCTTAAGCAAAAACAAAAGATGCTGCTCTGACTTGGCTCCAGGAATAAATCTTTCCAACTCTTCCCACACTTCAAGAATCCGGATTGCGCAGTGCCATGACAGATTTTCCACATGCTCCAGTTCCCCATAAATCCACTGGGATAATGGCTTCTGTAAGAATTTCTCTGTTATTTTATCCAGACTTTCTTCGCTGATATGTTGGGAAATACATTCTTTTCCCACAAGTTCCCGTACTATTTTCATACGTTCATCATATTTCAGAGCATATAGTTTGTGATATAGCCGAACATATTGTTCTCCTACACTTGCAAATAATTTCAATTCAGCAAAAGAATAGTCCTTTTCGATTAGATGTTTCTTTATTTCACTTGGTAACTCTCTCAAATCATATGCTTCCTGAAGATTTTTCCCATTCAGCGTATTTAGATTTAAGTATGTTTTATATACATCTTTATCCAATAAAAGTGAAAATCTGGATAATCTCATAAAGGCAGAACTATTCTCTTTTACCACTGAAAGAAAATGTTTTTTTCTGTGCGTAATTGCATAGATTAGCATGTCTTGCTTTTTATCATATAAGTGTTCCAGATTCATCTCTGAAAGATAATTGCCATATAGGAAGTTCAGATAAGAGGTACGGTTTTTTACCATTTTGATAATTTCCTCATTCTTTGCATCTGGAAGATTCCGCTTTAACTGTTTCAAATCATACACCAACGCTTCATTCTCCATCCATCTTTCAAAAAATAGCTCCAGACAATCATCTGGCAGATAAGATATCACAATCTTTAAATCTCTTAAAATAGCATCTGCATTACTTCCGATTTCCTCCATTTGTTTCAGGTTCAATCCACTGGAAATTCTCCAATCAGTTGAAAATGTCTGCAGTATTTCCTGTACTTCCGTCTGTTCTAAGTATCTCCATATTGTACGTTCTGAGATTATGTTATTGATTCTGCCCGCTTTGAAAAACGGTTTTACTAGCAACATACGCTCGGACTCTGACAATTCGGACAATGAGATTTCTGTAAAATTCCTCATTTTTTCTAATCCATACATCAGTACTGTTTTCTGCTCATCGTCAAACCCGTATTGTGAGTAATACCTCAGATATTCATACTTCCATTCACTAAAAATCTGTTCGTCTGTCAAAACCCTGTACAGTTCCTCATACTTATAATCTGATAATAAACTATCCTCTTCTGCATGTGCTAATAAAAGACTTAACCTATCGGTGTCTATCTTGTCTTCACAATTTAATTTCAAAAGGAAAGATAAAAAAACTGAATCTTTGATCAGATAGACAATTGCCTCCGACTGTAATGCAGCTATAATCTCACCCATATGCATTTGATTGACTTTTTTACAAAACTGCAAAAGTACTTCTTTTTCTTGCTTTTTCAGGAAGTCATATGGCACTCTCGCCTGTGTCATTTCCTGATACAAAGATAAATTCTTCCCTATCGCATCAAGCAGCTTCATATACTTCTTCCTCCTTTTCCACTTCCACCTTGTCAACAATCTTTTTCAGGTCAATAAATTCTAAAAATTTTTCTTTCCAAAGAATGCTTAACACCTTCAGCAACCCCTGTATCTCCCTTTCCTTCAAATACCTCACGGGGCTTCCCTTAAAGGAATCAAATAAAAATTGTTTAGTAATGTAATACTTTTCTTGCCTTTCAGCACTTCTATACGAATATCCTGAAATATAATTCTGAAGTGTACCGAATAAGCAATTTTTCTTTTTCCCTAATGAAATCTGATTGTTAAAGTCTTTGCGTATCTCTCTTTTTGCCATCAACTGTTTGTATTCTTGATGACGCAATTCCTTTTTCTTCTTCTGTTCTTCCAACACAGATATTTCCTGTTCTGTCAAATAAATCCTTCGGAGATTTTCTAGGTCAGATCCGTCTGTGAGACAAGGTTCCAGTCTATGGAAAAGCTGTTTTGCATCCTCCCATTCAAACCAGAGAAAATTATTGGTATCACTCAATATCCGTACTAAAAAATCAACATATGATTCTGTGTATTCATGGAAAATATGCTGTTCTATTATCCGGAACAATTCCTGATGCTCTTCAACACTTAAAAATGGACGGATGAAGTCCAATGAAGAAAAGGAAAGTTGATTCCTCCAATCACTTTTCATTCCTATACTGTCCCATAACAACTTCTCAATTTCAAACATACTGGATTGATTCGATATGCCAAAACTTGTTATCAATTTCATGAACATTTCATATGAGCTCGGTGACGAAAGACCTTTGATATAATTTTGCAGATAATCGGCCATATAAAACCACTTTTCCCGTATTTTATTTTTAGGTATTTCCACCTCTTTTAAATACTGCTCTAACAATTCTAGTGGCTCTAGATGTCCCCGTTCTACAAACTGTGGAAACAATAAGGAAAGCGTATAATTTTTTCGTTTCCAGAACATTTCTGTAATCTCTTCACTTGTCAAAGAAAAGTATGCTGACAAATACTGTTTGAACTGTTCAGATGTGTATGTATTTTGCTGCAATGTTTCCAATACCCAGTTTTCAAAAGCATCTGGTGTAAGTATCTGTTTCAGTTCATGCCATTTCGTATCTGTGAGATCAATCAAAAACCAATTGCTATGCCTTTCTCTATAATTGTCACATTCGTATAGCAGCTGATATGTTTTTATATTCTGGACTTCCAACCTGTAATAAAGGTAATCCATGATACCGTTCTCCCCTTCTAATCGCACTGGAAAATAACGATACTTTTCAAAGAGGGTTCTACAAAGTTCATACGCTTCTTGAGAATAATCTTCCTGTCCACTCAAAAATAAAAGACATGTTTCAACCGCCATTCGTTCTGCAGTCATACCATCTATTTTAAGTTTTGTGTAAAGGTCGGTCTGAAAAAGCAATGTCATACTAAGAAACATAATCTCTCTTTTCGAGTATCCTGCTTCTAGTAGCTTTTTCCTTCCCGTACTGCCTTCTTTTGCATAACTGCATGGAAGCCGGAACAGATATTTTAATACTTCTATATCTTTTTTATGGTAATTTTTCAACTTGCATGAAAATTTTTCCGTAAGCCAGATATAGACTTCTTTATAAGCATAAACTGAGAAATTACGTTCTGTTCCAAGCAGCTGGTTCAAATCGTGTTTCCGCGTCTCCCAAAACTCATCATCATACACAAACATATGCAGCATAAAAAGCAGTTCCTGCAGCTCCTGAATAGGACAATTGCACATTTTCTGATACAATTTTGATTTTTCCTTGTCATCACAGAGATATAGGATTCCCATCATATAAATATCGTTTTTTGCAAGAATTCGTCTGAACTTTTTCCAAAATGAAGCCTTCTGCTTTCCAACAAACATACCGGCATTTTGAAATTTCCTGGTTTCTGCAAGCGCAAGACCAAGTGAGCGTAATTGTTCCACCTTGACCTCCATTTTTTCTTCCAGACGTTCCAAAACCTCTCCCGGATAATGCAGACCGTATCTCTCTTCCACGCCCTGTTCAGGACAGCTGAAAAATAGAGCATGGTCCTGAAATTCTCGATATGCCTGTTCTCTGTTCGTATTTTCTGACAATCTGAGAATCAAATCTACCATTTGACAGTAAAGCTCCACATCAAAAATATTTTCAAAAAATTTTTGTAACATTACATCCCTTCTTTCTTTTAAGGGAACCGCAAAACGGTTCCCCCTATCCATCCATAAACATCCGTAAATTTTATCAGGCTGCTATCACCATCTGCTCTCTACGGAAACACTGCAGTTCTATCATGCTTGTGTTTTCCAGGTTATGTACTTTTTGATATCTCTCTGCTTCTCTATAAGTAGTGAACGTAACTGCACTTTGAAACTGGTCTGAAAAAACAGTTCCCGTCCAATATTCTGCTAAACCCTCTAACTCGTACTTATACGAAAGCAGTACCCACAAAATTTCACAAATCCATGCTTCCAATCCAACGTAGCATAAATGCTGGCTGATACACTCTGCCGCCTGCTGTTTGCTACGAAAACGTATTGCCCGTTCCAGCGGGGAACTTCGTATACTTTTTTTGTTATAACCGCTCAGATATTTTCCCGTTTCTAGCTCTATGATATATCCACTGGAAAACAGCTGATCCATATCCATAGTTTCATTTTTATCTCTTATTTTTCCCACCATATTCATTCGTGTCCTCCTTTCCAAAATAAAAACAGCCTGTTTTTGGCTGCCATTCTTTTATCTCCGTATTCGTTTTAATATTTCCCTCGCAAGTATAACCGTAAGCGTGTCTAGATCCGAAATATTCAGATACCCTTCCTGATAAATTCTTTCAATCGTTTCCTTATCATCTCCAATTGCAGCCGCCATCACGATAATACCCTTTGCTTCTAGTTTCTTTTTGATATTCCGAATATCTGCTTCTGCCTCTTCCCCACAATACAATGCACCATTGGGGCGGCCGTCACTGATACAAAATAAAAGCTTTGTCCGTTCCGGTCTTCTGGCTAGTTTTTCACCTGCATAGATTAATGCTGCCCCGTCTCTATTAGATCCTGCCACATCTATAGATGCGATACGATAACAGTCATTTCTGTCCGGCTCAAATTCTGCAAGAGAATGGAAAGTCACAAGTTCTTTCCGTAAAGTTCGCCCTTCTCCGTTCGTATGGTGTCCATAAACCAAAATCGGAATTCCCACGCTGATACAGAACTTATACAGGCACAGACAACAACATCTTGCCTTTTCCAAGCGCCTTCCCCACATGGAAGCTGACAAATCCATCAAAACTACAACTGCTGCATTTAATGTCCTTGCAGGCTCTCTTTTCTGATAAAAACGATGAAATGGATCATAAAGCATCTGCATATTGATGGAAGTCCCAAAAAACAATTGTTTTTCCTTACGTTCCCCTTGCTGACAGAACGCCGGCAGCAAAACCGCATTCATTTTCCGTACTGTCTGTTTGATTTGTGGCTCTAATAGTTCATACCGCATGATATCCCGCTGGCTTATCTGGGACTTGCGTTCCACTGCCATTTTCACTTTTTGGTGATCCCCATTAAATTCTGTACCGTATAAATCCTGCGAAAGTTCCTTTAAAATTTCTGCATTATAGTTTTTTTCTGCTTTGGACTCTGCAATTTTTTCTATACACTGTAACAACTGTTCTTTTGTTTCAATTGGCTTGATTTCCATCTCCTTCTGCTCCCCCTTAAGTTGTGACGGAGTGTTATTCATTCCTGTTTCCTCTTTGGAACAAAGAAAATCCGGAAGTTCGCTTTTAATTTTTCCCCATTCTTCCTGAACCTTCTGCTCTGTGTTAGATGAAACGGCATCTTTTCCATCACTTTCCTTTTGCCCGTTTCCATTCTTTTCAGAGGGCTGTTCTTCCTGTTTTATATTTTTCTCCATCTCTTCTATCTCTGTTTTCAACAATTCCCAAATCAACAGAAGAAGTCTGTTGACCGCCTCCAGACGTCCCAATGGTTCTTTACATCTGACTCCGGAATCAATAACCGGTTTTGTCTCTTCCAACAAATCAAGTAAAATATCTGTTTCCATCTCCCAGTTATTTACCGTTCCTGTCAGGGAATATTGTGCCATCAGATTTAACATCACTGATACCTTTCGGTATCCCTCTTTTAATTGGACTTTCATACTGGGAACTCTCTCCATGTTCCGCATACGGTTCTGTAAAATTCCACGCCTGATACTTCCCGGATACCTTCTGCACATGATTTCTTCTATATACACATCTTCAATCATATTCTGGATAAATGCGGCAGTCTCTGTCATTATATATTTTGCAGCTGGATGATCTCCAGTAAGAAATTCTTGAATTTCCATCATCTGTTCCTGTCCAGTCCAGTCTTGCGGAAGCGGCAGCTGTATCATCCATCTTCCTTGCCTCATTTCATCCAGATAGGTTTTTCGGAGTTCAAAATCTGACAAATTCCAGTGTCCGCACTCATGCCCCAAGATACCAACGATACTATCACTTCTTAATGCAAGCGTTGGAAAACTCATAGTTACCTGATTTGCGATATTGAGTAGCACCCGTAAACTGGAACATCTTCCTCCATAAGGTTCATTTGGTTCTTTTACAAGATTCACCGTTTTCAAAGTCCCCGCCGTTATTTCATAGGCGATCGAATGTAACATTGTCCTGTAATCCGCCGATTCAAAAACTTCATAATCCTCCAGGTTTTCTTTTTCTTCCTGCACACGTTGTTTCCATTTCTGACGATTTCTCATAGTCCTCCTTTATGCCGCCTCTTCAAAAGCCGGCTCAATGAATGTACTTAAAATAGTGTCCCTTTCTTCTGGAAATGGGGAAACTTTACTAATTACAGCATTTACTGCTGCTTCCAAAACATCTTTTGATGTCATATAATTCCACACCCAGTTTTCCAGTTCCCGGTATCCGCATACACCGCCGCGTATCTGCTTATCCCTCAGATATTTCTTGATTTTACTGATGGCTGCTGCCATCTGGTAAATCAGCTCTTTTTCCTTGCAACCTGTTTTAAAAATGGCACGTTCCGCCATTTCTTCCACACTCAATTCTTTCCGGTGCTGTACCAGATGCATTCTTGACAATACTGATTCATTGAACATCTGGCATCCGATATAATCCATGTTTGTTGTCATGATCACCACCGTATCCGGGTGTCTTTCTATTACTTCTCCATTCAGTAGGTCTGTTTTTGCGTCGTCATCAAATAGAGCATTCAGTCGAGTAAGGGTTCCCGGCTTTTCAATCATGGCAACTTCCTGAATTTCTATTACCGCCGGCATCCGGCAGGCCTGAATGATTGTAGATTCTGTTTTCACGAAGTCCTTTTCCATTTTCGCCTGCTTATATCCCTGCTGAACTGCTGCATTCAATATTTCACGAAATGCGGTTGCTTCATCAATTTCCATCTGGTAGTTCCCTGTCAACACTGCCAAAGCAGAAGCGGGATCTATCTGAAAATCTTCATATGTCGGCAATTCACTTTCTGAAATCTTTGCAGCCGTATCTACGTTTGGAACAAGAGATACCATAAGACTCACCTCTTCCGTTCCCGGTCCGCATGTAAATACAAACCGAGGATACCCGAGCAGCTGTGCAATAATCTTTGTGTCTGTTGTTTTCCCTGAACCAGAATCTCCTTCCATCATAAAAAGCCGGGAAGGAGTATTTACAATCATGGAAAGAATTTCTTGTGTAGCCGTATTCACTTTGTAATCATCCGGTAACTTTGGAATCAAAGCCTGATACTTTTCCTCAACTTCCTTCCCCTGATAATAAAACGCTTTCAGTTCTCCGATTGTTGATTCTGTAAGCTGTCTTTTTGCTGTCAGCAGTTGAAACACTCCTACCTCTGTCTGGTTTGCACCATATAAACCGGATTTCAACCGATAAGACTCAATAAACTCACAATTTGTAAACTGTGGCTCCCCTATCGGTATTCCGCCGTCTTCTAATGGAAGACAGGATTCCACCCGCCGGTACAAATTGTCACAACAAATATACGCACTGGACAGAAACTCCTCTTCATCTATTTCCTCATTCATATCCAGAATTTGCATTATTTTTTCAAAATGCTGCGTGAATTCCATATCATACAATTCTGTTCCATAACACGTGCTAGCAAATGCAAGCAGTGCAATGTACCGTTCTGCTATATTCTGTTCCTCCTGTATAGATGGTAAAATCGACACCGTATCCACTTTTTGTACACAGCCTTTAAACTTTCCATTTCTCCAATTATAAATCAGAGCATAACGACTCTCGCCATCTTTACATTCCATACAATAATAATTTGTTGTATTGCCCTCACCGAACTGTCTGCCGAGCGCACCTTCCGTCTCTGCACCTGCAAATACCCCCGACAGCCATAAAATTGCACGTAATGTGGGCGCATGCAATGTGGCAGATTTTGCCCGAAGTGAATTATATTGTGAGCAGTCCGAAACTTTTGTACTCGTTTTGGTTCTTCCCAGGTCATGAATCAATTTCTGAAATAAATCCGGTAATTCCTCCTGAAATGTCCATGTTTCATATAATGCCGCCATAAAAAATATTCCTCCTTTCGTTCTTTTCTGCATATTCCAAATGAACATCGGCATTCTTGGCCATGCGTTTTCTTTATCCTCCTTTTTCACAAATAAAAAAGGCAAAGCATGATTCTTTCTTTTCATACTTTGCCTGTCATTTTAAATTTGAAATTTATGCAGAATTCTCTGAAATTAAATACTTCCATCCTAAATGCCAATGGAACTAAAGTTACAGGACACATCATAGATGTGTAAAATAATAATTACAACCTTATCTTAACATTGTCCATTCTTAGTGTCAAGAAAAAGAGAGACTCTCTTTTTCTAATGTCTAACACGTTTATGCTGCCGAAAGATAAGTATTCGACACCAAAGAGTTAATCCCCGTATTCGGTTCTTTTTCACAAACGAGTTTGCACTTGACCGCATCTGAGTAAAATGTTTTCAACTGTACTTCTTTCGGCTTCATCATTGGAAATCTAATTTCAATCTGCTCATCATTGTACAATATAAGGTCATTATAGCAGGTACCTTGTACAACCCATCCTACCTGATATTGTTTCATAAGCTGTTCTGCAGCAGTGCGAAAACATATTTTTAAAATTTCATTATAAACCGTATAATTGGGATGTACTTCAATATTGTCCAACACCAGACAATTATAAGGTTCATTGATCCATATCACAGAATTGGCAATCACTCTGTTCTTATAATAAACATTTACAATTCCAAATCCTCTTTCCAGTGCATACTGTTTTGCCTTGATACTGCCATAGCTCATGCAGCACACCGTTGCATCACCCGCTGTCAGATATTCCGGAGAACCTTTTGCTTCTACTAACACCTTAAAGTTACATAGTTTCTTTAATTCATCCGGAAGATTTTCTACATTATGGAATTTCATAATTTCCAGCACTTCACGATACTGAACCGGCGTCAGCTTCTCTTCCAAAACTGTATGCAATAGATTTTCCTTTTTCAGCCTGCGATAAATATGTTTTGCCTGTCTTGTTTGCTTTTTCAACAATGTTTTCACAAAGGATGATAATCCCTCATAAGACAGACGGATTTCCTGCGCTTTAAACAAACAGGGATATTTTCCACGTATGAATTTTGACAGGTTATGATCTCCATATTCACGAAACAAATCATATAATACAACATTTGGACAATACGTCTGTATGCGCTGCATATAATCTGTCACCATCTCTTTTTCCATTTCTGAAAAATTCAGTTTTTTACTATATGCTTCCATTACATGTTCTTTTAATTCCATCAGATAATCATTACAATCTTTATTTTTTCTAATAAGACTGCTCAATCTTTTACGGGCTCTTTTTTGATTGGGCTGCAATTGTAATTCCTTTTCTATTCTGAGGTACCGGCATACGCCTTCTATAACTTTTGATATATTTAAAGCTTGATTATATGATTTTGTTAAAATAGCTTTCATTGCACCAGTTGTAAGAAGCATTTTCCCATCAAATAATGTTTGTACAATCAGATTCCAGTCATGGAAATAATTCCCCTCTTCTTTGTTTCTTCGTTTGACGATATTTTCAATACACCCGGATGCATATTTTTTTGATACTATATGATAAATTGTCTCACACATGAAAATAAACTGTTCTTTTTCATTCTCACACAATTCATCTAATTCTTTTAAATATTTATCAATAATAAGCATTCTGTCCAAATAGAACAAATATAAATTTTTTGTTATATATGGAACCGGATACATAGGATGATATAAACCAAATTTATTAAAATAACTTACATAATATGTGCGTTTATATTTTCGAAAATACTGTTCGCCAAATTCTCTGGAGGTACGTTCCAGCCAGCGATAGCCTGATAACGAATTTCGATAGGATGTGTTATAGATTTTGCCTTTATTGTATATTTTAAGGCATTTTCTATAGTCATCATAACAATATCCTTTTTCATTATCTCTCATATCTTTCTTTTCTTTGTATCCAAATAACTGATAACGATCCAATGCTTTTTGAAAAAACTTATGTATAATCTCATGATTATCCATGCCCTTCGTTTCTTCCGGAATCCTGTTATATAAAAAATAATCAGATGTTATAGGGATCGTTTCTCCGAACATACTATAGTAATCTATCCATTTTTCAATCATATTACGCATGATAAATTTCATATGATTCTTTTTGTGAAAATCAACACCATCCTGTATCGGTTTCTTCAAAAATTTCAGCACTGATGATATATAAGTGCTTCCTCCAATAGGCATCTCATCAATCTGTCTCCAAAAACCATATTTCCAATTGCTTTCTTCTAATATTTCTAAATCGACGCTAAAAATCACATGATGAGCATCTTCTCCATTATCGTAATATTTATGCAAAATATGATCTTCTATAATTTTTATCCCCCTTTTTTTGCATTTATCAATACTATCCAAAAGATGGTAGGATGTACTTCTCATTTCTGCATGAAAAAGCTTCTTATTACGGTTCCATTTTTCGCATTGCCGGAAAAAGAATAACAATAATCTTGGTAAATATTGAAAATTCGGGCAATTTACATCAGCTATATAAATCTGCTTTGAGTGATACTCGGCATAAATCTGAGGAATATATGCAACAATGTAACACACAAGTTCTCCTTTAGAAAAACCTGCTACTGAATAATAAAAAAACTCCGGCTGCGTTGCTTCCTCTTTCAAACCTTCCATTCCCATGCGCATTTCTTCAGGATAAGATTGTTTTTCTAAATCAATAACAGCCGGAAAATACTCTTCGCTCATTTTTGTAAAATACATAAACTTCTCCTTCCATATTAATAAGAAAAGCGATTCATCGTATTGACAAACCGCTTTTCCCACTTTTACTTTATAATAATTTTTATGATCTATGCACTACGCTGTTCATATGCATTCAACAATTCTTTTCCTACCTGCTTTAAACGCATTCCGAAAAGTGTATTACGTTTAGCTGTCGTATTATTTCGGATAGCTTGAGCAACTGCCCGTTTACTTCCTACAATAATCACCTTTTTTGTTGCACGTGTGATTCCAGTGTAAAAAATATTTCTCTGTAACATGCGCCAAAAGCACCCCAGCATAGGGATTATAACAACAGGGCACTCATTTCCTTGAGATTTATGCACCGACATTGCATACCCATGAACCAGCGGCCAGTAATCATCATCAGAGAATTCCACAAGCCGGTCATCTCCAAAGTCTACACGCATCACCGTCTTTCCCTCTTTCTTAAAAATGCTCACAACTTCGCCAAGATCACCGTTTGAAATATCATCCCTGTTTTCTGTCTGCATGACCTTATCTCCCTCTCGGTAAAGACGTCCTCCGTTCTTTATTTCTTTCCGCCCACGCCGTTTTGGATTAACCACTTCCCGCAACATCTCATTGAGTGCGTCGGAACCTGCCGCAGTATTCTTTTTCAATGGTGAAAGTACCTGTATATCATCAGTTTGTTTCCCATGTGTTTTCCAGTAATCCTCATACAAATCACGTATGATCTCTGACGCATCTTCCGGCGCATTCGCTGAATAGAATTCAAAGGTATCATCATATATGAGCTTTGTCTGCTTCCGATTGATGCGTACTGCATTTTCCACGATTGTACTTCCTTCCTCTTGACGAAAACAGGAATCGAGAATGGTAGTCGGAATCATCCCTGAAACGATCATCTCATGAAATACATTTCCTGGTCCCACGCTGCCAAGCTGATCTTTGTCTCCTATCATAACAAGGGTTGCATCCTTTTTTATGGCTGAGAAAAATCGGTCTGCCAGATACATATCACACATGCCAAACTCGTCTGCTATGATAAAATCATCTTCCAGTTTACCGACATGCCACGATTCCTCCTCGTCCTCATTCTCTGAAGGAATCCCCACTGCTTTCTGCATGGTCATTGCCGGAAATCCGGTTTTTTCATACATACGCCTTCTGGCACGCCCGGTCGGCGCACAAAGCAAAATTAAAGAATCTTTGTTTAATTTTTCCTGAATTCGGATGATAATGCGAATCAAAGTTGTCTTTCCGGTTCCCGGCCCTCCGGTGATGATAGATACCGGATACTGGAACACTTGGCGTACTGCCTGCTCCTGTGTTTTACTTAATGTAATTCCTTCTTCGGCTGTAATCTGCTGCAGAAGAGGCTCTATATCCACTTTCTTCCTCTTTCGCTTTAAAAGACGCATCAACTCTGCCGCAGCTCCCATTTCCACTTCAAAATTTCGTTTAGTATAGATTCCACCACCATTTCCAATCAATGTCTGATCCTTACGTATCATTTCATTCCCGATATCTTTAATTATACGTTCCGAAACTTTCTGTCTGTCTTTTGCATGATTTAAAAGCTCGGCAGACCGTTCTACAATTTCTTCACTTTTCAAAAACAGATGTCCTTCCTCATCAGCAGCACGCTGAAGCACATACAAAATCGCTGCTTTGATGCGTTCCGGATCATCTGCTTTAAAGTTTTTCGCTTTTCTGGCAATCGGATCTACCGTCAAAAAACCAAATCCTTTGATTTCACATAATCGGAACGGATTTTTCTTAATAATTGGATAAGCATTGTTTCCAAAATGTTCCTGTATCCGCATTAACTTGTTCGAGGTCACACCAAAAGGTGCCAAATAAACCATCAATTCTCTCAACTGACGGCTCTTCTGATACCCCTCCATGATTATTTCCAGTCTGCTCTCGGTAATCCCTGAAACCTCCAGCAGCTTCTCTGGCACATTTTCCATAATGTACAATGTTTTCTTTCCAAATTTCTCAACAATGCGCTCCGCTGTTACCGGCCCAATCCCCTTGATCATGTCAGATGCAAGATAAGCTTTGATTCCCTCCTCCGTTTCAGGAATACAGATGCGAAACGATGAAACGTCCAATTGCATGCCATACTTTGTCTCTTTCCATTCACCATCCAGTTCAACCTCTACACCGTCACCGGTCGGAAGTTCAATCCCAACTGCCTGAAAATATCCGGTGTTTCTCGGATGAGAACGGACAATTTTTTTCGGTAATTCCTCTTCTGTTTGGTAAGCGGCAACAGTATAACCATTCCCGGCATTATAAAATATTCGTTCAATGGATTTTGCATGTATCATTTACTTACGCTCCTTTCCCCACGATAACCATAGATATTTTCCTTTTTTTACTGCATGGATATGATCTTTATGTAAGTACTGGATTAATATCTTTGTCTCGTGAGCTGGGAATGCCCGCAACATCCCCACTCTTCGAAAATATTTTCCTTCCGGCACACAGCAGACACCTTCCGGACTGATGGAAAATTGCCGGATACCTGTTTTTTCTAATTTTACCTTCAGGTTCTGGATTCTTTCCTGCCCCTCCATCTGATACCAGACAACCGCCTTGCATTCTTCCTCACTTTTCTCATGCTGCATATAAGATTCCTTTAGCGGCTGCGTTCCTTCTTTTTGGTACCTTTCCGATAAATCTGCCTTCTCATCTTTCTGATACGCTGAATTTCTCCTGTCTGATACATCTTTTGAGGTCTCAAAATCTGTGCTTTCGTTCTGTTCACTTCCATTGTTACTCTTCTGTTCATCTTTTTTTTCCTCCCGTACAGTTTTTATAATAAACGCTGCTACTATGATGGGCGCCGCAAGACTTAAAGACTGGAAAATAATCATAAGAAAAAACGGCCATAAAAAAGGGGATAGAAAAAATCCAATCCCACCTGTAAGAATACAAAGCCATTTATACTTTTCTGCCAACCTCTTTAACGCTTCCATAAACTACCTCTTTCTTCCCGGGGGAAATCCCCCAGGATGCTTTAATCAAATTCTTCGTAATCCATATCATCAAACTGCTCATCCACATCATCATTTCTGGATGACCGACCTCTTTGGCTACTACTGCGGCTGCTCTTTCCGGAAGAATAATTGGAATTTCTGCCTGATCTACCCGAACTGCTTTTTGATGAGCGCTGGCTTCCTGAACTCTTCCTTCCTCTTGATGAACTCTGTCTGCTCTTATTACTTCTGCTCCTGCTTTTGGAATCATCTTCATCGTCGTCCTGACTGTTCTTACTTTCGGCAAATTCAATCTCATCACAGCAGAGTCTTACACCGTAAACTTTATCCCCATCCTTGTTGGTGTAATTATTGTTTTCCATTCTTCCGGTGATTACGATTTTAATGCCCTGATACAGATACTTTTCTACGAATTCTGCCAGCCAGCCGAATGCCGTACATGGAAAAAAATCGGTTTCGTCACTGTATTTTCTATCTACGGCAATACGGAAGTTTGCTACAACAAATTCATCCCCATCTTTCTTTGTTGTGTAATTAATCTCCGGATCTCTTACCAGTCTTCCCATCATAATTGATTTGTTCATGTATATCCTCCTTCATTTCCTGTTAAAAAAAGCGCTTAGAAACTTCTTTCTAAACGCTTTGTCATCGGTATCGTATTTTATTCGTATTCACTTTATTCGTATCCTCCTTTCTTTCAATTTTTCTTTACACCTCCTTATCCTTTTCTTTCATCTGTACTTGTCCTCATCCTAACCGCATACAAAACACAAAAAAGGCACTTAGAATTTCTTCATTCTAAATGCCTCACTTATATTTCTTGTGACAGACAGGAATCTTAAATTCCTCATAATTCACTTCCGGACTTTTCCGAAACCAAAATACACTATCCATCTTTTGATGAATACAAATACAAATTTCATTTTTATAGTAACACAACATATAGTGGCAGTCAATATGTATTCATACAATTTAGTGTGTGTTGAAATACGAAATGTTATAGATGGATAAGCCAAAGCCATCCATTTGTCCACCATTTTTGAAAAGTATTCTAAGAGACCTCTTGAGCAAATTCCCCAAAGCGGTATCCGACACCATACACATTCTGTATATATTCTGGTTTTTTTATATCCTTTTCTATCTTCTGACGAATCCGGTGTATATGTGCCATAATATTTGCATCATCCCGAAGATATTCTCTGTTCCAAACAGCTTCATACAGTTCTTTATAAGTAACTACCCGTCCATTTTGTTGTGCTAGAAAACATATAATATCAAATTCTATCTTCGTTAATATTATTTCTATCTCTCCGCAAAAAACTTGTCTACTTCCCAAAACAATTTGCAATTTTTGAAAATACCAAAGAGTTGATGTCTCTCTAATACGATTTTGTAATCTAATTAAAGCTTTTAATCTAAGCATTTTTTCTTCAATATCCATAGAACACCCCCAATACTCATCTGCTCCACTTTCAATTGCAAATCTATTTTCCTCTTTCCGTTTCACGTCTAAATTAGTTTTTGATATAAACAAAATAGGCATGTTAGTTTTACGACGGATTGCACCTATAAGTTTCCTACTATTTTCTGAAAACCGTATCATTTCTATAATACATAGAACTGTTGTCTGTTCTAATATTAAAAATAGATCCAAATTATCTTGTATTGGCTGATATACTATGGGATATTCCCGACTTAAACAATCATAAAAAACACTTTGTTCATTTGAGCTATCAGCCATATATACTATTTTTTGACAAACTCTAACCTGTTCTAAATCTCCTATATATTTTTTCAAATTGTTTTCCTCTTATTTACTTCTTTTCAAACAAACTTTTTTTAACCATTCCTCTTTGAGAATAAAGACTCCCATCGCATGCATAGCACTCACAAAATAATAATGGTTCCATAACATAAAATCCTTTCAATTTTATGACTTGAGTCCATCTATAAGAAATTTTTGAATATTACGGCGCGGCAAAGTCCCCAATCAGGAATGATGACCCAAAATAATCAATTTCAATAGATTGAAGTTTATTCTTCCATATTAATCATTTCTATATATTTTTTCAGTTGAAACCAAAAATACGGAAATAATAGTTTTCTATTATTTCCGCTAGTTTTCCTTTTTCCCAATTGAATTAACAATCATACCAATACATTGTGACACCAAAACTACCAATACGGTCAATGCATTCAATGAAACAAAGTCATTTATATCTGCAAAAGTACAGTACACTGTTATTAGAAAAATAATTACCAATATTTTTGTCGTTACTCGTTTACAGTGTTTTTTTTCATTAGCATCTAACCTATGATTTATATTATCTACCGGTGCGAAGTTCCATATCAAGAGTGAACCTATTACAATAATAATCCATGCACTCCACATATTAAAATGATATTTCCCGCTGAAATACAAAATGCCGGTTTGAACAAAAACAGAACAAATAAAGCATGCACTAAAACTATTCAGATGTACCCCTCCAGCATAACTTCTTAATAATATAAATATAGAAGTAGATATAAAAAATTCCGGAATCATATGGAGGTATATCGCTATGCCAAAACAGACGATAAAGCAGCTGAACATTTCAAGACCGATCTGAAATCCATATTGATATACCGCATAAAATTCCTCTGCAACTGTACCGGTATCAATGACGTATTGCGTTAATTTTTCCGATAAATACTTCATGTTAAAGATTCTTAATTTTTTTAAGTGTCTCTGGCATTTTCGGCTGATGGAAAATATAACAGCAAGCACTATCAGCTGACATTTTACCAAGTTTTAAAGAAACATTTGCCAACACTTTTGCCGGAACTTTTTTTGCATTTTTAGATTTCATAACTAAAATCTCCTTTCATTTCTTTATTATATATGATACTACAAAAATCCTTTAATTCTTTTTTTGCTGTAATAAAATCGAGTATTCATGTAACTTTTTCTAAAGATTAAAAGAACCTTTCTACAATTAAAAACGACAATGCCTCTATCAACATTGTCGCATTTTATCAATCATCATATTTTTTTAAATACCAGTCCCATAAAACAATATCTTCTATCTTTTTTTTGTATTCCTGTAAATTCTCTGTTGTTACCAAATAATCGTATACCCCTGCTTTCAATATGGAAAAAATATCCTGTGCAGTTCCGCCCTCTATCAATGCAAGAATTGGCGTTTTATGTCCCAGTCTTCCTTTTACCTTTATTATAAATTTAAATGTATCCTCTTTTAACCTATTATGATCAAAGTGGATAATAACAATATCAGAACGTGGATACTTATTCTCTTCTAACGAAGTAAACGAACACCATATTAATTTATGTTTTGGGTTAACTACCTTACTTGTAGCCTCGAATATTTCCTTACAATTACTAAACAATACTATTTTTTTCATGTTACACCACCATAACATTACTATTCTAAATCTATCCTTTTATATTACCATTTTTTCCTCCATATTATTTATGATGTAATTATTCCGATAGTTCATGTAATTATTCCTG
>ERZ1673752.2342-NODE-2342-length-21518-cov-11.235475_pt1 | contig 21518 bp, 20 predicted proteins | sample MGYA00580195_ERZ1673752 | MGnify/ENA primary metagenome ERZ1673752 (study PRJEB41218, sample SAMN15661744) | gut metagenome | host: Homo sapiens | place: Canada: London | collected 2015-08-20/2019-03-30 | study: EMG produced TPA metagenomics assembly of...
TGGCGGAGGCGGCTAAGAGCGACGTCTGGGGGACGTCGCGCCGCCGGAGCTCCAAGCAGGAAGGGGCATCGCGAAGCGAGTGAGCCATCGCGTTGATGGCGTATTGGTTTTAGTGGTGGGCGCTTCGTCGCTGGGGGCGCTCGCGAGAGGCGTAAGGGGGAGTGCCCCCTCGCGTTTTGCGCGCGACTATTGTCGCAAAACGCTCACTCCCCAGCCTCTCGTTGAGTCGCCCCCCTACTCCGGTCGCGCCCGACACCCAGTTCGTCTTGCGTTTGTTGGTAAAAGGTGGGATTTGGGCGGTGCTCAGCTCGGGTCAGACTCGCGCAGCATCTTAATGTGGGGGATGCCCGCATCCAAGAACGGCTCGGAAATCTGGCGGAACCCGAGGCTTTCATAGAAACCTTGGGCGTAAACCTGTCCCTCCAGATAAATGGCTTCAGCGTGGAAACGCTCTTGGGCCACACGTATTCCCGCTTTCATGATTTCAGAACCCAAGCCCTGGCGGCGGCGCGCGGCAATGACGCGGCCAATCGAGACATATTCGCTCTCTACGCCGCGGTCCAAGACGCGCAGGTAAGCCAGAATTTCGCCGTCCTGTTCCAGCCACACGTGCAGAGAATCCTCATCACGCCCATCAACTTCCGGGTACGGGCAAGCCTGTTCGACTACGAAAACATCCACCCGCAGTTTCAAAATCGCATACAGTTCCGTGTTACTAAGCTGCGCAAAAGTCTTAACCTTCAGCTCCAAAGGTGACGCCTCCTGTGTCGTGGGTTTCATGCCTTATCGGCCTTTTAGTCTACCAGCGGTTTACGGGGCCACATAGAACAAAAACCGAGAGCACGGGGGCCAAAAAAGCGAGATGCTCGGCAAGGCAACCTGAATCGCGGCGCCGCTGCACATAGGATATAGCCCGTGGTTACTGCAAAAGATGTCTCTGATTACTCCGCCCACCACCTTTCCGTCTTGGAGGGGCTGGAGGCGGTGCGCAAGCGTCCTGCTATGTATATCGGCTCGACCGACAGGCGCGGACTCATGCACTGCCTGTGGGAAATCATCGATAACTCGGTTGACGAGGCTCTGGCGGGGTTCTGTGACCACATCGAAGTCGTGCTTTATCCCGATCATTCGGCGGAAGTGCGCGACAACGGACGTGGGGTGCCGATAGACGAAGTGCCCGGCACGGGCTTGAGCGGTGTGGAAGTCGTGTACACAAAACTGCACGCGGGCGGCAAATTCGATGCCGGGCTGTACAAGGTCGCGGGAGGCTTGCACGGGGTGGGAGCCTCGGTGGTCAACGCCCTGTCCGCCCGAATGGACGTGGCGGTAGACCGGGGCGGGGTCACCCACGGTCTGCAGTTTCGCCGGGGCGAACCCGGGGTGTTTAGCGACACGGAGGAACTGAACCCCAACAACGCTTTCAAACCTTTCGAGCACTCCTCAAAGCTGACGAAACTCGGCAAGGTTAAGAAAGGCACCACCGGGGCGCGGGTTCGCTTCTGGGCGGACTACCAGATTTTCCCCAAGGATGTTGACTTCAGTTACGAGGACCTGTCCAACCGGGCGCGCAAAACTTCGTTCCTGGTTCCCGGATTATCCATCACCGTCACCGACCTGCGGGGGGAGGGTACCCTCACCGATACGTTCTTGCACAAGGGCGGCACGGTCGACTTTGTGGACTATCTTGCACCGGACCGAGCCATCACCGACACCTGGCAGCTACAGGGGAGCGGCACCTTCACGGAGACTGTGCAAGTGCCGAACCAGAAAACGGGTCACCTGGAACCCAAAGAGATGGAACGCACCTGCGAGGTAGACGTGGCACTGCGCTGGGGAGTGGGCTATGACACCGTGGAGCAAAGCTACGTGAACATCATCGAGACCCCGGTCGGCGGCACGCACCTGGCCGGCTTCGAGGCGGGACTGGTGAAAACCCTGCGCGCGGCAATCCAAGCCAACTCGCGCCGCCTGAAACTGGGCGCTAAAGAATCGAAAATCGAGAAAGAAGACATCCTGGCGGGCATGACCGCCATCATCACCGTGCGCCTGCCCGAACCCGAATTTGAGGGGCAGACGAAAGAAGCTCTGGGCAGTGCCAAAGTCAAGCCGATAGTGACCAAAGTCGTGACTGAGAGCCTCGAAGCGAAGCTGAACTCCCGGAAACGCGAGGACAAAAACCAAGTTTCCGCCCTTCTGGACAAAATCGTGGCCGAGATGCGTTCGCGCCTGTCTGCCCGGCTGTCCAAAGAGATTACGCGGCGGAAAAACGCGCTGGAAACCTCGACCCTCCCGACGAAACTTGTGGATTGCCGCAGTGACGACGTCGAGAAATCCGAGCTGTTCATCGTGGAGGGCGATTCCGCTCTCGGCACCGCGAAAGCTGCTCGGAACTCCGAATTCCAAGCCCTGTTCCCGATTCGCGGCAAAATCCTCAACGTGCAAAAGACCGGCACTGCCCAAATGCTGGCCAATGCGGAATGCGCGGCGATTATCCAGGTGCTTGGGGCCGGGTCGGGGCGGACTTTCGACATTTCAAAAGCCCGGTACGGCAAAGTCATCATGATGACGGACGCTGATGTGGACGGGGCGCATATCCGCACGCTGCTGTTGACCTTGTTCTTCCGCTATATGCGGCCCATGATTGCTGCAGGCCGGGTTTTTGCGGCCGTTCCGCCGCTGCACCGGATTCAGGTCAACGCGAAAGGCAAGGCACCGGGCGAGTTTCGCTACACCTATTCCGAGGAGCAGCTGCACAAGGAACTGGGCAAACTGGAACGCACCGGACGAACCTACAAAGAACCTATCCAGCGCTACAAGGGCCTGGGCGAAATGGATGCCGACCAGCTGGCGGAAACCACCATGGATCCGCGCCACCGCACGCTGCGGCGAATCCGTTTGAGTGATGAAGCCGCTGTCAACCGAGCGGAAGAAGTTTTTGAGCTATTGATGGGTTCGGCAGTGCCACCGCGGCGGGAATTCATCATCGAGGGAGCCTCTAAGTTGGACGCCGAGATGATTGACGCCTAGAATCATCAGATAAGCTCCGGGAGAATGTCCGATTATTTCTGGGCATCGACCAAGGTCATAGAACGACTCCTAATAAGCGAGGGGGAGATTTGGCTCAACTTTTTGCGTACCCAGCCGCTACTCCGGGCATCACCTGGAAACCGCTGGAAGTAACGCATAAGCCGGACCTGATGCGGCTCATCGTCGAGATGGAACGTATCGATAATCCTCCCTACCGCACATCGCAGGCAGAAGTTGATTCGATTTTTCAATCCGATTTTTGCGGTCTGAGTGCGTGGGACCAGGATTCGCGGATGGTCGCCTACGCCATCGTGCGTATCGAGGAAACCGATGGAGTCCAAGCCATCTGTTCCGGGGGTGTAGAGACGAGCTGGCGTAACCGTGGGGTCGGTTCCATCATTTTTCAATGGGAAGTTCAAACCGCTCACGCCATGCTGGCAGACAAGCCCCGCCCTGCCCAGATTGTGTGTTTCGTGGACCAGGCAGCTAGTGACGCTGAGCCGCAATTGCGAGCCAGCGGTTTTCAGCCCGCCCATACTTACCTGGAACTGCGCCGAGATTTGGCAGCCCCGGGGGAGCTGGCGGCACCCGGTCAGTATCTGGAAATTATTTCGTGGACCCCGGATTTCGACGACCAGGTGCGCCGGGCTCACAACGAGCTGATGGCTCTGGCGGCGGGTTCTCCCGCCCAAGATCTGCAGACGTGGCAGTCGAACCGGCCGTTCTTTGCTCCCGAGTGGTCTTTTATCGCCTTGGACAAATCCAGCGATGTCGCTGAGGTCGCCGGGTATCTGCTCTCCGCTCGTTACGAACAGGATTGGGAGGCTATGGGGTTTACGCAAGGCTATACCGAAATCCTGGGGGTTCTGCCTGACTATGCCGAAACACAGGTCGCCGCGGCGCTGCTGTCCCACGCTATCGCGGCTTACCAGGAATCTGGAATGCAGTTCGCGGCGGTAGGGCTGGACCAGGAAAATCCGACAGAAGTCGCGAAGCTTTATACTGATTTTGGGTATGAAGTTACAGGAGGCTCGACCGAGTGGGTGGTGAACCTGCCTGTTGAGGCGCAAAAGTCAGTGGATCCCTCAGTTTTGCGTGAGGAAGTCGCCCAGATGAACCGCCAGTCAGCCGCCGCACTGCCGACACGAAAAGGCGAGTGAGAACGGGGCGTGAGGCTCTGTATATCGCGCCGCGAGCTTAACGTATCGCTCCCGGCTCGTTTCCGCCAAGCAGAAAAAGAAATATACTAAAATCCGGTATCAACCAAAATAGGCGATATTAGATTTCAAGTTCGAACCGGAAGCGTCACGACGTTCGTCCAGTTCCGGCAGTTTGACCGGCTTACCTTTCGCGTCCACGGCGTGAACCGGATCCGGACCGACAAAAGCCATATCGAGCACGTACTCGCCCTTCAGGAAACGCTGCACCCGCACCCCTTGTGCACCCCGGCCTTTGATGGGATAGCGATCCAGAGGCGTGAGCTTGATGGAACTTTGGTTTGCTCCAGGCATGGCGTTCATAATGGCGGCAACGGTGGCTACGGTGGTAGCCGCGACCAGCTCATCAGGGACGATTGCTCCGGCAATAACCCGCGTATTTTCTTTCAGGTTCATACCCGCGACCCCGCCCGCGTTGCGCCCTTGGGGGCGAACTTTACTCGCCGGGGTGCGCAGCAGCTGGGCATCAGTTGAAATCATCACAATTTGGGCGTCGTCCGGGCAAGCCTCGGCATAGACCAGCTGGTCAGTGCCCTCCAGGTTGATGATGCTAAACCGGTTTTGGGTGCTGGGATAGTCCGGACGCATCCGCTTCACTATGCCCTGTTCAGTCACCATTCCAACCGTTTCATCCTCATCCAAAGTTAGGATACCCACCACGGTTTCCCCATCCTCCAATCGCGCTGCGGCTGACAGCTGTGGCGCACCGTCCAAAGACCATGGGGGCGCGCTTTCCGTGAGGCTCTCCGCAACGTTCGCCGCGGCACTTGCCGTCTCGGCCGATTCTGTTGACCCGGTAACACCGGAGCTGGCAGAGCCGGCCAGCGGGGACTTTTCCCCCGGAGGAAGATTCAACACGTCCAGGCGCACCACAAAACCCGATGAGGTGACGACCCCGAAAGACCCTCGCGTATGGGTCAAGATAGAGCCGGCGACCGTACTGTTGAATCCCTCTAAGCGTGTCACGGGACCGGTATGCGCCAAGCGGATAGCCCGCCCGTCGGCCCCCAGGACAATCCGACACGGTACATCGGGAACCTCCAAGGGCACATCCGTAACCGTCATCGCCCCCAAAACTGGCAGCGCGGCATCTTCGGAAGCCGCCACGGCCGAACCGTCCTCTTCCATCAACACGGTACGCCGCGGTGTGGACAGTTTCGCCGCGGTCTGGCGCAAATCATTTCGCACCACGTCATGCAGTTTCTCGGTGGACGCCAAAATCTGTTCCAGCTCGGCAATCGCTTGGCGCAGCTCGTCAGCTTCTGCCTCCAGTTCCAGCCGAGAAAACTTGGTCAAACGGCGCAACCGCAGCTCCAGGATGAACTCCGCTTGGGCTTCGGACAAATCGAATACCGCCATCAAGCGTTGGCGGGCCGCAGCGGAATCATCGGAGGTCCGAATGACCTCGATGACTTCGTCCAGGTTCAGTACGGCGATGAGCAATCCATCGACCAAATGCAGGCGTTCCTGTTTTTTCTTCAATCGGAACTCGCTGCGCCGCCGCGTGACCTCAATGCGGTGATCGACAAAGACTTGCAGGGCTGCTTTCAGCCCCAACGTGCGCGGCTGACCATCGACCAGGGCGACCGTATTAATGCCGAAGGATTCCTGCAGGGGAGTGTATTTGTAAAGCGAAGCCAAAACAGCCTCGGGATGAAATCCGTTCTTAACCTCCACCACCAGGCGCATTCCGTGAGTCCGGTCGGACAGATCCTGCCAGCCTGATACTCCTTTGACCTTGCCGGAGCTGACGGTTTCTTTCAGCTTTTCAGCGACCTTTTCGGGGCCGACCTGGTAAGGCAGTTCGGTAATGACGATGCCGCGTTTGCGGGCCGTGACCTGCTCGATAGTCGCCCGGGCACGAGTGATGAAAATTCCTCTCCCGGTTTCGTAGGCTTCGCGGATTCCGTCCAAGCCCACAATAATTCCGCCGCCAGGAAGGTCCGGGCCAGGGCAGTACTTCATGAGTTCCGCGGTATCGGCTTGCGGATGATCCAGCAGGTAGATGGCGGCGTTGATGGTTTCGCCCACATTGTGGGGCGGAATGTTGGTGGCCATGCCCACCGCGATGCCATTCGCACCATTCACCAGCAGGTTCGGGAACGCTGCGGGGAGTACCGCGGGCTGGGTGAGCTGATTGTCATAGTTCGGGACAAAGTCAACAACGTCCTCGTCCAAGTCGTCCACCAGCGCTAAGGCGGCCGGAGCCAGTCGCGCCTCCGTGTAGCGCGCCGCGGCGGGACCGTCATCGAGCGAACCAAAGTTGCCGTGACCGTCGATAAGTGGCACGCGCATGGTGAAAGGCTGGGCCAGACGCACCAGAGCATCGTAAATGGCCGAATCTCCGTGCGGGTGCAGCTTACCCATGACGTCGCCCACGACGCGCTGGGACTTTACGTGCCCTTTATCCGGGGTCAAGCCCATTTGTTTCATCTGGAACAGGATGCGGCGTTGTACCGGTTTCAGACCGTCTTTCGCGTCTGGCAGGGCGCGAGCGTGAATGACTGAATAGGCATATTCCAGGAAGGAATGCTCCATTTCCTCGTTAATGTCGATGTCTTGGATGTGTTCGAGGGGGGAGTCAGACATGACATCAATTCTTACGATTTTTCCCGCTCTTACGCCGCTTGCCACACCGGCGAGGCCGGAAATGATTGAATGGAAGGGTGAGTGAGACGGAATTTCACACTGAAATCATGGCTGCGAACGATTCTGATTTGCGCCTTGACGCCCTGCTGGTAAGCGAGTTCGAGGCAGCCGGGTGGCCCCGCTTATCCCAGCAGCTGCCCTCCTCTCCGAATGAGGCGGGTAGCCCTGCCGGCGCCCCAATCGTCCTCGTGCTGATTGACGGACTGGGGTGGTGGAACCTGAAAGAATATCTGGGACACGCGCCGAACCTACGTGCCCTGGTGAAAACCGCCGCAGCCTCGGGGCAGCCCTTGACCGGCCGCAGTGTATGCCCCTCCACTACCGCGGCCGCCATCACTTCCACCCTGACCGGCACGGCTCCTGGTCGGCACAATATGTTGTCCTACCAGTTGATAGACCCGGTAGCGCAGGCGAAATTCAACTTGATTACGTTCGAGGATTATCCGGGAGGGGTAGAAGAATTCCAAACCGAACCGACTTGGTTTGAACGCCTGAACGCGGCGAAAATTCCGGCTTTTGCGTTGGGACCGAAAAAATTTATCGGCGGCGGATTGACACAGGCCGCGCTGCGGGGTGCCACGTATGTGGCTTCGGAAAACTTGGATTCGCGAGCCCGTGACGCCGCAAACGTGTCGAAACAGGGCGGACTGACGTATTTCTATATGGCAGAAGTCGATCATGCCGGACACGGTTACGGGGTGGGGTCGGATAAGTGGGTAAAAAACCTGGAAAAGGCCGACCGCGCGATTGGAATCATGCTGGATAGTCTGGCACCTGGCGTGAGGGTCATCATCACCGCGGACCACGGCATGTTGAACACATCCCCAGAGGTCACCGTGGATTTGGCAAAGACTGCGGCGGCAGATTTCATCGCTGATGCCAGCGGAGAGGGGCGAGCCCTGCACGTCCATGCCAAACCAGGAGCCGCCGCGGCGCTACAAGTTAGCCTGCAGAAGCTGTTGGGGCAAGCCAAAGTGTTGAATCGCAGCGAAACCGAGGCGTTATTTGCCTCCTATAACGGTACCCCGGTGCATCGAACGGAACTGTTGGGCGATGTGGTGGTGTTCGCCGCGGGGACAGGCCAAACCTTGGATTCACGCTTTTTTAAACCAAAGGTGTTCCAGATGAAAGGCCTACACGGGGGCTTGAGCGAAGAGGAAATGCGCGTCCCGATGCTGCGTTATTGCAGCTGAGAATCACTCAGTCAGCCTTAGAGCCGAATAGAATCTCGTCCCACGAGGGCATGGCGGCACGTCCCCGGCGCGTGGTGTGTTTAGCGGTGTCGGCGGGGGGCTGAGCCGGATTTGGCTGCAAATCCTCCATCCCCGGCAACACGCCGTTTTCTGTAGTCTGTGCGGGCGGCTGAGTAGTTTTGGAGGACTGGCGTTTCGCGGTGTCGAGGGGCAAGACATCTGCGTCTGGCTGATCCGAAGCGGCGTCCGGAGCGGGTGCGGCGGGCGGTGCGGTCTCGGCGTCGGGAGCAAACCCGGAGGCGATAGCAGCCTCCATCGCGGAAACATCGTCCTCTTCATCCCCGGTCACCACGGAAAGCCGGGTTCCCCTAGCAGCGTTCAACTCATCTAGCAAGGCTTCGGTGGCGCTGGTTTCCGGCGACTGTGCTGGGACTGATTTTGTGGCAGTGGTGGGGGAGGCCTCGGCCTCTGCGCCGAAATCGAACCGGAAATGTCCCCGGTTCAACAGGGCGTCGGAACCGGCGGGGGTGGCGGTCTCGGTCAGCCACCGCGCTTGTTCGTCCAATGCTGTCAAAGTGCGGTTTTCGTGGTCAAATTCCCAGTTCGCCTCCAGCGCTTTGGCGTCCTGCACAAACTCCAGGTGAACCAGCCAGTTTTCGCCGGGCTGCCGGGTCGCGTCCCAGCTCAGAGACGCGGGGCTAACTCCGCGGGTGGCCAGACGGTCTATCACCAGTTCGCCCAAGGCCGGAGCGTCCTTTTCCGGGGAAACACGAGTTTCCTGAGCCTGACGGGCGGCGTAAATCCGTTCCGCTAAAACTGGGGCTTCATAGCGCTTGACCTGTGCCAAGTCCAGACCGGCACTGGTGGCAACCTCTTGGGCGGAGGCGCCGCCGCGAATCAAAGTTTGAATGTCCCTTGGACGCAAGTCCTGAGCGTCAGAGGTGGACAGGACTGCTACGACTTTTCGGCGCTGCTGGCGCACGATGGAGCGCAGCTCTTCATCAAGGGGTAAAAGGAAGCGCTCACCGTCTGTGTCAACCAAGACGAGGTGCTCGCTGTCAGTATGAATTCCAAGCAAAGAAAGACTGCGCATATTTCCTCCTAAACTACACATTGCCAAAATCGTGGGCAGTTTTCACGTCAACCCGCCGTAACGTTGCCGAGAGGTCGCATTTTCCTTAAAGTAGTGCTAATATCGCGACGCACCGAAACTATTACTTTAAGGGAGTGCAATGGCTACCGATTACGATGCCCCGCGCAAGCGAGACGAGGAAAACCCTGAGGAATCTATCGAGGAGTTAAAGACTCAGCGAAAAAATTCCGAAGATGCTTCCGTTGATGAGGACGAAAATGAAGCTGCGGATTCCTTCGAGTTGCCTGGCGCGGATCTTTCCAATGAAGAACTCTCAGTTCGGGTAGTCCCCAAGCAAGACGACGAATTCGTGTGTTCACAATGCTTTATTGTGCATCATGCGTCCCAGCTGGCAGGGATAGAAGACGGCCAGCCGGTGTGCATGGATTGTGCGGGTGTAGCCTGATGGGACTTTTCTCAAAGAAACGCAAAACGGTTGAAGTTTCTCAAGAGGTAGAGGACGATTCCTCTGGTGAGCTCGAGAACCCGTCCCCTAACAGTGAATTAGTGGAGGAGCGCGCTTCGGCCCCAGCTTCGCCTGACAACACGGGGACGAAAGACCAACCCGCAGGCCCCCTGGACGTCAAACAACTTGCTGACCAGGACACCTCCCAGTATGCAGACTTTGGAGTGTTCTTGCTGCCCCAGATTCCCGGGTTGGCGGTTCACCCCGAATCCCCGCTGGACGAAAAAACTTTTGGCTCTCTGACCATGCAGATTGGTAAGGCAGCGGTAGAGCTGCTGGCGGTAGCCGCACCAAAGTCGAAACACTTGTGGCCTGAGCTGCGCGCGCAGGTACGCGGAGAAACCACCGCTGCGGGCAACACTTGTGACGAACGCGAGGGCAGTTTCGGTACGGAACTGTTCGTACAGTTAGCGGCGCAAGACGCCCAGGGAAACCGCGGGCGCGTGCAGGTTCGCTATTGCGGAGTGGACGGCCCGAACTGGTTTGTGCGCCTGGTCTTTAACGGCATGGTGCAAGCCGAGGATCCGGATTTGCAAGCCTTGGAACAGGCCGTCCGTCAGGTCGTGGTGGTGCGTGGTTCCCGACCAATGAGTCCGCGTTCGGTCATTCCCGTGGTTTTGCCTGACGACTTAGCACGTCAGCTGGCTGCTCTGCGCGAGCAGCAGGCCTAGCCGGTGCAGGCAGAGGGAGTTCACCATGTCGCCGCGTCAACAGATTACCCGGGTCGGCACCGTGCTTTCCACGTCTTTCCTGTCTCCCTCTGACGTGCCGTCTTTCCGGATTTGCCTGGAGACCGCAGGAGGGTTCATCAACGTGCGCTGGCTGGGGAGGACGGAAGTTCCTGGAGTGACCTTGGGACGCCGCCTGCAAGTGTGCGGAATCCCGCTGCAGGGCGAGGACGGGGTGGAACTCATTAACCCGGATTATCACCTCTTGGGGGCCAAATGAGCGAGGAAAAAGACCAGGAAACGGTTGCAGCTGGGCTCAACGATTTTAAAGATGCCCTGGGTCGAAACATGGGAGGCAGACTGGATGCCGAAGAATTCTCCCTGCGACAAGCAGTAGGAGGGTGGCGCGGCATGGTCGAGTCCATCGGGCCGACGCTGGTTTTCGTGGTGGCGTTTGTGGCTGGCTGGGATGTCATGAAGGCCGGGGCGGTATCGCTCGGGTTTGCTGTGGGTCTGATTATCGCGCGACTCATTGGGCATTCCTCGATTATGCAGGCGTTTGCGGGGTTCTGGGTCGTCATCATCGGTGTGCTGTGGGCTATGTTCAGCGGCAAAGGCGAGAACTACTTTTTGATGAGCCTGATTATTAATGCGGTTTATGCCAGCGTGATTCTGGTGTCGATTCTGGCGCGTTTCCCCGTTATCGGCCTGTTGGTCGGGTGGTTTCGCACCCAAGGTCTGAGCTGGCGGACAGATCCGAGGCTGAAAGCGGATAGAAAAGCCTACTACGCTGTAACCATCATCTGGCTGGGGGTTTTCCTGCTTCGCCTGGTGGTAAAAACACCTCTCTACCTGGGAGGAAACGTACCTTGGCTGGGGACCTTCCAAATTTTGTTGGGTGTGCCGCTATTCGCCTTGGCGCTCTACCTCAGCTGGCTCCTGCTGCGCCGCACCCACGGGAAGTTCCTCGACTCCGGCCTTACCGACGTCGACACCTCCGACACCGGCGCTGCTGACGTCCCCGACCGTGCTTCCGACACCCCCGACACCCTCGACAACGCCCGCTGAATCCGCGGCCGGAGCGGCGGTCAAAAGCTTTCCGACCTGGTCTACAGTGTCCTCATTTTGCTCGGGGAACAGGAACAGCAACTGATCTGAGGCGTGTAAACTCGCGACCTTGTGGGGAGCCAGCGCCTTCCCATCTTGAATAACCGCGGTCAGCAAAACCCCCAACGGCCACTCCAGTTCGCCCGCGGGACGGCCCAGAACCGGGGAATCAGCGGAAAGGACTATGGAGAACAATCCGTTGCGGGAGTTAAAGAACCGGAAAATCGGCACTAAGGTACCTACGCTGAGGGCCTCCTCGACCAGGGCAGTCATCATCCGGGGGGTAGAAATCGGCACGTCCACGCCCCAAGACTCATTGAACATCCACTCATTCTTGGGATTATTAATCCGACCCACCACCCGAGGCACCCCGAACTGGGTCTTGGCCAGTAGCGCAATCACCAGATTAGCCTGATCATTGCCGGTAGTGGCGACGACGACATCGGCTTGCGCCCCGCCCGCTTGTTCCATCGTTTCGGGGGTGGACAAGTCTCCCAGAATCCAGTTCGCTTCCGGCACGGAGGAAACTTTCATCGCCTCGGGGCTGGAGTCGGCGATTGTGACCTGATGACCCCTGGCTAGCAGTTCCCTGGCGATGGAGCGACCGATTGAGCCCGCCCCGGCAATAACAATCAGCATCTTTACTCCTTGGAATTTCGAGCCAAACGGGAGGCCACCGCTTCACGCTGAGACTCGGCAACAAAATAAAACAACTCGTCGTTTTCCTGTAACACGGTAGAGGCCTCAACCATCAGCACTTTAGAAAAACGCAGGACATATGCGGCCCGAATCTCCAGTTCAGCTTCTAGAGCGGAAACCTCGTGACCGACCCAGCTGGGTCCCACGGGCGCGCGGCACAGGCTCAAGTGCCCGGTTTCCTCGGTAAACACGACATCCGGGGGTAGCGGCAACACCCGAGCCAGCAATAATGCGGCGGTGCGGTCCACGGAGCCAACCGTGGGAATCCCCAGCCGTTCATAAACCTCGGCACGGCGCGGGTCGGAAATGCGTGCCACCACTTTCTTTACGTGATAAATCTCGCGGGCTACGCGTGCCGCCAGGATATTAGCGTTGTCATCATCGGCCACCGCCGCAAAAGCGTAGGCGTCCTCGATACCGGCTTGCAGCTGAGTGTTGCGGTCGTAACCTTCACCAGTCAGCTTTTGCCCTTGGAAATTTTTGTACAGCCGACGGAAAGATTCCGTGTTGTTGTCGATAATCGCCAGGGTATGTCCCCGGTCCTCAATCGCTTTCGCCAGCGTGGTTCCGACGCGACCACAGCCCATGATTACAAAATGCACTCTTAAAACATAACCTGAAAGCCACAAATTCGGCTACATTTCACGGGTTGGGGTGGGAAATTCTTTCCGGTTTGAATCCGAGCGGCTAAAGTTGAGACGTGCTGAAGAATCTTGCTCCGAGGGAGGGTTGGCTGGAGACCTTAACCCAGCTGGCGTTCTTCGCACCAAAATTTTGGTTTCCAGCCCTCATAGCAGCTTCGGTTTTTCCGTCTTTGATTGCGTATTCGGGGCCGATTTTTTCTGCGGTAGCCCTGTGGATTGTGGCGTTTGTCCTGATAGCCGGGTTTATAACAACGCTGGCCCATGGGTATTCTCTGGGGCAAACCCACCGTTTAGATTCCACGGCTGCCCTGGTGCAAGCCAACTTGGGATCTTTCCTCGGAGCTCTCACGGCTGCCGCCTCTCTGCTGGCGATGGTCGTCGCCGTAGCTGCCCTGGTTTCCACCGCCACCACTTTCATCGTGGTTTCCGCGGGACTTCCCGAGAACTATCGTGTGTGGATTCTCATTGCCGGTTTCATCTTGCTGTTGCTGGCGCTGTTCCGCCCCGAACCTATCCGCAGGGCGATTCCGTGGCTCACCGTGGTCATATTCGTGGTGGGTTTTCTGTTGTTGGCATACGGTTTTTGGCACTACCTGCGCAACGGAGCCAAGCCCGGTTTGTTCGAGCTGCTCAGCTCCACCACGAAAGCTAAGGAAGCGGTCGCTGACTCTAATCTGCAATCCGGTTGGAAAGCCGCCGCCGTAGCGGCGCTGCTGCTGGTTCCGGTGACCCCGGCGGTAACACTGTTCCGCAACGAGAATCGCCAGCCCCTGTCCGGCCTCATGTTCAGGATTTTGGGCGGTTCCGCCGCCGCCATGTTTGCCGCCACGGTCTATCTGTCTTTTACGGTGGCCGGATTCCACTGGACCCGCCTGGATACGGTCATTCAAGGGCCGGGTAACCTGGCTTTATTGTTGGGGGTTTTGCTGGACAAGAACGGGTGGCTGGTCGTCCCGGTGATGTCTCTGTTTGCGGTGGGGTGCTTGATTAGCGCCTACATCTATATCTCTAGCGTCTCCACTTTGCTAGTGGATTTGAGCGGGCATGACTTAGCGGTGCATCAGGTTCCCGTTTCTTGGGTGCGCCGAGGGCGTTCAGTTTCGATTTTGTCGTTCATGGTCGTTACGTTCGCGGCAGCGCTGACGGTACACAGCCGTATGGGGATAGCGGCGCTCACCTGGGTGACTTTCGTAGCTATCTCTAGCTTCTTAGGTCAGGTCGCTCGGATGCGTATGTGGCGTTCTCGATTCCACAGAGGGGCAACGTATGTGCAACGTCGCCAATCCAAGCGGTACTACCGCATCGCCATCATCAGCGTCATTATCAGTCTGATTATCCTGATTGTGGTTTCGGTGGCATTCAATTCCATTTTTGAACTTTATGTGCTGGCCGTCTGGGCCGGACTGGGATTGCTGATTTATTGTCTCAACTTCTATTACCGGAGGGTGCAAAACAAAATGTCGCAGCTCGAACACGCCGAAACCCCGGTGAAACATACTCTCGCCCTCGTGCTGGTGCCGCGTTTTGACGCGTCTGCCCTAAAAACTATTCGTTACGCGTGGGCCGCGCACCACCCTAATGTCGAGGTCGTGCACGTGCTTGAACCAGATGAGGACGAAACTGAGGTCCGCCGCCAGTGGCAGGAGTTGGGAATCACCGCTACGCTGACCCTGATTCCTGATGAGGGCGGCGATCACCTGGGGTCGGTTCAGAAATATCTCAACGCCAAACTTGATATGGATCCTCTGACCTCTATCTCGGTTCATTTATCGCGTTACGTCCCGAAATTCAGGGCTCTAGGATTGCTACACAACGCGGCTGAACGCACTTACGCCCGTCACTTAGCGCGCCTAGAACGAGTGACGATTACCTGGGTCAGCTTGACGGCTTGAAAGGAATTTCATGCAGACAGAAATAATCGAGCTGGGCGGACCGGCTCACGGCGGATACTGCGTGGGTCGTCTGGCTGCGGGTAAAGTCATCATGGTTCGGGGTGGACTTCCGGGGGAAACTGTCGAGGTAGAGGTTACTTCTGAGCGTTCCAAAGTTGCTTATGGGCGGGTCGTGCAGGTGAAAACCGCCAGTGCGGACCGGGTCACGCACATCTGGCCCGAAGGAGAGGCAAAAGACCTGGGCGGAGTGGAACTGGGACACGTTGCCTATCCAGCTCAACTCCGCTGGAAGCGTGACGTGGTACGTGACGCTATCCGGCGAAATGGCAGTCCGGAACTGCTGGAACAGCTGGATCAGGCTCACCCCGGTTGGGAAGTCGAATCGTTGGGTCCCGAGCCGGGGCGTACCCGCGTGAGCTTTACCATCAGCGAGGGCGGGGGACTGGGCATGTACGAAGCTGCGGCCCACAACGTCCACACCGTGCGTTCTTTTCCGCTGATGGTACCCGAATTGGTCGACTTGGATTTGTTCCGGCGGCATTGGGAGTTTGCGCCGGGAACCCGCCTGCGGATCATCGCCCCGTCAAGCTCTGCACCGGTGCTGTTCGTTGATGGCCAGACTTTGAGTGTGGACGGCGAGCCGACAACGTCGCGGGTACGGGAGACGGTCAGCGTGGGAGACCGGACTTTTACGTACCGAATTTTTGCCGGGTCATTTTGGCAAACTGACCGGCGAGCGCCCGCGACCCTCGCGGCGGCACTGTTGGATGCTATCGGGGAGGTTGAGGGGTTTGAAGCGTGGGAGCTGTATTCCGGTTCGGGGTTGTTTTCGCTGTTCCTGGCTCAGGCTTTGGGTGCAAAAGGCCGTTTGACCACGGTGGAGGGTGACGGTCCAGCGACGAAATCGGCTGCCTATAATCTGGCGAAGGCTGGTTTTGACCAGGTAGAGGTGCGGCGCGGTAACGTTTCCCCGCAGCTGTTGCGTTCTTTGCCGATGGGAGAGATGGTTAGCCAGGGCACGTTGGTGGTGGCTGATCCGCCGCGCTCGGGGTTGGGTAAAGCGGTGGCGCGAACGATTTGTCAGCAGAATCCGGATTTGGTGGCGCTGTTTTCCTGCGACCCGGTTAGCTGTGCCAGGGACCTGGAAACCATGCGCCAGTTGGGTTACCAGGTTAAGACTTGGCGAGTCTTCGACCTGTTCCCCTACACCAGCCACGTGGAGTGCGTGTGTTTGATGACACGGGTGCGGTAACGAAAAGCCTTGTTTATCAGGGATTTTGCCCGCTGAGTGGGTGAGATAGATATTTCACCTCGCACCTTATAGTTTCCTTATTTTTCTTTCGTACACTTTAAGTGCCGATAAGAAGATAAGGAGGCAACTAATATGGAAGATTATATTTTACAAACGCAGAGCCTATCGAAAAAGTTTGGAAAACAAATAGCCGTTAACTCAATCGATGTATGTGTCCCTCGGGGAAAAATCTATGGACTTCTTGGTCCAAATGGCGCAGGAAAGTCAACTTTTCTCAAAATGATCTGCGGCATGATCAAACCGTCATCCGGATCTATTCTTTTTAATAATGCTCCTTGGAACCGTTCGGTTCTTTCTGAAATCGGGGCACTTATTGAAAATGCGCCACTTTACCCCAACTTAACAGCTTATGAAAACTGTAGAGTACGATCACTCGCTCTGGGAATAGAAAAAAACCGAATCGATGAAGTTTTAGAAATCGTAGGTCTTTCTGACACAGGAAAAAAGAAGTCCGGTCAGTTTTCTATGGGAATGAAACAGCGACTCGGCATCGCATTAGCTCTCATCAATCACCCTCAGCTACTTATCCTGGATGAGCCTACAAACGGTCTGGATCCCATCGCTATTAAAGATTTACGCGGACTAATCCGTGGATTTGCGGAACAGGGCACCACGGTAATTTTGTCGTCACATATTCTATCTGAGGTGGAGCAAATTGCTGATCATGTTGGAATTATCGCCGCTGGTTCTCTCGAATTCCAAGGTGTACTACGTCAGGGAATGGATTTAGAGCAGTTGTTTATGGACGTAGCAAGTAAACAGCAAGGGAGGCTATAAATGGACTTTTTTAGCATTCTGCAATCAGAGTTTTTGAAAACTAAAAGAAGCATTGTACGGCGTGTTGCCATAGCGAGCCCGCTTTGTCTTGCTGCGCTGGCTACAATTCAAGGAGGTTATTTTTCTCTTAACCTATTTAACTGGTTTTACGTGGTGTTCCTCCCTGCAACCTTTGCTTTGATCGGTGCAGCTGCCGTCAATATTGATAATGGCAAACACGCTTTGCGCACAATCCGCTGTTTGCCCATTAAACAAAACAGAATTTGGCTCGCAAAGCTCATTAATGTGTTGGGATATGCCTTAGTTTCTTGCCTACTACTCAGTGTTGCAGTCATTCTTGTACCAGCTCTATTAGGTATGCTTGGAACAGCTCAAATAAAACAGCTTAGTGTTGTTACTGTTTTGTCAGGCATTGTTGTCATGTTTCTAAGTTCAGCTTGGCAAATACCTTTTTGTTTCATTCTATCGAAGAAGCTTGGACTCATCTTTACTGTTGCCATAAACCTGATTATTTCTTTTTCAGGTGTGTTATTAGCTTTAAAGTCCTATTGGCTTTTCTGCCCGTGGGCTTGGGTCAATCGTTGTATGTCTGTTATAATCGGTGTCATGCCAAACGGTCTGCCGGTCGAAAGTAATCTAAATGTAGGAACGATGGATGTTGTTTTATGTCTTATCTTATCTTTAGCTTTAACTGCTGTGTTGGGATTTTTGGCGACATGGCTATTTTCAAACTCAGAGGCGAGGTGATCATATATGTTTAATAATTTACGTTCACATATTTACAAAATCAGAAAGACACCTCTTGTAGGACTTGCCTTGCTATGGCCAATTTTAATTGTTGGTTTATTTATTGCTTACTATTCTGTGGCAGCTTGGAGTACTGAGCAAAAAATCACCGGCTATTTTCAAACTATCGCCTTAGTGATGCCTTGTTTAATTACGTTACTTTGCACCTACGTAGCACAACAAGAGCAGCGTGCCGGAGACTGTTTTAATATTTTGTGCGTTGGACGATCAAGATTGAAGACATTTTTCTCAATTTTCATTCTCTTGTCTGTGCTGGTTGCTATTGGAGTAATTTTATCTGTAGCGGGGTTCTATCTTTTGTGGGGACAAATCCACGTAGCTGCCTATGTTTTAAGCTGCATACTCGTGCTTATTCCAATTGCCTGTTTACTTCTCATCCAACTGTTTATAGCACTTAGATTTGGATCTTCTTGGTGTGTTGCACTAGGTGCAATCTTTTTATTGGTTGGCGCATTGGGAGTTACTGGCCTGCTCGATCAACTTTGGTATTATCTACCTTCGGTTTGGGCACCAAGATTTGCAACTTTGATGATCTCAAACTTTTTTCATTCAGGTAACATTATAAAAGTTGCAGCAGAATTGAGACATGGACTCTTCTTCTGCCTGGTCTTTACTCTAATCCTTGTGGTATTGATTCCTTCATGGTTTCATAAATGGGATGGGCGACCAAGCATAGGTGACGAATAATAACAAATATCTTCCAGCAAGTGAAAGGAGGGTAAAATGGAACATATACTTGTAGTTGATGATGAAGCGGCCATTTGCGATGTAATTGCCAAAAGCTTAAAGCGAGCGTCCTTTTCCGTAACTGCCTGCACTTCAGCAAAGGAAGCTTTAACGCTGCGACTCGAGCAATTCGATTTAATGATTTTTGATGTTATGATGCCGGATATGGATGGTTTCGAACTATGCAGAAATGTAAGAGAAAAGGTCGACTGCCCTATTCTTTTTCTCACTGCTAAAACCACTGAAACAGATGTTATTCAGGGCTTGGCAATGGGGGCTGATGATTACATTAGAAAACCTTTCACCCCCTCAGAGCTGGTTAGTCGTGTAAATGCACACATTCGACGTGAAAAACGCATTCACCATGCCGTGCTCACTGACGGGGAAATTCGATTTTTACTTGCTGCTCGAGAAGTAAGAGTGCGCGATGAAATTGTGACCCTAACTAAAATGGAATATGAGATTTGTGAGCTGATGATTCGGCATCGTGGTCAAGTTTTTTCTAGGAAGCAACTACTTGATCGAGCCGGTGGTTATTGGACAGATTCCGAACCGGCCGCTGTTGTCGAACATATTAAAAACATTCGTAAAAAATTTGCGCGATACCAAGTTGATCCGATCAAAACAATTTGGGGTATTGGTTATAAATGGGATGCTGGAGGGACAACTTGAAAAATATGACTTTAAAAAAGATGTTCCTACTTTATTCCTTAATCTTCATCGGGGTAATCTTAGTACTTTGCACCGCTTTGTATGTTATCTACATGACTGGGGTGCGAAACCATGTTTATTCCTTCGCAGACTCTGAAGAAAAACAAGTAGAGGTACTACAACAACGAATTGAAGCAGAACAGCACTTTGACCCGGATTGGGTTTCTCCGTCTATTACCTATGTAGCACTTAACAACAACAATGAAATCCTTTCTTCGAACGGCAGTGCATCGGATCGGAAATTAGCACTATCGTATTTGAAGGGCGAGGATATTCCATTCTCAGAAGGATACTTTGCTAAATCGCTTTATCCTGGCGGCGTTTGCGTCTTTAAGTATCGAATCGGCGTGCGTTACTCATCTGAGTGGGCGAATCAGCATCTACCTAGAGTAGAGATTATTTTTGTCAGCGCTTTTATTTTTTCTGTCCTAGTTTCAACTATTGTGTTTGTTCGTTTTATATCCAAGCGTCTGGAAAATAATATCTCCCCTTTAAGACACACAGTCAGATTAATAGGGTCAGGAAATTTGAATTATCCGGTCCCTCATCTTTCAATTAAAGAATTTGAAGAGCTTGGCTCGCTGACTGATCGCATGCGGTCAGATTTAAAAAATACACTACAGGCCCTGTGGTCTAATGAAAATCAGATGAGGGAATCTACGGCTCAAATGCTTCATGACTATCGCACTCCTTTAACGGTAGCTCGTGCTCATGCAGAGTTTTTACGAGAAGATCTTTCCAACCTGAGTGATATGAGAGACAAAGTTGATCTGATAGACAGCGCAGATGCGCTTATCTTGAATCTGGAGCGATTGACAGAAATAGGAGATCGCTTGCAACAGCAAATGGCATCAGATACCTCATTAGCCGGAGGTAATACCGTCATTGCGCTGGATGACTTCAATCAATCCATTGACATCCTAGGACATATTCTAAGTGATCACTATGGCAATGCTTGGCGAAGCAATTTTCAAAAATGGCAGCAAACACTTTCTATAGACGAAATAGGACTCAAACAAACGCTCATGAATGTTCTCATCAACGCCTTTGAACATGGTAACTCACCCCAAACTGTGCAACTACAATTTGAAGTACTGCAAGACAGGGTTCAATATCTTATTAGTAATTCGGGGTCTTGTTTTTCTGAAAGGGCGCTTGCAAACGGCATGCAAAAGGAATTTTCAGAGAAAACAAACAACGATGAGGTCATTACAGGGTTGGGCTTGTATTTCGCAAGAAGGTTTTTAGACAAGTACGACGGGACGATTAGGCTTTTCAATAGTCCCGAGAATCACGCTTGTGTACAAATCACGCTTCCGCTTCAAGTTGTCAAAGACGATCCCCAACCTCCACCCCTGACTTGAACTGCACCTTGATTCTCCCCTCCTGAATAGTAATGCGCTCGATGAGGCGACCGACGAGGGCTTCGTCAAAGTCGGTAATCTCTGGCTGCTGTTTTTGCAGGAATCGGATGGCGGTTTGGATCTTCTTCTTGGTTTCTTTCTGTTTGGCAAGGCTTGTCTGTGCTGCTTGCTTTTGCTCCTTTAAACGATAGATTTTATCAGCCAGTGCGTCGTAGTTTTCCTTGTTTTGTGCGCTTTGGATGAGTCTTTGCTGGAGTTCGTCCAGCCTTATTTGGATTGCATCAGGAGACAGGGCATCAGACAAAGTGATGGCTTTGGTGAGGTTTTCGCCGAGCTGATCAAGTACGCCTTGCTTGTTTTCAACGAGCCGGTTGATAGCGTCCACACAGGCTTGTTTTAAGTCTTCTTCGTAGATGGTGTGGTTGTGGCAAACCACACCACTGTTTTCGAGCCTTGAGATGCAGCGCCAGACCGTGGATTTTTTACCTCGGGCGTACCAGTGGATTCTGCGATAGAGATCGCCACACTCGGCGCAATAGACTTTTTGTGCCAGCACGTGGCTTGAGGAGAACACGCGCTTTTTACCACTGGGGCTTTCATGCACGTGGCAGCGCCGAGCGATTTCTTCTTGTACCAGTAAGAAGATGTCTTTGGGGATGATCGCCTCGTGAGCGTTCTCCACGTAGTATTGCTGAGCAATCCCGTTGTTTTGCACGCGGGTTTTGGTCAGAAAATCTGTAGTGACGGTCTTTTGCAAAAGCGCGTCTCCCATGTATTTTTCGTTTCTTAAAATTTTGTCGACGGTGGAGGGGTGCCAGCGTTTATTGCCGGCACCGGTTAGGATGCCGTCTTGTTCGAGACCTCTGGCGATGCGAGTGGCTCATTTACCGTCTAAAAATTCACGGTAGATGCGCTTGATGACCTCTGCCTCGATAGGGTCGATGATGAGGTTACCCTCGCTGTCTTTGGTGTAGCCAAGGAAGCGTTTGTGGTTGACTTGGACTTTGCCTTGTTGGTAGCGGTATTGCAGACCAAGTTTCACGTTTTGGGATAGTGACAGGGATTCTTGCTGTGAAGCGTCCCAGGTTTTGTTCCTAGGTTTTTTTGTTTTTTTGAGAGGATTGTTT
>ERZ1673752.2358-NODE-2358-length-21411-cov-35.055628_pt1 | contig 21411 bp, 17 predicted proteins | sample MGYA00580195_ERZ1673752 | MGnify/ENA primary metagenome ERZ1673752 (study PRJEB41218, sample SAMN15661744) | gut metagenome | host: Homo sapiens | place: Canada: London | collected 2015-08-20/2019-03-30 | study: EMG produced TPA metagenomics assembly of...
AATGTTGCAGCTACATATGGCATATCTTTTCTGTTTGTTTTTGTAAATACTTTAGGAAGCCATCCCTCTTCTGCAGCCGGTGCAATCATCAGTGAATATGCCGACTGATTTCCGTTCAGAGTTGTAGCAAGCGCCATCATAGGTGCTGCTATAATAAAAATGTATAAAAACCAGGTTGGAAATATTACTTTTGCAACATCACCTAATGTATTTCCGGCAAATGTCTGTAAATCTACACCACCAACTCCGGCTAATGTAACCAGTCCATAAATAGCCATTATAATCGGAAATGCGATTACCATTGCTTTAGGAACACTCTTCTTTGGGTTTCTCGCATACTTTGAAAATGAAAGACTCGCCCAATAAGACTGCGTTGAAAAAGTCAACATATTAACAGCAACTATAAAGCCTTTCCATCCATGAGTCATAAACTCATTTCCGGCAAAATTAACGGCTTCCGGATTCAACCCTTTCAGACTTACAACCGTAAAAATTCCCAATCCTGCAAACAATATGTATACCATATATTTCTGAACTCCAGCAATCACACTGACTCCTCGAATATTACACAGGTAAAATACAACTGCAATTACAACTGCAACAATTCTTGTATCTGTATTTGGTAGCATTGTTTTTATGTACATTCCAATCCCCAATGCAACAGATGCCTGTCCCATAATCTCCGGTAATGTTCCCATAAGATACAGACCTCCAAAAACAGGATGTCCAAAATATGAATTTAAGGAAAACATTCCTCCATCCAATACAGATGTTCCTGCTGCAAGAATCTGTGGCCAGCTTCCCAAGAACCCCAGCACAGTTGCAATAATAAATGCAAGCCAAACTGAATATCCTGTTTTTGCAGCAGCTGCGCCTGTCAGTACCATAATTCCTGATCCAACCATATTCCCTACAGTCAGCCAGACTAATGCCGATGTACCTAATATATCCTTTTCTTTTTTTCCCATAAATTTATCCCTTTCTCTCAGGTAACACTAATCAATATCTCTGCAAATTCCCTTTCCAGAAATTTGGCTACTCCATTGTGATCACAATCATCCAAAATACTATAATAATTAGTTGTTAGTATAGCTACATTATAACATGTAACGTAGAGAAAGGTGGTTATCTTTTTAGAAATAATCAGGGAGGATGTAACTCAGTACAAGTTATATCCTCCCTGTTGTAGAACTATCTATTTCCAGACAGTCTCTTAATTTTATTTACAAAAATCTTTTATCTCTTATAAATTACTTATCTATCCAATATCAATCCGAATAGTCTCTTGACCAAATGTTTTCCATGCTTTCGATAGTATCCGGAGTAGCCAAACGACCTTCAATATAATTTTCCTGTGGTACTTTTTCTCCACACGCAAGTTTAGCAACAACTTCCACTACTGCCACTGCCTGGTTCCATGCATCGTAGGTAGTTCCACAATCAATATATTTGTCCAACTGTCCCTGATATCCCTGTGGCTGTACGTCATCTGCAGCCATATACACATGTTTTTCATCACCAATCGGATATAATCTGTCACATTCTTCAAGTGCAGCTTCTACAGAGTTAAAAGCAAAATCACTTTCACAATAAATCAGATTAACATCCGGATTTGCAGCTAAGGCATTTGCAAGTCCACTCTTGAACTTTTCTGCTTCCCAGTCTGTCGGAACCCACTCTACGGTTTCCCAGGCACCAGTTTCCTTTTCTACATCACTCCATGCATTTCCTCTCGCTATGGCATTTGAATCAGTAAGTGTTCCCTGCAGCACAATGGCTTTTACATCTGTTTCACCTTTTTCTTTTAATATTTCTGTCATCTTTGTAGCTGTAGTATAAGCCTGATTATAACTGTCTTCGCCTACATGTGCATCCGGTTTTACATTGGATGATTCATGGTCAAAAGTAACAAACGGAATGCCGGCATCTTTTGCTGCATTAATAGATTCACCAATTGTGTCTCCATTATCTGCCCATGCAACAATACAATCCACTTCCTGATTGATCAGATCCTGAATATTGGACAGTTCTCTTGACGGATCGCCATCTGCAACAGTAACTATCCAGTCAAATGTGCAGTTATGTTTTTTTCCATATTCTTCTGAATACTTCATGAAATAATCCTGCCATGCCTGGTTAATAGAACTCTGCATTTCCTCCCAGGACAAACCCACTCTTATTTTCTTTCCGCCACCGTCAAAATCATCTTCTGGGTCCAGTGCATTTTCTTCTGTCGTTTCAGTGCTGTCATTCTCCTCTGTTTCTGCAAGCACGGAAATACCTGTCGCATTTAATGCTAAAAGCCCCGCCATTAAGAGTGCAAATACCTTCTTAGTTTTCATAAAATATACCCCTTTCTTTTATATGTTTTTTATTATTCACTTTCAATTTTTTTAGCTTTTACTCTGATCATTGCCTGATATGATTGTACATACATCGCAATGAAGATAATGCCACCCTGCACAAACCGATATGCATATGGAGATGCTCCGGCAAAGTTCAAACCACTTTCAATAATTGACAGTGTAAGAACTCCTAATGTAATCCCTGTAAGCATTCTTCCTGATCCACCACTCATACTAATTCCACCGATCGCAGCTACCGAAATTGCTACAAACTCTTTTCCTGATCCAAATGTTGTAGCAACCCCTCCTGTCTGAATTGCAGTAAGTATACCTGCAACACCAGCCATTAATGCACTGTATACATACATTTTTACCGTTGTTTTTCGGACATTGACTCCTAATTTTTCCGCAACCTTTTTATCATTTCCGATAGTTGTAACATATCTTCCAAAAGATGTCCTTCTGTGTACTATTTCTGTCAGAATCAGTACAATAGCTGCAATAAATATATCTATGTATATACCGCCAATCTTCAATGAATTTAACTTTCTCAAATAATCCGGAAGCGAAATAACTACACTGTTAGTAATATACTGTGCCAGACCTCTGATTACAATCATCGTTGCCATTGTTGCGATCATCGGTGACATATCAAATTTATCAATTACCAAACCATTAATAATGCCGATTATAATACATATAGCAGCTACTGCCAGTAACGCCAGGATAATAGGCACATTCTTCCGCACGATCAATATGGTTCCTATTGCCGCTGACAGATACATTGTAGATCCGATAGACAAATCAACCATACCCGACATAATTACCATAGCTGCACCAACACAAAATGCGAAAACAGGTGCTGCATTATGGAGAATAGAAAATAAATTTTTTACAGTAATAAAATTATTAGTAGTAATTCCAAAGAATGCCGTAACCAGGATCAGAATGATTACGAATCCATATTTCATCAGAAATTCTTTTACATTCGTCTCTTTTTTCATATTGTTCTATGCCTCCACTCCTACAGATGCTGCCATAAGCTCTTCCTGCGTCGCAGTATACGGAAGCTCCGCTGTAACCTTTCCATTATGTAAAACCAGATATCTATGGCATACACTCATGATTTCTTCGATATCCGACATAATTACCAGTACGGCAGCTCCCTGCTGAGACAATTCATGGATCATTTTCAGGATATCTGCTTTTGCGCCAATATCCAAACCACGTGTAGGCTCATCAAAAATGTATATCTGCGGATTTTTCTGAAGCCATCGTCCAATAATAACTTTCTGCTGATTTCCACCACTTAATGTTCCTATTGGCTGATTTACTGAAGAAATCTTTATTGAAAGTTCTTTTACATATTTGTCACAGATTTCTGCCTCTTTCTTTTCATCAATAAAAATACCTGTTCCATTTGTCTGTCCCTTCAGATTAGCAGATGCCATATTTTCTTTTACAGATAATTTTAATGCCAGTCCATCAACCCTTCTGTCTTCTGTTACATAAGCAATTTTTTTCAAAAGCTGTTTAGGCGAAATTGGCTCAAGTTTTTCTCCCTGAATAATAGCAACCTCACCTGAATCCACAGGATCAAGGCCACATAAGGAACGTACAAGTTCAGTTCTTCCTGCTCCCAGCAGTCCCCACAGCCCCATAACCTCACCTGAATGAAGTTCAAAACTGATATCTGACACAACTCCTGTTTCTGTCCAGTGATCTACTTTCATATATACCGGACTGTTTTCAAAGCTTTTAACTGTTCGATGGGCAGAATTCATTTCTTTTGCCTTATCTCCAACCATTGTGCTTACAAGTTCCGCTTTATTGTACTCTTTTGCATCCATCATTCCTGATCTGACGCCATCACGAAGCACCATAAGTTTGTCACATATTTCAGAAATTTCATCCATCATATGTGTAATATAAATGATCGTAGCTCCTGAATCTCTTAAGGATCTGATAACTTTAAACAATCTCTGTTTTTCTCTTGGTGTCAGAGATGATGTAGCTTCATCAAAAATAATAATGTGCGGATCCATAAGCAATGAACGAGTAATCTGCACCAACTGTCTGTCTCCTGCACCAAGATTCTGGATCAATGTATCCGGATCATAATTACATCCCAGTTTTGCTAACGCTTCTTTGCATTTTTCCTTTAACTCTTTATACTGAATCAGTCCGGCCTTTTTCTTATAATTTGTCAGGAAAAGATTATCTACAATAGACATAGTCGGCATAAGCGTCATTTCCTGCTGAACAAATGCAATCCCTGCTTCTGCTGCTTCCGTAGGATTATTAAAACTTACTACTTTACCATCCAGTTCAATTTCCCCGCTGTTTTGTTTAAAAAGTCCACAGAGTATATTCATCAATGTACTTTTACCAGCGCCATTGGTTCCTAATAGCGCTAAAACTTCACCAGATCTTGCCTCCAGGTCTACACCTTTTAAAACAGAAACTGAGGAGAAACTTTTTTTAATCTGTTTCATTCTTAATGTCACTTCATGCATTACAATCCCCTCCTGCTTCTTCTTATCATATCCATTGCAACAAACGCAAGAATCAAAATTCCTTTCATCATCATTGTGACATTATAGGAAAGATGAAGCATGTTTGCCGCATTTCCAATGATAGTAATAAATATAGCTCCAAACACAGCTCCTTTGGCTGTACCTATTCCACCACTTGTACTGGCTCCACCAATAACCGCTGCGCCTACAATATCTGTGACTGCAGTATCTGCTCCCATGGATGCTGATGCAGCCCCCATACGTGCTATATATATCATACCTGCCAGTGATGCCAGAATGCCCGACAAAACATATACAGAAAGAATAACCCTTTTAGAATTAATGCCAGAAACATCTGCCATCTTTACATTTGTTCCTACCAGATATAATTCACGTCCCAGATATGTTTTTTTCAACATAACTTCTGCAATGATCATCAATAAAAACATCAGTATAATTGGAAAAGGAATAATTCCTAATTTAAAAAGAACAACCTGTTTAAAACCATCACTGACTCCTGATATTCCATTAGATGCAATCCATAAACAGGCTCCATATGTAATTGTCTGCAGGGATAGAGTTACGATAAACGGAATCATATTCAGGTATGCTATTGCATAACCATTCACAAGACCACATCCAACACCAACTGCAAGCATAATAAGAAAAGCAATAAATCCATTTCCTCCATGCTGCATATAAAGCGTTCCAAGAATTGCTCCCAGTGCCATTACCGGTGGAATTGACAAGTCAATTCCTCCAGTAATCAGCACAAAAGTCATTCCCATAGCCATAATAGCCAGTGATGCAGTCTGAAGCAAAATACTGATAATATTATTTACTTTGAAAAAGTAATGATTGTTTACTCCAATATAAATAAGTGCAATGATCATCAGAATAACTGATAGATATTTCAATATAAAGTCTACATAATTAAATTTCTTTTTTTGCCCCATATGCCTACTCCTTTTTCCTTAACCAGGCTTACCCAAAATATTTATTGGTCTATTCCCAGCTATCCAGAGATGGGAACGGAAGTGACTCACCAGACATACGTATTGTATCTCTCATACGGTTAATTCTTGGTCTAATGGTTTCATATACCTCTCTTGGAATGTACTTTCTCATTTCTCTGTTGAAGTCAATTTCATGCTGAAACTGTGGGTGATCTTTTGTGAGCACCCGTCCGGTACGTGTTTTAAATACAATGGAGAGCAGATCGTAATATGCTCTGCATGCACAGGTATCATCATTCCATACATCCATAAACCATTCTCCTTCAAGAGATACAATCATATCTGCATATGCTACGATTTTTTCTTCCCATGTAACCGGCAGTTTATCATCTTTGTCAATTACACACGGTAGATTCGCACCTTCTACATATTCTTTTGTCAGTCCGGCAAAATCATGAAGTTCTATACATCTTGCCACTTCTTCCGGATATCCTGCATCCCTGGCAATCTGCGCTCCGATAAAGGCATGTTCCGGCATATCATCTTTCTGAATCTGGCTGATACCTACATCATGAAGTAATGCTCCCATTTCACATACATACCTGTCAACCTTTACACCTTCGAGCTTTTCTACCCCATCTGCGATCAGTAATGCAACATCACCAATTACAATAGAATGATGAATTTTGTAAAGCGGAAGACCAACTTCTGCCATTAATGCTACCGCTTTTAATCGATCTGGTGAAAAGTTCATAAAATAACTCAAATCATAACTAGGTTTTGTAAATGGCTGTACTACGTATTTACTCATTTCTTTTCTCCTTTTTCTTTAATTTTTATAATATTTTTTCGTTTCTAATTGATGGTTGTATTTTATCAGATAATTTGCGTTATTCCCATGTTCTTTTTTGTCTATTACTTTTCCTATTTTGTTTTTTTAACCTTCTAAAAATTTATTTTTTTTACACCTTCTCCACACCATCATGATTATTACTATACTTCATGTCAATCATACAAAATGCCGCAACCCTTGATAAATATCTGGACCGCGGCACTTATTTTGGCTACTAAAGTATCAAAGATGATATCTCTAGCAGACTACTCCGATTATTCTGTTTTATTTCTCATCTAATGTTTATCAATTCTCTGAAAATTCATTTTTCAAAAACTTTGCAACACCATCATGATCACAATCTTCCAGTACTTCTGTAACTTTTTCCTTTATTTCTGGCAACGCATTTTCTGGTGCATAGCTTCTATCTGCAAGCTCTATCATTGGAAGATCATTAAAGTTATCGCCAAATACAACCACTTCTTCACACTCCAGAAGTTTTTTCAATTTAATCAGCGCATTTTTTTTATTTGCTTTATCACTGAATATTTCCAGACAGTACATCCCATTATATATATTCAAATAGAATGAATAACAAATCCCCTTTAGCTTATCCAACTTTTCACATACTGGCTGCAATTCTTCTTTATGTCCTGTATACGCAAGATAACATATATCTCCTGTATTCAGTATCTGTTTCAAATCTGATACCATTTTTACTTCGCCGCATTTTTCTAATGCTCTGTCACTATAGTATTGTGTCTGCTCTTCCATAGACTTAGTATCATAATAAACATTTATCTTATCCTGTGTAAAAATATATACAAAACATGATAACTTAACATCTTTAAAAATTTTGACTACCTGTTTTGCAACTTCAGCCCCTATATTTTCCACAGATACATACTTTTCATTTTTGAAATCATACAAAAACACTCCATTGGTCAAAATCCCCGGAATTGTCATATGTATATCTTTTAAACGATAGTCACATCCATATGGCATTCTCGCTGTTGCTACGGAAAACAGCATTCCTTCCTCAATACATTTATTAATTACATCTGCAGTAAATATTGATATTTTTTTGCTTTTATTAAATAAAGTTCCATCCAGATCAGATATATATAATGTCTTCATTTTGTCTCCTTTTCTAAAATTTTTTCAAATTTAATATGTTACTTATTAAAATTAAAAAAGTCGGAAAGAAAGTAATCACATACGTCATTATTTTCTTTCCGATAATTTTTCATATTACACTTATTTTATATATTCACAAGAAACAGACATATCTCTGGTACGAAGCTTACCAGTAAAATTACGGCAAATACAGCCAGGATCAATGGCCATCCTTCTTTCAGATATTCTCTGACACTTACCTTTGTCACACCCATAACTGCAAACAACATTACACCAAACGGAGGAGTAATTCCACCAATTGTATCCATCAGACACAGAATGATTCCGAAATGTACAATGTTAATTCCTAATCCCATTGCTACAGGAAGAAGTAATGGTGGTAAAATTACAAGAGCTGCTGCTGTATCCAGGAACATTCCTAAAAACAACATAAACAGAAGTACAATAATAATAAATACAACTTTATTTGTAGCAATTCCTGCGAGTGCTGCTGCCGCTTTCTGCGGAATACTTTCCCATACCATATATCTTGAAAATAAGCTTGCAGAAGAAAGAATCAACAATACTCCAGCTGTATTATTAACAGATTCTACAATAATGGGTTTAATATGTTTTATTTTTAATCTACGATAAACAAAAGCTCCTACCAACACTGAATATACAATTGTGATTGCTGCACATTCTGTAGGTGTAAACCATCCTAAACGCATTCCCATAATGATTCCAAGCGGAAGCATCAATGCCCAAATTGATTTACCTGTCTGTTTTGCAAATTCACGAGGTGTTGGATTTTTTGTTCTGGTTGGTAACCAGTCACGTTTCTTTGAAATAAAATAATTAGTTACCATCAAAGCCGCACAAATCAGGATTCCAGGAATATATCCGGCCATGAACATATCTCCGATAGAACATCCCGCTGCTGTTGCATAAATGATCAACGCAATTCCCGGAGGAATGATAGGAGTGATACAGGAAGACGCTGCTGTAATTGCTGACGCATATCCCTTGGAATATCCTCTTTTTTCCATTTCCGGAACTAACATTTTCGCTTCAAATGCTGCATCTGCACAGGATGAACCGGAAATTCCTCCCATGAACGTTGATAAAAGACAGTTTGTTGCTCCCAGACCACCAGTAAATCTTCCTGTAAGCATTTCACAAAAGTCCATAAGATTTTCTGATACTCCACCATATCCCATAACTGTTCCTGCTGTAACAAAAAACGGAACTGCCAGCATTGTAAAACTTTCCGAGTTAGTCAAAAGCGAAGATACCATAGTAAACATATTTACACCATCACACATAAATGTGAAATAAATAAAACTGGCAATAAGCATTGCAAAAGCTACTGGTACACCCAGGAAAAATAGTACAAAAACAATTAAAATCGGAAGTATATTTGGCATTATAATTTTCCTCCTTTGTTTTCTTTTTCCTTTTCCTGCTGATATTCCAAAGCTGACTGCACCTGGTCTTCCAGAGCATCGATTTTATATATATTCTCATATATTGGAATTTCATGGAAATAATCTTTTTTAGTAATAACATTTTTGAAGAACATAATAGAATGTATCAGCATAAATCCAAATCCCAGTACTAATGCAAAAGATTCTACTGAATACGGTATTTTCAGAAGCTGTGTTCTTCTGGTCCAACTGCTTGCACAATATCCACAACTTAATACAAAACTAAGAGCACAGGTAACTGTCAATACGCCTGTAGAAAATATTGCACATATAACTTGTACTTTCTGAGGAAACGCACGTACCACTAGGTCAATAGCACTATGTCCGAAACGTTTATACAAAGAACTGGAACCTACAAATATCACATATGCGTAACAAATATATGATATTTCTTCTGACCAGGTAAAACTCTTCTTTAAAAACAGTCTGCAAAATACATTCATTACAATCAGTACTGTCATAACACAGAGTGCTGCGCCTGTAATAATTTCTTCAATATTAGTCAGAAATTTTTTCATTTACTCACCCCTAATCTCTGCAAGAGTCTTCTGGCATTTCTCAACCAGATCATCAGACCATCCTTCATAAGTACTGTAGATACTTTCTGATGCCTCTTTAAATGCCTCAATATCTACCTGATCATTGATTGTTACACCATCTTCTTTCATTTTTTCTGCTGCTTCTTTTTCTTCTGCCGAAACTTCTGTGAAAGTCCATTCGTCAAATTCTTTTGCTGTATCTACCAGAATATCCTGTAAATCTTTATCCAGCTTTTCGAATACTTTATTACTCATTACAATACCATTTGCAGCATACATATGACTTGTCATATTTAAATACTTACATACTTCCTGGAAGCTAGCCTGCAGCATGGCCGGAACAGGATTTTCAATCGCATCACAAACGCCCTGACTTAATGCTGTATATGCCTCAGAAAAAGCTACACTTGTTGCATTTGTTCCCCATGCATTTGCCATGGCAACCCACATAGTAGTTGAAGGAACACGGAATTTTACATCCTTCATATCCTCTGGTGTAATGATTTCTTTTTTTGACATAATCTGACGTGCTCCGTAATATCCGCCCATATTATCAAGACATTTCATTCCATTAGCCGCACATCCTTCTGATAATTCCTGTCCAAGATCTGACCATGCAAATTCTTTAATTTCATCTGCACTGTCAAAGAAATACGGTGTTACCAAAATACTGTAATCAGCATAATAATCTTCCATTTTAGCCGGATCAACATAATCAAGCATTGCTGCACCATTGTAAATCTGATCACAGATCTCATCATCATCACCAAGCTGAGAGTCCGGATAATTTTCAATTTTTAATCTTCCATCTGATGCTTCTTCTACTTTTTCACAGAATTTTTCAATACACTCTGCAGTCTTTGTTCCTGACTGAACTGTATGTGCAAATTTCAATGTTACCACTTTATCTGAAGATGAATCTGAGCTTGCTTTATCCGTGCTTTCAGAAGTTCCCGTTCCACCACATGCTGTTAAACTAAATGCCAGCATTGCTGCCATAAATGCCGCAAGTACACCTTTTTTCATTTTAAATACCTCCCTTAGATCAAGTGGATTGTATGTTTTCCCCATAACATGCAATCCACCGATCAGCCTCATTATATAGTTTTAATTTCTATTCTCCTGTAAAGCGACTTTTTACTGTCGATCTGTAACAGTTTCCTTCAGAAATTCTCCGTTAATATTAAATTCTTTACCCAGTCCAATCAAATCGTCTACCAGTGTTTCCGGAAGAACAACGCCTTCTTTTTCATTAATCTTTTTATTTGTATATTCAATCTCTCCTGGATATTTCGCAGCTCCCTCTTTCATCGGAAGTTCATGTAAACGATCAATATAGTTTTCTGCTGTTTCCTGGAATTCTTTCAGATCACGGAAAGCAGAAATATTGAAGCATGCAAAGCACTGACTGGAAAGTTCTGGTGTATCTGTAAGATCCTGATTGTTAATATCCGGAGATAACACACCGCCTGATAACAGTGTTGCAAATAACTCAACAACAAATGCAATTCCAAATCCTTTATGTCCTGCCATTGGTGTCATCATAAAGCAGTCTTCCAGTTTAGTTGTATCATTTCCATCTTTGTCAAGCATCCATCCACTCGGAATTTCTTTTCCACGTTTTGCAAGATCTTTGCATTTTCCAAAAGCAACTCCACTTGTCGCCATATCTACACAAACCTCTGGATATTTCTCGCCTGCTTTGAATGCAAAAGAAAATGGATTGTTACCCATAAATGGCTCTTTGCAGTTTGGCGGTCCCATGGTAAGATCTGTATTAGAGCAAGCAAAACCGATCATATCATCGCCGGCAAGCTTTAATGCCCAATGTCCGCCCATTCCAAAATGATTACTGTTTCGAACGACTACCATGCTGATCAGATTATTTTTTGCTTTCTCTCTGGCGATTTTCACAGCTTTTTCACCAGCCAGTGCTCCAAGTCCTCCCTGCGCATCAATAACTGCTGTGTTAGCTGTTTCGTGAACAACTGGATATGTGCTTACTTTAGAAGCGCCACCGTCTTTGATTTTTTCTACATATGGAACTGTACGGAGAACACCATGACTGCGTACATTTCTTAAATCGGCATGTACAAGCAGTTCTGCTACTGATTCCGCTTCTTCTTTTTTTAATCCAACTGCCTGAAAAATCTTCTCTACATATTCTCTCAGCTCTTTTGCTTTTACAACATAATTTTTCATAAATCTCACACGTACCTTTCTTTCAGATTATCTTTTTAGAACCGATTCTTGTTTTCTTTTGATGTACTGATTATAACTCTGCGATATATTATTTACTATTATTTATCTTGATTTCTACATTTCTTATCTTGTCATTTCTAGTTTCTTTTTATCTTATTTCATACGACAAAAAAAGGTACAGCAGTCCCATAAACTGTTGTACCTTTTTGTACTTTATCATTATCTTCTATATTTCAGATCAGAAGATCACAGCGTAACTTTTTCAATCCCCAGATATTTGCACACTGCACTCATAACTGCTGTATGGTCGCCTTCTTTTACAAGAAGATGATGATCCATTCCTTTTTCCATCAACTCATTTACCACAGAGCTTGCTTTCTTTGCAACATGAAGTTTAACCAGAAGTTTCTCTCCGCCTTCTACCCATTCTTCATGAGTTGCTTCTACTGTATCTGCTTTTTCTACCAGAAGTTTATACTGTCCTTTGCTTCCTACAATGCTTGATACAGTCACATCTGGCATAGGTTTCAGAGGCAGTCCTACAAAGCAGCCTTTATCGCCACTTGGAGAAATCTGTACCTGATCAAGAGATACTGCCAGAGAATGTGCAGTGCTTCCTTCATGAGCCAGTGCAAGAATATTATTTACATCATCCATACTGCCCACTTCACCCAGTGCACATGCACCTCCTTTGGCAGCCATGTTCAGCATATACATAACCATGGTATGACCGATATCACCTTCTGTATCTACGATCACTCCTTCATCTGCAAGCCAGGAAGAAGTGATGTTCATGAGGCCGCTGTACATCGGATAACATTCTGCTGCAAGTGCATCCAAAGAATATTTTTTAATGATTTCTTTTGTTGCCATATATGTTTTTGCCATATGGAGCATTGTCTCTTTGTCTGCCAGAACTTTACCTGTTCTTTTTTCCAGACAGGACAGTTTCTTCTCTGCTTCCTCATCGCTGATAGTATCAGAAATATCTGTGATCTCACTCATCTCAACATGAACCAGCGTTACACCAAATTTACGCGAGAACTCCCATTCTTCTGAAGACATATCCTGGGAACCTGCCACACGCCAGGTCTGACGCGGTCCCACAAGTGCAAGACGCATTCCTTTAACAGCTTTGATGATCTGTCCTGCCTCTGCAACTGTTTTAACCTTTTCAGAAAGTGATTCATCTTCCGGAAGGCCATATACATAATCATATTCATATCCCTGTGCTTTCAGGATAGAACCGAAATGCTGTACAAATCCGATAGAGAATGTCTCTGTGTATGGAACTGCCCAGAATACAGTAGGGAGATTGAGTTCATTAATAAAAAGATATTGCATGGAATCCAGAGTCCAGGTTACTTCCACAATTACCAGTGCATCCAGATTTTCTTTTTTAAACTGTTTACATACATCAATAGCATCTGCAGAATCCCATGCTACTTTTTCTGCACATACTACATCCAGATTTTTCTTTTTTAACGCATCCTTAATTCCTGACAGCAGTTCTTCTGCACGCTGTCCGCCGCTTTCATATTTGCAGGTTACTCCTACAAGTCCAACTCTTGGCTGATTCATATATTCCTCCTTTTCCACTGCTTTTTTCGCAGTGCATATCCCGTTTTATCTTTTTTAAGACCGGCATATCTCCGGTTTTTATTTTATATGACTTGGTGCACAGCTCCATGTAATAACTGCCGGACCCATTCCAATATTTGTAAGCTCATGAGGTTCGCCTTCCTCTACCAGGATAATGTCACCCTCATTCAGCTCAAAGCATTTCATAGTATTTGTGTTACGCATGATCACATGTCCACGGCTCACAAAAAAGACTTCGTGAGATTGCGGATGTCCCGGATCGATTCCTCCGGTCTGTCCCGGAAGTAATGTAGAAGAGCCAAAAGTAATCTTGCCGGTTTCCAGATATGTTCTGACAACCTCCGGTCCGTCCAGCTCTACATTTGCTTCACATTGTCTGATCACTTTCATCTGTACGGTCCTCCTTTACCTGCAATATTTTATAGGCAGAATTCCCATGTCAGGCAGACAGGATCATCTGCCTGACAGTGTTGTTCTAAAAAATCGGATACCTACTGTCCACACTTAATAATTAGAGTGTTTTAAGAAAATCAACAACATATTTCAGATTGTCACGGAATGATCCGTCTTTTACGAAGTTCTTTGTAAATAAAGCACTTCCCATTGTGAATGTCCACGGATTCATTTCTTTTACAAGTTTCATACGTTCTTCTGATCCGATGCTTCCTGCGAGGCATACCGGACGTTTTGCATTTTTGATGTATTCTGCTGCCAGAACGTTTGGATCACCGTCTACATAACGATATCCAAGAAGGTCTGTTCCATACACGCCGTTTTCTGCAAATTTAGCTTCCTGAGCAAGCATTTCTTCTACTGTTCCTTCCAGAATACTTGGGCTCTGGGAAACTTTTCCTGCAAATGGGCAGTATTTCAGGCCATGTTCTTTGATGTATGCAGCAACGCTGTCATAGTAAAGAGTTCCAAGAAGATAGTCAAAACCACAATCTACTGCAAGTTTTGCACCGCGCATGCACTCTTCTTCTGAGTAAGATACAACTTCAAGGAAAGCAGTCTTTCCTGCTTCATGCATCTTATCGCAGAGAATTTTCATCTTCGCAGGTTCCATTCCTACATCTTTAAATCCCCAGTACTGGATAGGAAGGTCTTTATTTTCATCAAAAATTTCGATTGCATCCGGTACTGTTTTGTCATTATGTGTAAGCATGATAATAATCTTCTCTAACATCATTTTTTTCTCCTTATCATCGTTTTTCTATTGTTTTGGGATATCTCTCCCTGTATTTGGCTAATTTTAAGGTCTTTTCTTTATGAATTTCAGGTTTTCCAATATATATTTCTTATCTTTTTTTATCTGGTTAGTTCAAAGCATTCGGTAAGGTCCTTAAATAATTTCTGATACATTTGATAACCAGCTTCATATACTTCTTTGTTTTCCGGGCAGGGTTCTGTACGGTCTTTTACTTCTACCATGCTGTCAACCGCATTCTCGATACTGTCAAAAATTCCGGTTGCTTTTCCTGCCAGGATCGCAGCTCCCAGAGAAGCCGCTTCTACAGATTTTACGGTTTCCAGAGTTACCTGGTTGATGTCTGCCTTAATCTGATTCCAGATCTTACTCTTGGAACCGCCCCCTAAAGAACGGATTTCTTTTACATAAATTCCCATATTTGCAAGGGAATCAATATTTCTTTTTAATATGTATCCGAGAGATTCATAAATTGCTCTCATGAAGTGTGCTTTTGTATGCTGTAAGGTGAATCCGAAGTAAACACCTTTGGCTTTTGCGTTGCTGTCCGGTGCCATAGATCCGGATAAATGTGGTAACATTACCAGACCGTCACAGCCTGCAGGTACTTTTTCTACCTGTTTGCTGATCATGTCATAAGCATTTCCACATCCCATTTCTTCTGCCATCATTTCTACATTGCAGAATTTATCTCTGAACCATCTCTGAGTCATTCCCCCGTTTGTAAAGGTATGGATCATATACATTCCTTCCAGCGGGAAACAGAACAGTGGCATTTTTCCGGCAGGATCAAATACTGGTCTGGATACAGGTACACACACTGCAAGTGCTGCACCGATTGTTTCGGAGAACATTCCCTCGCGGATATTTCCTGCACCGATAGCTCCAGCTGCCTGATCCAGTGCTCCTGTGCAGATGGTGATATCTTCTCCAAGTCCCAGTTCTTCTGTTACTTCCGGCAGGATTTTTCCGATCACATTTCCGGATTCTACTACCGGTGCAAGCTGTTCTTCCCGGATTTCCAGATAGTCCAGCATTTCCTGCCAATATTTTCTGTTGATAATATCCCAGTAAGTGGAAGAGCAGACCAGGGATGGTTCTGTGGCAAATTTTCCTGTGAGTCTGTAGATGAAGTAGTCTTCAATCAAGAGGAATTTATCTGTTTTTTGGAAAATTTGTGGTTCATTTTTTTTGACCCACAGGATCTTGGATGCAGGCCAGCAGGGTTCAAAGCTTACCTGACCTGTCACCTTGTAGCAGGTATCATTTCCGAATTTGCCTTCCAGCTCCCTGGCTTCTTCTTCTGCCCTGTTATCCATCCATACAATGGCATTTCTCAGGGATTTACCGGCTTTGTCCAAGAATAAGAGCGTTTCTCCCTGTGCGGACATTGCCAGTGCGATCTTATCAGTCTTACTGATGGGATACTGGCTTTTCAGGTCGTTAATCCCGTCCAGAAAAGCTTTCCAGTATACCTCAGGTTCTTCTTCTACATAATTTGTCTGCGGAGTAATCAGATCATACTCCTGTGTGGATACTGCCAGAAGTGTGCCTTTCTTATCGAAGCATGCTACCTTCAAAGCAGTTGTTCCTATATCAAGTCCAATTAAGAGTTCCATCGTGATTACTCCTTTCGTATCTTTTTATTTATTCACAATGTTTACTGGATTTCCTTCGACAAACGCTTTCAGATTGTCTGCTGTGATATCCATGATTCTCTGTCTGGATGCCTGTGCTGCCCAGGAAATATGCGGTGTGATGAAGCAGTTCTTTGCTTTAAGTAAAGGATTGTCTCCTTTGATCGGTTCTGTGGAAACTACATCCAGTCCTGCTGCATAAACTTTTCCGCTGTTTAATGCATCTGCCAGATCCTGTTCTACGACGAGCTGGCCACGGCTATTGTTGATGAGGATGACACCGTCTTTCATCTTTGCGATATTTTCTTTATTAATGATTCCTTCTGTTTCCGGGAAGAGTGGGCAGTGAAGGAAGATCACATCTGACTGTGCAAAAAGTGTATCCAGATCTACATACTCAGCAAGTTTCTTTCCTGCTTCACTTTCATATGCATCGTAAGCGATTACTTTCATATCCATGGAATTTAAAATCTTTGCAGTTGCCTGTCCGATTCTTCCAAGACCGATGATTCCGGCTGTTTTCCCATAGAGTTCGATCATCGGGTAATCCCAGTAGCACCAGTCTGCATTATTTTCCCATTTACCTTCTGCAACAGTCTGTGCATGATGTCCGTAATGAGAGCAGATTTCCATCAGAAGTCCTACTGCATACTGACCAACAATCTGTGTTCCATAAGTCGGCACGTTTGCAACCGGGATTCCTTTTTCTTTTGCATAGTTGTAATCAACTACGTTGTATCCTGTTGCCAGAACTGCAATGAGTTTGATGTTCGGGCATTTGTCGATTGTTTCTTTTGTGATCGGTGTTTTGTTGATGATGACGATTTCTGCATCTCCGATTCTTTCTGCGATCAGAGGAGAATCTACATAGGATGTTCTGTCGTATACTGTAAGTTCACCGTATTTTTCCAGAGGAGCCCAGCTTAAATCGCCGGGATTCTCTGTATATCCGTCTAATACAACAATTTTCATATCTTGCCTCCGCCTGTATAAAAATTATTTGATGCTGTCTGCCATTTTCTTAACATCGCCGCAGGTTCCGTTCCATGCTGCCATCAGGATGTCCATCTGATCCAGGATGCAGAAATGTTTTACGCCGAGGTTTTTATAGTATTCAGCTTCTTCAAGTGTAGCGATTTCAACACGTGGCTGTACGCCATGCTCCAGAGCTACTTTGATCATTTTTTCGTGTGCTTCTTTGATATCTTCTTTGTGGTCTGCGCAGTTCCATCCACGGCTCATGCAGTAATCGGAAGGTCCGAACTGTACCATATCTACGCCTGGGATAGAGCAGATTTCTTCGATGTTATCCATTGCTTCTTTTTTCTCGATCATGAAAGCTTTTACAAGGCTTCCGTTCATTGCTGCGTAATCCATCTGTTTTAATTCCGGATGATAGCCGATCCATCTTGCATTTGGATATCCGAATTTTCCATCATATTCCGGTGACTTTGGTGTGATCAGTTTTAATGTTTCTCTTACCTGATCCGGTGTCTCATGATCTGTGAAAAGGATTGCCTGAAATCCAACTGCAGCAGCTTTCTGAGCTACATATGCTCTGTTCTGAAAGTCTACTTTAATCATAGAACCTGCTCCGTGAAGCTCACATGCTCTTACAAAGTTTTCAAGATCCTGGAAGGAAAATGGTGCATACTCTGCAAGGAATTCAAAGTAATCAAAGTTCCCTGTTGATGCAGCTGCCTCTACAACTGTTGGCCATGTACTCCAGATTCTTGTGTTTACGGATGGTTTGTTTTCGTTCAGAATGTCTCTCATTTTGTTTAAGCTCATAATAGTAATCTCCTTTTTTCTATTGAATTTTTTTATTTGTTCTCCAGAAATATTTCTTGATTACATACTACTCAAAAAGCGGTTTAGGGTCGATTAATAATCTTGCCTTGAACATTTCTTATCTTGTTGTGAAAAATAATCCTGTTTTCTCTGAAATTACCATGTAACGCAAAAAGGATTCCGAAAAGCCCATTACAGACTCTTCGAAATCCCTTTATATTCTTTTAAAATTTTAAAACAACTTCCATAAACTGTTGCTTTTTTTACTCGTAGCTACTATTTCCAAGTATAAATCAAGGATTTTTATGAGTAAATCTTTATTCTACGTTATATCATTTACTATAATTCTTTGCCGCAAATGTAATCATCACCTTAAACAGATCCCCATCCAAATACAGCTTAAACTCACCTCCCTGCAGTTCTGTCAGGCTCTTTGCGATAGAGAGTCCCAGTCCGCTTCCTTCTGTATTTCTCGCCACATCTCCTCTGATAAACCGTTCTGTCAGTTCATCCGCAGAGATATTCAAGGGCTGTGCTGAAATATTTTTCAGGGAAAAGGTTACTTTTTTATTTCTGTTGCTGATCTCTGCGTAAACTCTGGTGCCTTCCATTGCGTACTTCACAACATTGCCGAATACGTTTTCCAGAACACGCCACATTCTCTGGCCGTCTGCGTAGATAATGGACGGTTCGTCTGTGAAATGTACCATCATAGTCAGATTCTTTTCCTGGAATTTCTCTTCAAATTCTCCGATCACCTGCTGCACCATTTCCACAAAATCAATATCATTCATCTCCAGCTTAATGTTTCCGGTGCTTGCCTTGGATGCCTCTACCACATCCTCTGTGAGCACCTTCAGTCTCTGGGATTTCTCATCCAGGATGCGTAAGTATTCCTGTATTTTCGGATCTGTCGGATTTTCCCGTTTCATCAGATCCACATAATTGATAATGGAAGTCAGAGGTGTTTTCAGATCATGGGAAACATTTGTGATCAGCTCTGTCTGCATTCTTTCCTTTTTCAGGCTGTTCTCCACAGCAGCATCCAGACCACTGCCAATATTGTTAATATATTCTGCCATCACCTTCTGTTTTCCTGTAAGTGTATCTGTTTTGATCTTATATTGCAGTTCTCCATCACTGATTTTCTTCAGACCATCCATAATAAGATCCAGTCCGTCCGCTTTTCTGATGGCAAAAATCATAGCAGCCACATCTACAGCCATCAATGCCAGCAGGAATACTCCTGCACCACTGAATATGCAGCCGATGATCAGAAACTGCAAGAATAAAAACGCCCCTCCCACAAGCAGAACTTTTATTTTTTCTGCTGTATTTCTGGAAAAAGATCTGACAAAACCGGCAAGTTTCCCTCTGCATTTTCCAATCCATTTCAGAACTTTTCTAATCAGACTGTTTTTCCATAAGGTTCCTGCTTTTATTCTTCTTACCAGACTGAGATATCCGATCAGAAACCATGCCATTGTATAAGTCCCACATATGAGACAGGTAACAATCACTGTCACCACTGCATGACTGTAACCCAATGATGAGTTGGCGATCAACGTTCCCGATATGATCGTTCCTGCCAGCCATATACCGATCACTGCTCCTGCCGCAATTTCTGTATACCATCTGTCAAACCCATTCAGATGGATTTCTTCATCCTTCGGTTTCCTTCCTGCTGTCACAGTCAGCCACACCATACCAATCAGCCAGAGCACACTTCCGAAGATTGCTCCTGCCAGCATCGAAAACATAAGCTTTGAATATGTCTCATAGTTCTTTGCCTCATCAGCCATGGAATCTGCCACAGAAAATTTCGTATCAACTGAAACTGCAAATACAAAATCCTTTGTGTCAAAACTTTGATCAATAGTATGATTCCACACCTGCAGATCTGCATCCGGAATATTTGTAACACACTCACTTAATTCCGGGTAAACAACTGCATATGCTTTTTCTTTAGATAGTTTCTCAAGGTTCTGCTCCAGCTGTGAATAGCTGCTGTATGCTTTTCTGTTTGTATAGATTGTCTTTTTCTCTTTATCTGCGAAAAGATATGTGAGATTGGTACTCCCTTCCTCATAGTCTCCGGACGTATGGTGTACAGACGTAAGTGATATGGCACAGTCACTGACATTTATATCATCCTGAACAGCTCTGATACAGTCCAGAACTTTTGCCAGTTCACTATAGGCATCCTCAAGTTTTCCATTCCATTCTGTACTGGAATTGACTGCATCCGGAAGGCTTTCCTCACCCTGAGGTTTGAATTTCTCTGTAAAACTCCATATCTCCTGCAAATAAAATTCCGGATATTCTGTATTATGTTCTTTATCCGTAATACTTCCCAGACTTCGATTATCCGAATCACTCCAGTAACTCAGCTCAATGGCAGCATCTATTTTCTGTTTCTCTGTTTTTTCTGCAAATCTTGTCTCATAGGAATCATCATACTCTTCCATGATATCCTGATTATAATTGACCTTTAACGTCCCATCTGTCACCAGTTTCTTAAAATCACTTAAGGAAAAATAATAACTGCTGCCATCCGAAGCCTTACACTGAATAAACTGCCCTACATTGTCAAGGCTTCCTTCATCATATCCCTCTCCAACTCCGGTCCAGTCCTGCGCCCACTCCAACAGATCTTTTACAGAATACGCCACTCCGGAGGTATTTTTAAAAGAAAGCTCACTCAACGAATCACGGTTGATTTCCTTTTCTTTAAACTCTGCCAGATCGATCACTGCCGATGAACCTGCGTTCGTAAGGTAATCTATATCCTCCTTTGCTGACAGACTTTCCAGAATATCCGTACCTCTGGAATTCAGACGTTCCCTGAATCCCTCTGACTGAATGTAACTTTTCCCTCTGTCATCCAGACGAATCCCCGTCTGATAGATCATTACAAAAAATGCTGCACATATCACAGCCGCCACAGCTGCCAGATGTACGATCACAATCCAGACCGCCTTGGCAACATTGCTCCTGTATCCTTTTCCCTTCATAATTTTGTCCCTTTCCTTTGCATTCGCTCCGTTACTTGATTTAGGTCAAGCGGATAAAATCATCCGCTTCGCTACTTGATTCGGTTAAATTTTTTCAATCTTATATCCAAGCCCCCACACAACCTTCAGGTATCTTGGCTCCCTTGGATTAATCTCAATTTTTTCTC
>ERZ1673752.2360-NODE-2360-length-21392-cov-8.232882_pt1 | contig 21392 bp, 17 predicted proteins | sample MGYA00580195_ERZ1673752 | MGnify/ENA primary metagenome ERZ1673752 (study PRJEB41218, sample SAMN15661744) | gut metagenome | host: Homo sapiens | place: Canada: London | collected 2015-08-20/2019-03-30 | study: EMG produced TPA metagenomics assembly of...
ACTAAGCAATCGGCGAGATGCAACTCGTCAAATGCTTAGTTGCAACTCGCCGATTGCTTAGTTGCATCTCGGCAAACGCTTATGTACAATATTGAATTACAGCTGGTTACAAAGGAGATCTCCACACCCTATTTCAACCAGTTTTTCACTTGGCACCTCTAATGCGTAACCCCTGTTACACAATGAGCAGTTGATGTGATGTTTTGTAATTATGGTAAGACTACTCGATCAAGTATGCCTAGCAACTGAGCGATGGCGATACCATAATTGGTCATCGGCACTTGCTGGCGGGTTGCTTCCTCCTGTCGAGTAAGGAGATGATTGCGATTCATCATACAAGCTCCACAGTGAATCACCAGTTGATATCCATTCAGATCTGTAGGGAAGTCATCTCCATTCACATGGGTAATCACCAGCTCATCCCCTAGCTTCTTACGTAGTAAATTAGGCAACTTCACCCGACCAATATCCTCATTAGTTGGCACGTGGCTACAAGCCTCTGCTATCAAGATGTGAGCATTGGTCGGAAGCTGAGAAAGCACCTTAGCTCCTGCCACTAAACGGTGGATATCCCCTTTATAAGCACTCATCAATACTGAAAAAGAGGTAAGTGGTACTTCGCGAGGCAATTGCTTCTCCACCTCTTGGAAAACAGAAGAGTCGGTGATGACTAAGTCGGGCATCGCACGTAGCTTGGAAAGGGTCGAGCCGAGCTCCTCAGGCTGAATGGACACTACCAAACAGTGCTTATCAAGTAACTCTCGTATCATCTGCACCTGAGGTAGAATCAGTCGCCCTTTAGGAGCCGCCTTATCCTGTGGCATTACTAGAAGCACCAAATCGCCTGGTTTCGCAAGGGTTCCCGAAAGGGTCTCCTGACGATATAATTTCCTACCATTAAGAGTTTTAGCAATCAGTGCCATAACTCGCTCTCGCAATGCTTCTCGTTCCTCACTAAAGGGTAACTTAAAGGGTAAAAAGATAGCATTCGGGTAGTCCTTTACTAACTGCGGGTCTAGCGCCTCTTCCCTCTCATCTTGAAGGACTAGCACAATATCTGCACGCCTCAAAGCCACACGAGTGGCAGCCATTCTCTGTGCTCCCAATGGAGAAGAATCTCCCACCCCTGGGGTATCTCCCAGCACCACTGGCCCCACTTCAGGTAGTTCAATACGCTTATAAAGTACATCAGTGGTGGTACCAGCGATAGGCGAAGTAACGGCATACTCCTGCCCCACCAGCAGGTTGAATAGTGTTGACTTGCCACTATTTACTGAGCCATAAATAAGGATATGTGGCAATTCAGATTGAGGGGTAGCTACCGACTTCATACTTGCTATAGTCTAAAATCTCGCTCACCCTCTTTTATCCTTTGGATTCTCTCCCTTGCAATTGACTGTACCTTTGGATTGGGGATCAGTGCTAGTTCACGCTGGATCACAGGTTCCGCCAATTGGCGTGTATGCGGCGATGCATAGTCCGAGATATACTCCTCTAGTGTCATCAGTGCATTGGGTCCACAGCAATTGGCAATCTGACCATTCTTGCAAAGTTGCATAAAGCGGTCACCCGTTCGCCCCTCTCTATAGCAAGCAGTACAGAAACTTGGGATATGTCCCTCTTCAAGGAGCCAAGCCACCACTTCATCAAGAGTGCGCTGGTCACTCACATCAAACTGTGCGGAGTCCTTGGCATCCGCTTCATTGGCATAGCCTCCTACAGTGGTCTTAGAGCCACCACTGACCTGAGACACCCCTAGATGAAGTGCTGCACTTCGCACAGAAGCTCTCTCCCTTGTAGACATAATAATACCTGTATAAGGAACGGCAATGCGAGCCACAGCCACAATATGCAAAAAGATATCATCGGGTACTGCATTGGGGAAGTCTCCTAAAGAAATATCATCGGCAGGACAAATTCGGGGGACACTGATGGTGTGGGGACCCACTCCAAACCGAGCTTCGAGGTGCTCCGCATGCATCAAAAGTCCTATGAAATCGTAGAGATAAGTATTGAGGCCAAAGAGTACTCCACAGCCTACATCATCAATTCCGCCCTCCATAGCTCTATCCATCGCCTCAGTGTGATAGGCGTAGTCGCTCTTAGGTCCAGTCGGGTGAAGTGCTTCATAATTGCTCTTATGATAGGTCTCTTGGAAGAGAATATAGGTGCCGATGCCTGCTTCATGAAGTCGACGATAATTCTCCACGGTGGTGGCAGCGATATTGACATTCACCCTTCGGATAGCTCCATTTTTATGGTGAATAGAGTAGATCGTCTCTATCGACTCAAGCAGATACTCCATCGTATTATGCACAGGGTGCTCCCCCGTCTCTAGTGCCAACCGCTTATGACCCATATCTTGCAGTGCTATCACCTCCTGCCGGATTTCCTCTTGGGTTAACTTACGTCGTGGAATCTGCTTATTCTTCAAGTGATAAGGGCAATAGGTACAGCCATTAACGCAGTAATTAGAGAGGTAAAGCGGAGCAAATAGCACTATCCTTCGCCCATAGAAGCGATGCTTCAATTCGCCTGCCAGCTCAGCAGTCGCTTGCCTAATATCCTCATCTGTGGCGAGGAGTAAAAGCGCTGCCTCTCTGTGATCTAAGCCTTTTGCCTCACGCCCCTTCTCTAGGATAGCTCTCTGCAGCTCCTTATTGTCTTTATTCGCCTTTACATAGGCGATGGTATCAAGTATCTCTTGATGATTTATAAATTCCTCGGCCCGTGCCGAATACTTATCGTATTTCATTATCTTATTATTTTGCTGTAAAGCCATACAACGCTAGCTCTGATCGCAATAATTCTATTCCTTCTGCCGCTTCACTTCCAAAGCTCGCCTTATGATCATAAAGTTGATACAACTGCCGAAAGCGAGGCGGTGAGAGATTGGGCATGACTACATTTGCACCCGCTTCAATAGCCCTCCGACGTCCCTCATTGGAGAGTGACGCCACAGCTGTAGTAGCTGGTATATTAGCAGTCGGGCAGATCAAGCGGCAAATAGCCACCATGCGTACCGTGAGGTCTAGCGAACCACTCGGGTAACTTCTAAATGGAGTATCGTGGTGTGGCAGAAAAGGACCAATCCCAATCATCGCTGGCTGAAACCTTTGGATAAAGGCTAGGTCGCGTGCCAAATGACAAAGCTCTTGACCAGGCGAACCAACCATACCCCCTACTCCTGTCTCAAAGCCAATCTCTTTCAGAGCATTAAGGGCCGCTACACGACTCTCAATACGCTGACGCGGAGGATGAAGTTGCTGGAAGTGAAGCGGGTCTATCGTCTCGTGACGCAATAGATAGCGTCTGGCTCCCGCATCATAAAGCTCTTGATATTCAGGTTGACTCATCTCGCCAAGCGAGAGGGTCAATACCACATTGGGATACTTCCGATGTAGCTCACGCACCAACCTTACCAAGCGGTCCCCTCTCCAGTACAGGTCTTCACCACCTTGGAGTACAAACGTACCGAGACCTAAAGTATTTCCTATACTGCAGACCTCAAGAATCTCCTCCTCAATTAGTCGGTACCTATCAACTGCTCTATTAGAAGCACGAATACCACAATAGTAGCAGTCGGAACGACAATAATTGGAAATTTCAATGAGCCCACGAAGCTTTATCTCACGGCCGAAGTGCTCCTTTGCAACCGCTCCCGCTGCCTTCTCCACCTCATCCCCTTCACAGCTGAGCAACTCGAGGAATTGTTCTTCCTCAAGATGCTCTCCTTGTAAAAGCCTAGCGAGGGAGGTCGGCATAAGTGAGTGGAATCGTTGAGATCTCTTGAGCCAATTGCTTACGACCTGCCACAATATGATTGTGGGCACTCGGTCCATTGACACACCCACCAGGGCAACACATCACCTCAATAAATTGAGCTGGAGCAGTGCCTCGTACCGCATACCCTTTGAGCTTCGCAAGTGTCTTCTTGTCTATACTGCTAATCATCTCCGTAGTGATCTTATCCACCTTATCCGCAGTCTCAGGCTGGCATCTTAGATAGCTCTGAACAGCACCCATCACACCTCCATTCTGAGCAAAGCCGTGTGCCTCGCGTACAGAAGTAACCTCTGGAAGGAAGCTCTCCTCATTCTTCAAATCGATTTCAAGGGCAGAAAAGATGGAAGCAATTTCTTCAAAGGTCATCACATAGTCCACTTCCTGACCTTCACGGCGCGCCTCTTTGCGCTTCGCCACGCAAGGGCCAATAAATACGATTTTGCCATTGGGGTACTTAGCTCGAGCCCGCTCAGCAGTGTAGTACATAGGCGACTTAGAGTCGGAGACAAAGTCATGCAACTTAGGAATATGCTTGTCAATCGCTTCATAGAATGAAGGACAACAAGAGGTAGTCATAAAGGACTGCCCAGCCTCCAACTTCTCCAAAAGCTCGTGGCCTTCGTGGTGCACAGTGTCCATAGCACCCTGAGCCACCTCAATCACGTCGGAGAAGCCGATACGCTTCAATGCCCCATACACCTGAGCATGAGGAGCATCGTACTGGGCCAAAATAGCAGGAGCCACAATAGCTATCACCTTTTCACCCGCCTTAATCTCCCGAAGCACATCAAAAACCTGAGAGACTTCAAAGATAGCACCAAATGGACAAGCATTGATACAAGAACCGCAGTAGATACAGCGACTTTCATCAATGTGCTCAATACCACGCTCATCCTTCTTAATAGCACCAACTGGGCAAGAAGCCTCACAGGGCACAGGGATATATACAATAGCATGGTAGGGGCAAGCTCCATGGCAACGACCGCAACTAATGCAGTCATCATGATCAATCTCCGCCTGACCATTTTTCTTAAAACTAATGCACTTCTTAGGGCAGGCATTGTAACATGCCTTACTCACACAGCCACGGCAGAGGTTGGAAACCTCATAATTGATTTCCACGCAACTGGTGCAAGCCTCATCAACAACACAGAGAAGATTGTCTTTCTTCTGACGTTCCTCGAGTGCCTGCTTAGCGTAGTATGAGAGTGGGGTCACTTCATCTACCTCATCCGTCATATCTAGTCCCAATAGCGGGAACATCTTATATCGTAGCACTGCACGCTCTTTATGGCGACAGCAACGAATACGTTCTTTGCGATGCCGTGGGATCATCTCTATGGGTACAGAATCTATTTTCTCTGCCAATTCACCATCATACCAAAGTCGCACAAGCTTTGAAAGTAGCTCATGGCGAATAATCATCACATTGTTGGAGTAAGCCATATCTGTCCTATTAAAAATATCTAGCCATATATACTATATTGTACATAAAGCGGTTAGAATTACAATACAAAGATAACACTTTTTACGCACAATTGATACCTCCTCATTGCAAAATCTGAAGCACCAACTACTCATTTGATAAAGAATAGGGAGCATCGCTTGGCATAGTCCCTCGCTGATAGTTGGGTTGGGGACCCATCTCAAATGTTATTTCATCACTATTCCTCAACTGGTCAAACGTTAAGTAGTTCCTACTCCACTGCTTTCCATCAATATAGATAGACTGTATGTAGCGATTATCTTTGTTATTATCCGTTGATTTCAACTTGATAGGTTGCTTACCAGGACGCTCCACGATCACCTCGTCAAATAGAGGCGAACCAATCACATACTGTTGCGACCCGGGGCAGACAGGATAGAAGCCCATAGCCGAAAAGACATACCACGCAGAGGTCTGCCCATTATCCTCATCACCACAATACCCATCAGGCGTAGGTGCGTAAAGGCGATTCATCACCTCACGTACACGGTACTGAGCCTTCCAAGGCTCCCCAGCATAGTTATAGAGATAGATAGCGTGCTGAATTGGCTGATTACCGTGAGCATAATTGCCCATATTCATAATTTGCATCTCTCTTATCTCATGAATGGTAAATCCGTAGTAGCTATCATCAAAAAGCGGAGGTACATTAAAGATACTATCCATCATCTGTACGAATGTACTGGTGCCGCCCATTAAGTTGATCAACCCTTGTGGGTCGTGAAATACCGACCAAGTATAATGCCAACTATTTCCCTCAGTAAAGGCATCACCCCACTTAAGTGGATTAAATGGAGCTTGCCACTCCCCATTTTGTAGTTTCCCTCGCATCAAGCGGTGGTTTGGATCAAAGAGATGGCGGTAGTTCATGGCCCTCTCACGATAAATAGCAATCTCCGACTCAGGTTTATTTAGTGCCTTTCCAAATTGGTAGATGCACCAATCGTCATAAGCATACTCAAGGGTACGAGCAGCACTCTCATTAATACCCACATCGCAAGGAACATATCCTAGCTTATTGTAATACTCAAATCCAGCACGCCCAGTAGCACTCACTTCAGGGTGGCGGCTATGGGCACCGTGCACCACAGCCTCCCATAGCACCTCAGCATCCTTCTTGGGGGTAAGTCCCATAATATAACCATCTGCCACTACCGAGGCACTATTATTCCCCACCATTATATCACGGTGCCCAGGGCTAGCCCATTCAGGCAAAAAACCACTCTCACGATAGGCATTAGCAAGTCCCTCTTGCATCTTACTCGCCTCTTCGGGATAGCAAAGATTGAGCAGTGGAAATAGACTTCTAAAGGTATCCCAAAAGCCAGTATCGGTATACATATACCCTGGCAATACCTTGCCATTGTACGGACTGTAGTGCAGGATATTACCAGCCTTATCCACCTCATAAAAACGTCGAGGAAAGAGTAGCGAACGGTAAAGTGTAGAGTAGAAGGTGCGGATATCATCGAGGTCGGTCCCCTTCACTTGTAGCCGTCCAAGCAAACGGTCCCATTCAGCACGCCCCTCCTCTGCCACTTCGCTTAGAGAACGACCAGCTACCTCCTCCAGATTCTGCCAAGCCTGCTCTGTGCTGATAAAGGAGCTAGCCACCCTTAGGGTCACTTTGCTACCTCTAGGGAAACCAATCGCTAGAGTGGTGCTATCGGAAGAGACCAATTCAAATGGCACATCACAAGTCAGTACAAAGTAATTGCAAAAGTTATCAGGCACTCCACCACTATTCTTAGTGGTATATCCTGTAACCACTCCCCGAGATTCATCTGCATAGATCTTACAGGGAGCCTCCATCGCATCTATCACCAGATAATTATCTAGATAGTCGGGGTAGTGAATATCGAATACCACGGCACGCTCAGTAGGTGCCAATTCCACCTCGGTATCATGGTCAGCCAAGTAGACACTATAATAATAGGGCTTTGCCACTTCCGCTTTGTGCGAAAACCAACTCGCCCGATCCGCCTCCTTCACACGCAGTTCTCCCGTCACTGGCATAATGGCAAATTGCCCGTAGTCGTTCATCCACGGACTCGGCTGGTGTGTCTGCTTAAAACCCTGAATCTTATTGGCGGTATAGGTGTACTGCCACCCATCGCCATTCCTCCCCGTCTGAGGTGTCCAAAAGTTCATCCCCCACGGCCGAGCTATGGCGGGATAAGTATTACCCGACGAAAGCTCATAGGTCGACATTGTGCCCATCAGCACTTCAACATGATCAACAGGCTGTACTTGGGCATTCAAATTCAATAAGCTAGCCACACCGACTAGGCATAAAAAAAGTATTTTTCGCATCATGGTAATGAGATTGTAGCTCTTTGCTCTCTGTAAGATTCAAACTTTCGATTTTGGATAATGGTCTCCCACGCTTTCGCCTCCTGAACAGCCTCAAGAGAATCCTTTCTGAGATCGTAGCATTCAAGCGAAGGAACCATTAGAGTCTGCCCATAACGCAGATTGTTGGGATCAGGGATACTATCTTTATTCGCCATATAGATATAGACCCAGTAATAGACATTGCCGTAATACCGACGAGCAATCTGCGCCAAGGAGCCTCCCCTACTTACCTGAATGGTATCTATTGCAATAGGGTTCTCTGGCGTGAGTATAAGGGTATCTTTCGCCACTGGAATAGCATCTTTCACCACAGCCACCTGCTTACTCTCTTCGGACAGAGGTGCTGGAGACTTAGGGGCTAGCCACCACACGACTAATGCAAGTAGTGCCACCACTGCCAAGGAGGTCCAAAGGATTGGGGCAGTGTTGCGGGATTTTTTCTCTGGAGATGCAACTGAGGTCGCCTCAACCGGAACAGCTTCTGCTTGAACCGGTTGCTCAATGACCTCCGGCTTCTCTGGCTCTTCACTAGCGGTGATACTATCAGTAATGGCAAATTGAGCCACAGTCGCCCCCTCAGCTACCGTAGAGGTTGTTTGAAGCTCTGGAAATTGGACGCTCTCCCGAAGCAACGTAGGCTTGTAAACAGAAAAAGGTTGATTAAGTAGCTCTAGAATCGTACTAGAAGGGACAAAGTTCAACAACAATACCCCCTCAACCTCCTCCGTCACATAGAAATCACCTAGACAAAATAGAGAGACTCTTCGCCCCCTAAACAAGCCATCAAGGAACACTTTTATCTCAGCAGCAAGAGCTCTAGAGACCTCTTCCTCATCTAAGTTGTGAAGCAGGGCTAATGATTCAATAAACTCTTGCGTTACATATGAGGTGGGTGCATCATAGTCCAACTGAGTATAACGCTGCGCCTCCAACAGGTATTCAGCGGGAATAAATTCCAAAGCGATATGTGGAGGCATCAACATCCGACCTCGTTCCTCGGTCAAAATGTACTCTTCGCAAAACCGAGCTCTAAATAGACCAATGCATGGCAACACGAGGTCACTTTGCTCCACCAACCTCGCCTGCATAAGGGCCTGCGCCTGCCTCAAGATATCGCTTTTATCACTCATAGCAATCTCCCAATGGTATCAAAGCCATCTGCTTCTACAATCTCCACATCATAGAAGTCCCCAATGGTCAGTTCCTCATCCGTCACTACTAGCACCTCAGGATCCACATCTGGTGAGTCGTACTGGCTACGTCCAATATAGTAGCCCTCCGAAGCCCGATCAATGATCACTTTCTGAGTGGTACCCACCAATTCCTCCGCCTTCTCAAAAGCAATCTCCTCTTGGAGCGCCATCAAGCGATCCAGTCGCTCTTGCTTTACCTCGGCAGGGATTTCATCTTCATAATGCTGATAAGCATAGGTCCCCTCCTCGTGAGAGTAGCTAAAGGCACCCATTCGCTCAAAGCGGACTGTTCGCACAAAGTCCATCAACTCCTCAAAGGCCTCCTCACTCTCCCCAGGGTGCCCCACCATCAAAGTGGTCCGCAAATAGATACCTGGCACCCGCTCCCTAATAGTCGAGATAAGTGCTAGCGTCTCCTCCCTCGTCACGAAGCGTCGCATAGAGCTCAGCACCTCATCATTGATGTGCTGTAAGGCGATATCTAAGTATTTGCACACCTTCGGCTCCTCCCTAATCACATCTAGCAGTTCCATGGGGAAGTGATTGGGGTAAGCGTAGTGTAGTCGCACCCACTCAATGCCATCAATCTTACAGAGCTCCCTCACCAATTGTGGTAGCTTTGCTTCTTTGTAGAGGTCTATCCCATAATAGGTCAGATCCTGAGCAATCAACTGAAGCTCCTTCACCCCTTGTGCGGCAAGGCTCTTAGCCTCCTGAAGAATCTCCTCCATCTGCCGAGATTGGTACCTTCCCGTCATCAGTGGAATAGAGCAGTAGGCACAAGTACGGTCGCACCCCTCAGCAATCTTGAGGTAGGCATAATGGTCGGGAGTAGATAGGAGCCTCAAATCGGCTGGAGTGGTGTGGTATGCCTTTCCAATATCAGCCAACAACTCCTTCCAATTAAATTTACCATAAAACCTATCCACCTCTGGGATCTCCGCCTGAAGCTCCTCCATATACCGTTCACTCAGACAGCCCATCACAAATAGCTTGCCGATCCGCCCCTCCTTTTTCCCCTCTACCAATTGCAGAATGGCATTGATCGACTCCTCCCGTGCACTCTCTATAAAGCCACAAGTATTGATCACCACAATCTCCCCTTCAGGAATCTCGGCATCATGAACCACTTGGTAGCCATAGCTAGCAAATTGCTTCATCAGATGCTCCGAATCAACCAGATTCTTGGAGCACCCCATGGTGATCACATCTACTCTATTCTTCTTCACTACTCACCAAATAAAGAATCCACAAACTCCTGCTTATTAAATAACTGTAGGTCGGTCATCTGCTCACCCAGACCTATGTACTTCACAGGGATCTTAAATTGGTCAGAAATTCCAAGAACCACGCCACCCTTTGCGGTTCCGTCGAGTTTCGTCACAGCTAGAGCGGTTACATCAGTAGCAGCGGTAAATTCCTTCGCTTGCTCAAAGGCATTCTGACCCGTAGAGCCATCCAATACCAGCAACACCTCTTGTGGTGCTTCAGGCAGTACCTTCTTCATCACATTCTTGATCTTGGTTAGCTCATTCATCAGCCCCACCTTATTGTGTAGCCTACCAGCGGTATCGATCAGCACCACATCGGCACCTTGCGCCTTGGCATGAGCCACCGTATCATAAGCGACCGAAGCTGGGTCACTCCCCATCTCCTGCTTGATGACAGGCACCCCTACTCTCTCGCCCCATATCACTAATTGGTCTACCGCCGCCGCTCTAAAGGTATCGGCAGCCCCGAGCACCACTTTATATCCTGAGCTCTTGAATTGATAGGCAAGTTTACCAATGGTCGTCGTTTTGCCCACACCATTGACCCCTACCACTAGTATTACGTAGGGCTTTTCCTGCTCTTTGATGGAGAAGTCGATACCATCACTGGTATTATTCTCTTCCAACATAGCAGCCACTTCACTACGCAAGATTTGCTGTAGCTCACCAGTCCCCACATACTTATCTCTAGCTACACGCTCCTCAATCCTCTTGATGATCTTGAGTGTGGTAGGCACCCCTACATCACTACTCACCAGCGTCATCTCTAGCTCATCGAGTACCTCATCATCCACCTTGGTCTTTCCGACCACACTTCTAGAGAGCTTCCCAAAGAAAGAGGATTTGGTCTTCTCCAATCCACTATCCAGCGTCTCCTTTTTCTCCTTCGAAAACAGTCCAAAAAAAGCCATTATCTTCTCCAAATATAAGTATCCAAAGCCCTCAAAAAGGGCAACGATACCCTCGGTTAATCCATTCTACTCAAATAATCCTCCACCCCATATTCTCTTAGCACTTCTAGTTGCCCATCCAATCGCTCCACACAGATAGAAGGGTGCTTAATGCCATTAAACATCGTAGTCTTAACACTGGTATAGTGCAGCATATCCTCAAAGATGAGGAGGTCACCCACCTTGGGTTCATTAGCAAAGTACCAATCGCCCATCACATCGCCACTCAGACAGCTATTACCCCCGATACGATATTGGTGCGTATGGGTAGCCGTGGGTGCCATCTCTGCACCCCTCACACGTGGCTGGTAAGGCATCTCAAGACAATCAGGCATATGGCAGGTAAAAGAGGCATCCATCATCAGTGTTCTTATACCATGATTCTCCACAATATCCTCAATCGTGGCAACTAAGTAGCCAGTCTCCCAAGCAAAAGCACTCCCTGGCTCCAAGATAATATGGAGATGCGGATACTTAGCCTTAAAGCCGAGCAAAAGTCCGATTAAGTGCTCCACATCATACTCCTGATGCGTCATCAAGTGGCCACCTCCTAGATTGAGCCACTTTGCCTGCTTCAATAGATGGTCACACTTCTCCTCTATTACCTTGAGTGACCGCTCCAATTGATAGGAATTGCTCTCACAGTGCGTATGGATATGAATACCCACCATGCCCTCAGGAAGTTTCTCTGGGATCTGCGACACAATCGTTCCCATACGGCTACCTGGAGCCGCAGGATTGTAGAGCTCTGTACCCACCTCGCTATACTCGGGGTTGATTCGAATACCACACTCTATCGGGTGACCTTGATAGCCCCGCACCCTAGGGTAGTACCGCTCAAATTGCGATAAGGAGTTAAAGACAATATGGGTGCTACACTCCATAATCTCCTCAAATTCCTCCGATTTATAAACGGGGGCATAGGTATGCGTGAGGCTACCCATCTTGTCCCTACCCATTCGTGCCTCAGCCAATGAACTAGCAGTAGAAGCCGAGATATACTCTCTAAAGATAGGGAATAACTTCCATAGAGCATACGCCTTAAAGGCCAGGATAATCTCCACACCAGATCGCTCCGCAACCTGCTGGATACGCTCTAAGTTGGCCCTCAGCTGAGCCTCCACCTGCACATAAGCAGGGGTGGATAACTGCTGTGGAAAATACTCATGCGGATCTCTCCCCATCATCGCCTTGCTCCGAAAGTCAAACTGCCTACCCATATTACTTCATTACGCCATTTAATAGCCAAAGATACCAAAAAAAAGTTGGGGATAGAGCATAACGAGGGGGGAGTTGCAGGGGTTACGCATTAGAAACATCTTACAGACTGGCATTCATCAGAGCCAAAGACAAAGGACCTCGGCAGGAGGTCCGATTTGTTGTAGCCCCCATTCGAGGCTCGCAGAGCCGATGAATGGGGGTAAAGAAGGCAACCAAAATTCACGACCCCTTGCGGGTCGGACAACCCATCTAATTTAATCCTAGAAAAGGTTGCCCTACCCACAAGGAGTCATATATATTGTGTGGTGCCCGAAAACCCCGAAGGGGTTTCATGGACTAATAACCCAAGCTTCCCCCTGAAGGCGAGCGTCAGCGAGCCTGAGGGTGAAGCTTGGGTAGCGATGTCACCATTATATCACACTACCCCGAAGGGGTTGCATATCCACAATAACCTATGGATACCAAAGTGCAACCCCTTCGGGGTAGTAGTTTGCGGTCTATTCCTCTTCCCAACCTTCTCCTCGCAGGTACGCTTCGCATACCAGCGAGGGGGAAGGCTGGGTTAATAGGCCATGGAAGCCCTTCGGGCTTCTATCATCACTCCTCTTTAAAGGCTCTGAAATAGATATTTAGCAGGACATCCATAGCACTTATTAAAACCACTGAAAATCATTGACTTCTAAAATTCATTCAGTGTTTTTGTGGTGGCAGGTAAGAAAGTACACGAGGAGAAAAATAGAGACTTTTACACGAAGGTTTACGCCCTAGTTAGTAGAGCAAAAGTTTAGTTGCAACTAAGCAATTGCTTTGTTGCATCTCGGCATTTGCTTAGTTGCAACTCGCCGATCGCTTAGTTGCAACTCAGTTTCCTCTTTTATATAGCATTGAATATCAGTTTGTTATAAATGGGCTTTTTGGGCCACTACTTCCTCCTATTTTATAGGGTCATTAACTTATGCATTTACTCCTAATGCGTAACCCCTGGGAGGGTTTGCGAGTAATGAGTAAATTATACAACCCCTTGTGGGTCAGACAAGCTCAACTTGTCCGATCCACAAGGGGTTATACATACAGTTCGGGCTTTATCAGTCCAAATTAGAGTTGATCGAGTGCTTGCTTGAGGTCGGCAATGATATCATCAACAGACTCTAAGCCTACGGAGAGGCGAACTAGTCCTTGCGAGATTCCAGCTGCGGCACACTCCTCCTCGGTGTATGGTGAGTGGGTCATACTGGCAGGGTGCTGAATAAGGGTCTCGGTATCTCCTAGGCTCACTGCAATAGAGCAAAGTTGGCATGAATTGATCAGCTTTTGTCCGGCTGGTTTGCCCCCTTTTACTTCGAAAGAGATCATGCCACCAGGGAGACGCATATATTTATCGGCAATCGCCTTGTACTTAAAACTAGCTAGACCAGGGTACTGAACACTCTCCACCTTGGGGTGCGCCTCCAAAAACTCCGCCACCTTCTGTGCATTACTAGAGTGGCGATCCATACGGAGGGAGAGGGTCTTCATACCTCGCTCAATGAGGAACGCCTCGAGAGGGCCTAGGCAGGCACCCGTGAGGTCCTTCACTCCTAGCAACCTTACTTGGGTGATATACTCTGCGCTTCCCACTACAAATCCGGCAATCACATCACCGTGGCCATTGAGGTACTTAGTGGCAGAGTGAACCACCACATCTACTCCATACTCAATGGGTCGACAGAGGTAAGGGGTACAATAGGTATTATCGGCCACCACTGTGATCCCCTCATGCTCGTGAGCAATCTTTGCGATCTGCTCAATATCCACCATATCCATAGTAGGATTGGCTGGGCTCTCAAAATAAACCACCTTGGTATTGGGTCGGATCGCCTTCCGAAGCTCCTCGGGATTGGTCATATCCACAAAGGTCACCTCAATACCATAACGACTGAGACCGTGAGAGAAGTAGGCATAAGTACAACCATAGAGAGTCTTGTGTGCCACCATATGATCCCCCTGCTGTAGCAACACCCAAAGGGCGGAGGTGATAGCACCCATTCCCGAAGCACAGGAAATGGCAGCCTCGGCTCCTTCCAAAAGGGCGAGCTTCTCCTCTACCCGAGTGCAAGTAGGATTGCCCAATCGGCTATAGATGTAGCCAGGCTCCTCAAGAGCAAAGCGAGCACCACCCTGCTCAGCACTATCAAAAACGTAGGTGGAAGTTTGGTAAATAGGAGTAGCTAGCGTGCCGAATGGATTTTTCTGAGGCATGCCATGAATGGCTTTGGTATCAAAGCCGTAAGCAGTTGTTTTCTGGTCTTCTTGATTCATAAGTTAGTACATTATTATAGGTTTTGAATTGTGTTCCCACAAATGTACTAAAAAATAGCTATCATAACACCATAAAGAAGTGTGTTCACAAAACTGATTTGGGCACCACCTAATATCCGACACGGCGGATCAAGCTTCAATGTGTCAGCCGATAGATGGCTTAGATATAGCCACGCTCAACCATCACACAGACCCGCTCAATTAGGGCATCTTTGCCTTCGGGATCGTAGTCGGTCTTGAGGGAGGCACCGAAGGCTCCCGCCATGGTGTTCCAAAATCCTGCGGAAAAGCGACCTAGGTAGGCATCAATTAGTCCATAACTACTAGACCCTGTTTCTCGCCCTATCAGCTTGATCAGCAACTTTCCTTGATTGAGCGTCAGCTTCTTGAGTTGTGGTGTAAACTCCTTGAGGAGGTCCTTCTCCATCTGCTTGATATGCCTTCGCTTCTCTCGTTCTGTTGGTAGCGTTTCGAGATAGTCATAGGTCTCCATCAACGTAGCGGAGACCAGTTTGGCATAGGGGAGCGCTTTCTTTACATCACGTACCAACCGCCGATAGGCAAGCTGCTGCTCACGTGTATTGAGTCTGAGTGGCTTGAATATATGCACTACCGGCAGAGCGAAATTGGCAATAGTATCCCCCTCAAATATTGTAGCAGGGACTAAATAGCCCTCGGCCAATGGAGGTGGAATCTTGTCATCCTGAGCGAAAATTGAGAGACGCCCCCCCACAAGGAACCACAATAATAGTGGCACCTTGAACCGACTAAGTGTATGTATCATTTTGCCCAACATAATACGCTCTCTTTTTTAATGCACACAAAGGTAATCTAAAAAGCAAGATACACTACCTATAAATAGGGCTCTTAGCTTTATTTATTACACATTAAGCATTTCTTAACCATAAAAATCCCCCTCACATCTATAAATTAGTGTGAGGGGGGCTCATCAATTGGGTGCCAATTAATAGAAACTAGTCAAGCACCTTGAGCAATTGCTCCACAGGCAACTTTTCCTTGAGTCCTGGCTCATCTAGAGCTTTACCAAAAGGCATTTGGGCTACTAGACGCCAGTTCTGAGGGGCTCCTACCTGATTGCGAATGGCATCATCGTCCATCCCGATATAGTGCTGAAGGCTAGCACCAAATCCAAGTCCTACCAATCCTAGCCACACAGCCAATTGGTGCGACCCTTGCACCTGCTCTGCCCACTTAGGAAAGTTGTGGGCATAGAGTGGAAACTGCTTCATTAGTTGCTGGGTAGTCTCCTCTTCATCAAAGAAAAGGACGGTCCCTACTCCACTCATAAAAGCGGTATGGATCTTATCACGGGTACCACTATTATAAGCCTCCTCGCCAATATTCTGAATCAATACCTTCTCTATCAGCTGCCAGTGCTGCTTATGAGCCTCACCAGTAAGTAGCACCATTCGGACGCCTTGCGAATTGAAGTGAGAAGGAACGAGTGCCAAAACCTCCTTAAGCATCTGCTCCACCTCTGCTTGTGGTGCCACCCACTCACCAGCCAATTGGTAGTGGCTATGGCGCTGATTCAATAATCTCTTTACGTTATCCAAATAATTCATTCTATCTATTCTTACCATGAAAAAGATCCAACCTCAGTACGGGGCACTTGTTGGACATAACAAAATAAGGGAGAGGGTGGCAAAGTGCACCTCTCTCCCTTATGCTTTTAAGTAATTACTTCCTAGGCTTTAGTTGCTTAAAGAAGTCATTGCCCTTATTATCAACCAAGATAAAGGCTGGGAAGTCCTCTACTTCAATCTTCCAAATCGCCTCCATTCCTAGCTCAGGGTACTCTAGCACCTCTACCTTTTTGATGCTATTCTGTGCCAAGATAGCCGCTGGACCTCCGATACTTCCGAGGTAGAAGCCTCCATACTTGTGACACGCATCGGTCACCTGCTGGCTACGATTGCCCTTGGCAATCATAATCATACTACCGCCGTGGCTCTGGAAGAGATCCACATAAGGATCCATACGACCGGCAGTGGTAGGGCCAAATGAACCTGAGGCCATACCCTTAGGCGTTTTGGCTGGACCAGCGTAGTAGATAGGGTGATCCTTGATGTACTGTGGCAAGCCCTCTCCCTTATCTATACGCTCCTTCAGCTTGGCGTGGGCAATATCGCGTCCTACGATAATCGTACCGCTCAGTGATAGGCGGGTAGAGACAGGATACTGATCGAGCTGAGCCAATATCTCGCTCATAGGTCTATTGAGATCCACTTTGACCGATTCGCCCTCAAAGCCCTCACGATACTCCTCTGGAATAAGGCTAGCAGGGTTGGTCTCTAGTTTTTCAATCCAAATTCCCTCTTTATTGATCTTAGCCTTGATATTGCGGTCGGCCGAACAACTTACACCCATTCCAACTGGCACAGAGGCACCATGTCGGGGCAACCTAACGACACGCACGTCGTGAGCAAAGTACTTACCACCAAACTGAGCTCCAAGCCCAATCTTATGTGCCTCCTCCAGTAGCAATTGCTCCAGCTCTAGGTCGCGGAAAGCTCTACCATACTCATTACCTGTCGTTGGCAGCTCATCGTAGTACTTGGTACTTGCCAGCTTTACCGTCTTAAGATTGGTCTCGGCCGAAGTTCCACCGATCACAAAGGCGAGATGGTATGGAGGACAAGCAGCTGTACCGAGAGTCTTCATCTTCTCCACCAAGAAAGGCACCAGTGTCTCGGGATTAAGGATCGCCTTAGTCTCCTGGTAGAGATAGGTCTTATTGGCCGATCCCCCACCCTTTGCCACGCAGAGGAACTTGTACTCATCGCCCTCCACAGCGAGTAGGTCGATCTGTGCTGGGAGGTTGGTCTTGGTATTCACCTCCTCATACATACTCAATGGAGCATTCTGAGAGTATCTCAGATTGTCCTCCGTATAAGTATCGTAGATACCGTGAGAGATCGCCTCCTCATCGGTAAAGTCGGTCCACACCCTTTGCCCCTTTTTACCCAATACGATCGCAGTACCAGTATCCTGGCAGAAGGGAAGCAGTCCCTTGGCACTTACCTCAGCATTTCTCAAAAAAGTAAGGGCAACGAACTTATCATTGTCAGACGACTCTGGGTCGGTAAGCACCTTCTGCACCATACGCTGATGATCGGGGCGGAGGTAGAAACTAACATCGTGAAAAGCCTGCCGCGCCATCTGGCGGATGCCTTCGTACTCCACCTTGAGGATGCTTTTACCCTCAAACTCAGTCGTACTTACATATTTATCGGTCAGTAAATAATATTCTGTCTTCTCCTTACCAAGTGGGAACATTTCCTGATAATGAAACTCTTTCTCTGCCATACTTCTTCTCAATTAGTTATATGTTTTAAATTATTGTTCGTCTTCTCTATACAGCTCTAGCTTCATCGCTGCATCAATCAGCTCCAATGCTAGAAAGTGATTGGAGCCCATCACATCATAAATCCAATCTTCGGAGAGGACCCCCTGTGGCAAGTCACTAGGGAGCTTACCCTGATTGCTCAGCTCCACATCATCTCTCCACTCTTGGCTGTAGTAATATTTGTGTACCTCCTGAAAGGCGGTTCGAGCTTTACGCCACTCCTCCAAACTGGCTTGCAAAGCCTCATTAGCTGCATTCATACGATTGGTAGCCTCCTCCATTTGGGCAACCCTCTTTATCACCTCTTTCATAAGCCTTGTATATTTAATCCCTCCCTATTCTACTCATCAAAGATACCAAAAGTTAGGTAATCACTTATAGTTATAGATAAAATAGGAGGGTACAGCATCAGTATGTGACGAAAAAGAGGTATATTTGCCGATAATTGTTTGGAGAATAAATAATCAACTATATAACAAGACTAAGGAGTAATGAATATCTCAATAGTAGAGCAAAAGGAGGGATTTGTAAGACTTCAAGTAGATGTTGAGAAAGACAACTACCAAGAGGCCTATAAGAAAGAGCTAAAGAAGGTAGCTCAGGGTGCTAGTATCAAAGGCTTTAGAGCTGGTAAGGCACCTGTGGGGATGATTGAGAAGATGTTTGGCGAAGGAGTTCGCTTGGAAGCAATCAACCACCTTGTAGGTGACCTAGTAGATGGCTTCATCAAGGAAAAGGAGTTCAAGGTTATTGGTTGGGCGATTCCTGAGGAGAGCAATACCGAGGAGATGACCAAGGATGATATGACGCTCTACTTCAAGCTAGCTCTTTACCCAAGTGAGTACGATTTCAATTTCGACGATAAGACTTTCACTAAGTACGAGGTAACTATTACCGACGAAGAGGTAGCAACGAGGTTGGAGGAGATGCAGAAAGCCAATGCCGATCTCCAAGAGACCGATACCGTAGTGGCTGATGCTATTGTAGGTGGTGATATCGCAGAGATCGAGGGTGACACTCGCAAGGAGGGTGGTATTCTCAAGGAGAATGTAACCATCTATCCTCAGTTCATGAAGGACGAAGAGGAGCAAAAGAAGTTCATTGATGCAGGCAAGGGCTCTGTAGTGGTATTCAACCCCTACAAGGCATTCGAGGGCAATGCAGCTGAGCTCACTAGCCTACTCGGCATAGAGAAGGATCATGTTGAGGAGCTGAAGGATAAGGAGTTTAGCTTCCAAATTGAGACCATTCGCCACATGGTACCAGCAGAACTTGATCAGAAGTTCTTCGACACCGTCTTCGGTGAGGACCAGGTACACAATGAGGAGGAGGCCAAGACCAAGCTAAAGGAGTTTATGCAAAGCTCTGAGAATGGCAATGCTGAGTACAAGTTCACACAAGACTTTATGGAGTATGTGAAGGAGGAGAAAGCACCAAAGCTACAGCTAGCCGACGACCTGATCGTAGAGTGGTACACCGACAACCTCAAGAGAAACGACGAGGAGGAGAAAGCCGAAAAGGTAGATAAGGAGGCTCTTATCTCTAGCCTGAAGCGCGAAATGTACGTGAGAGAGCTCGCCAATCGTGAAGAGCTAAAGGTTAGCGACGAGGATATCAAGGGCTTTGCTTATGAGATGATCCGTAGCCAGTTTGCCCAGATGGGTTGGCACAATCCCGATCACGAGATCGTAGCTAAGTACGCTGAGCAACAGCTAAGCGATAGCAACTTCGCCTACTCTATTGAGATGAACATTCTAGAGCAGAAGGTAGGTAAAGCGATGCTCGATAAGGTAAAGCTAGAGACTAAGCAGGTAAATGCAGAGGAGCTGCATGAGATTCTCAATCCTAAGCAGGAGGAGGAGACAGCAACTGCCGAAGAGGAGAAGTAATTCCTCACAAGCGATTTCATAATAGCGGGGTCGACTATTTAGATAGTCGACCCCGCTATTTTATACTAGAGGCTATACTCTAAAGAGTATGAGCTCGATTACTTGGATTGATTTGTCTTTTCCTTGCTATACTTGTCGTAAGCTTGCGCCAAAATCACCCCACTCTCTGAAAGATGCTCCAAATAAAGGTCATAGGTTTTTCCGAACTCTGCTACGGTAGCATCGTAAGATTCTATAGTAATCCAGAGTAAATCTTTATCTACGATAGAGCACTTGATACAGCGATTGTCTCGATTAGTCTCATTCATAGCTTTTAGCATCGCAACTTGGTCTATATCCTCGTCCATTCCTAAATAATAGGTAAACTGCACATAAAAAGGAGCCTCATCATCTACAACTATAACAAAATAAGTGCTTCCCTCCTTCTTAAATTCAATGTCTCCATCCTCATCAATAGATGGGACATATCCCTCCAGCTTCAGAAAATTCGCAATGGAATCCCTAAATGCCACATTGTCAGCCGAACGCTGTACAGGTGGCTCCTGAGCGAAGCAGCTCAATGCTGACAGAGCAAAGGCAACGAATAAAATAAACTTCTTATACATAAACACGTAATTAAATGTTGATAAATCTATCGCAAAGGTAATAAAAAAAGAAATTGAGTGTATTAGGTCAACGACCTATTAACAGATGGATAGAAAGAAGCAACGCCTCTCATTGTATAATTGAGAAATTTAGATTACCTTTGCAGAGCAATTAAGGATACGAGCCCGGATGGTGGAATCGGTAGACACGAAGGACTTAAACTCCTTTGGCCAGCAATGGCTGTGCGGGTTCAAGTCCCGCTTCGGGTACAAGATATGCACTTGCGGTAGTAGCTCAGTTGGTAGAGCATTGGCTTCCCAAGCCAAAGGTCACGAGTTCGAACCTCGCCTACCGCTCTAAAGTAAATAAGAGAGTTGGATATACAATTTATTCAACTCTCTTATTTTTCACACACAAGCAGCACCACTCCACTAATAAGAGGGTATTTAATATAGACTCACAAAACACCCCAATATTTCCTTCGTAGTAGGAGGCTAAAAGTTGAGTTGCAGCTAACCAATTGACGAGATGCAACTAAGCAAACGGCGAGATACAACTAAGTAATTGCTTAGTTGCATCTCAATTTTTGCTCAGATAAGGGCACTGAATATCAGAGGGTTATAAAACGCTCTACCCGATTGTTGTTTCAAGTATCCCCTACCTCACGACCCTTTGTGGGTCGGACAAATATATACCATAGACAAGAGGGCTGAGCACCTTCGTACAACTCTATAAAAAAATAGCCTCATCAGCATCAGGAAGATACCGATGAGGCGACCTAAAACTTTAGTGCCACGAGTGGCTCAATGTGTGATTGGGATGGGATTCGAACCCATGACCGATAGCTTAGAAGGCTATTGCTCTATCCAGCTGAGCTACCCAACCAATCCATCTATTTAACCTAGATTGCTTCGAAAGAAGCTTTATAAAATAGTCGGGATGACTGGATTCGAACCAGCGACCCCACGCCCCCCAGACGTGTACTCTA
>ERZ1673752.2366-NODE-2366-length-21341-cov-186.350982_pt1 | contig 21341 bp, 20 predicted proteins | sample MGYA00580195_ERZ1673752 | MGnify/ENA primary metagenome ERZ1673752 (study PRJEB41218, sample SAMN15661744) | gut metagenome | host: Homo sapiens | place: Canada: London | collected 2015-08-20/2019-03-30 | study: EMG produced TPA metagenomics assembly of...
TCAAGGTTTTAAAAGAATTTTAGAACAATAAAATGGGTAGTTTTTGACACTACCTCTTACGATGCAGAAGGGAGCATATTCAGGGGCAACCTTACAGACCATAATTACTTATGCACAGCAGAATGCGTTTGTTTCAAATAACTATGGGCTGTCCTCAGCGGTATCCATTATTATCTTTTTCCTCATCATGGTATTTTCGCTGTTTACCAATCGAGGGGTAAAGGAGGAAAATTATGACTAAGAAAAAGAGAAAACAGATTTTACAGCTTAGCGGATTACATATTTTTTATATTATACTGTGTCTGCTGGCACTGGTACCGATTTTATATGCGTTGAATCTTTCCTTTGAAAGGGGAGGTGGAGCATTGTCCTCCGGATTATCTTTGTTTCCAAAGGAATTTACACTGGATAATTATAAAAATATACTGACGCAGAAGCCGTTTTTGCGGTGGTTTTATAACTCTGCCGTATTAAGCTTCTTTACAATGGTCATTGCTATCGGATTTGCCATGGTGTCATCTTATGCATTTTCAAGATACCGTTTTAAGGGAAGAAATGGCATTTTAAAATTACTGCTTCTCTTAAATGCATTCCCGCAGATTCTGTCCATGTTTGCATTATTCCGTCTTTTAAAACAGATGAATATGCTGGATACGAAACTGGGACTGGTGATTATTTATGCGGGAAGCATGTGCATTTTCTCTATCTGGAATATGAAGGGGTATTTTGATACCATTCCGATAGAAATCGAAGAAGCATCGAAAATTGACGGTGCATCGGATTTCCAGCTGCTGTGGAAGGTAGTAATGCCGCTGGCTCGTCCGGCAATCATTGTAACTTCTGTGATGGTACTTATTTTTGTATGGAATGAATATCTGTTTTCCACAACATTTCTACTGAATGAAAACAGTTATACACTGGCAGGTGGATTATATCAGTTACAGTCCAACGATTACACCAGAAGCTGGGGAATGTTCTCCGCAGCCGCTATCCTGGTATCTGTTCCGGTGCTGATTATTTTCTTCTGTATACAAAAGTATATGGTATCCGGTCTTACTGCAGGTGGTGTGAAAGGATAGAAATAAAATGGAAAAAGAAGCAATTTTGCATATTCCACTGTCACAATTTGCTTTTGCAGAAAAAGAAGACCGGCTGGTAATAAGAATCCGTTGTAAAAAGGGCGATTTAAAACGGTGCGTGCTGCTTTGGGGAGACCGGGTGGCAATGGAAGAGCCACTTCCGGTGAAACAAAGTGAAATGGAACATGTGGCATCCGATATGCTTTATGATTATTATGAAGTTAAGATTACGTCTCCGTATACCAGGGTATGCTATTATTTCCGGTTAGAGGACGATACAGAAAGCCTTTATTATTATGGAAGAGGATTTGCAGAGAAACTGTCCTGTGGCAGGGCAGAATATTTCCAGTTTCCATATATTAGAAGAGAGGATATTTTAGATATCCCGGAGTGGGCAGAAGACATTGTTATGTATCATATTTTCCCGGACAGTTTTGCAAATGACAGACGGAAACTGACGGCAAAAGCAACAAGGCATATGCTTTTGCCGGATGGAAAAAGCGACAGCAATGGAAAAATTTTACCGGATCGGATTTGCAAGAATCATCTGGGTGGTACACTGAAAGGAATTTGTGAAAACCTTGACTATATCGAAAAGCTTGGAATAAACTGCATTTATCTGAATCCGATTTTTGAAGCAGCGTCCTATCATAAATATGATACCATTGACTATTTTGAAATCGACCCCTGTCTTGGAAATAAAGCGGATTTAAAAGAACTGGTGCAGCAGTGCCACAAGAGAGGAATCCGGGTTATTTTAGATGGAGTATTTAATCATTGTGGAGCAGATTTTTTTGCATTCCGGGATGTGCGGCAGAAGGGAAAAGCATCAAGATATTATAACTGGTTTTATCACCTGCCGGAAACGATACAGTACGCTGATCCGCCAGATTATGAGGCGTTTGCCTATGTAAAGGAAATGCCAAAGCTTAATACCGGAAATCCTGAAGTGGTGGAGTACCTTTGCAATGTTGGAACTTACTGGATTCGGGAAGCAGATATTGACGGCTGGCGCTTGGATGTGGCAAATGAAATCAATCATGAATTCTGGAGAGCCTTCCGTCATGCGGTGAGAGCGGTAAAAGAGGATATATTTCTAATAGGCGAAATCTGGGAAGAAGCAGGCATCTGGCTTCAGGGAGACCAGTTTGATTCTACGATGAATTATACTTTTTCTTATCTGTGCCGGGATTTTTTTGGAAAGGGAGAACTTTCGGTCAGTGAATTTGATGCCCAGATGCAGCGGATGATTTACCGCTACCCATGGCAGGTGAGCCTGGCACAGATGAATTTTCTGGATTCCCATGATATTCCGAGATTTTTAAGCTATTGCAATGGAAATAGAAAGAGAATGGAGCTGGCATTTTTCTATCTCTTTATGGGAGTGGGCGTGCCATCGGTATTCTACGGGGATGAAGTGTATATCGATGGAATGAAAGAACTGGAGTATCGGGCAGCCATGGACTGGCAGGCAGTAATGGAGCAGCAGGCAGAAAACAACAGATTACAGGGAAATCTGGCAGAGAAGTTCAGCTGCTGGATTGCACTCCGAAAAGAGCATGTGGCATTACGCAAGGGCAATTACCGGACAATTTACTGCAATGATATGATGGGAGTATATGTATTTTTACGTAGTTTTGGGGACGACAAAGTCCTGGTATTTTTAAATACCGGCACCGGCAGTGTGACACTGACATCAGTGGAGGTTCCGCAGCTGCAGGAAAAAAAGATAATTCTTTCTTCTTGTGAGGGAAAGCTTTTGGTTGTTTTGTAAAACGAAAGAAACAGTTATTCCAAAACAGATCATGATGCAACTTTCATGCGTTTAAAGCGTGATTACATGGGAAACGATCAGCTACTTCCGGCATACAACCTACAGGCAGCCATCTGTGATGAATACATAGCTGTAATCGACGTAAAACCATATGCATCCGATATGGAATGCTTTGTTCCTTTTTTATACCCAAAGATGCAGACTTGCTTAGAAATAGAAAAGTTAATACAAAGAAACGCCTAAACCGACATTTGCCGGAATTGGCGTTTCTTATATTAGGGACTTATTTTACAGCCCCTTTTCGTTATAAGAGCGATAGACGGGCGCAAGACGTCCGGGGGACGTCTGTTCTGCGCCGACCGTTTCACGGCTTCCGGTGGATGCCGGTTTTGAAACGACCGAAACGGAGTGTAGACGTGGAACGGAGACAAGAAGCCGCACCGCGGGTGAGTGGCTCCGCTACACTCCTATAACGAAAAAGAGATATCCATGAAGGATATCTCTTTCGTTATAAGAGCGATAGACGGGGCTCGAACCCGCGGTCTCGACCTTGGCAAGGTCGCGCGTTACCAACTACGCCACTATCGCATTTGTTATGTTTGTGAGCTATCTTGTGTCGAGCACGTGTTATATAATACACGATAGTGGAGCATCTGTCAACAGTAATTTTAAATTTTTTTAAAAAAGTTTGACGATACCAGATAAAACGGTTGTATTGATAAATTGTTCTGCGCCGCGGGTGAGAGGCTCCGCTACACTCTTATAATGAAAAAAGATATCCATGAAGGATATCTCTTTCGTTATAAGAGCGATAGACGGGGCTCGAACCCGCGGTCTCGACCTTGGCAAGGTCGCGCGTTACCAACTACGCCACTATCGCATGTATTAAGTTGTGTGCCCTCTTATGCTTGGCACGTGTTATATAATACACGATAGTGGTGTATCTGTCAACCATTATTTTTAATTTTTTGTAATAAGTTTTTCAATTTTGTCCATATATTATTTTGTGAAGATATGCATTTCGCGGTTGCTTTTTATTGACATAATTATGCTATAATTATGTCAATGAAAGGAGTGAAATATCATGCCACTTATTATGCCTATTAAGGATTTACGCAATACAACCGAGATTTCCAATATTGCACATAAGGAACAGGAGCCTATTTTTATCACCAAAAACGGATATAGCGACTTGGTTGTAATGAGCAGTGAACTGTATGATAAATTTGCAAGAATGAATCGCATCGACCAAGCAATCTTCGAATCCGAGCAGGAAATCGCTAACGGAGCAGAAGCCGTTGATGCAGAAATAGTTTTTGCAGAATTGGAGAAAAAACATTTTGGATAAATTGTCTCCTGAAAATGCCAAAGGACAAGATGCCCGAATTAAAAAAGCCATTTTAAGCTTAGATACCTTTCCTCAATTCCACCAAGAGCGAAACGAAGGCAGATATGCCTGAAAAGGCTACCGACAGTTAATAATTGATAACTACATGGCTATTTTTCGCATTGATGAACCAAGTAAAATCGTTTATGTAGTAACAATACAGTATCAGGGACGGAATCTATAAAGAAAGCACCAAAATACTGAGGAGAATATCAAGGGAATTCTCGATTATTGTGTCCATGCAGGCATAAAAGGCATCATCTGCTTTATCATGGGGATACCATGCGTGAGGGCGATAGAGAGTATTTTTTTATCATGCCTTGGACAAATACTTTCCGGGAATGAAGAATAAGTATATTCGTACCTATGGTAATGCATATGACTGTCACGGTCCTAATAATGAAAGACTGTTAGATTTGTGGAATTTTTAACAAGACACAGCCGATAGAATCTGATTTTGATAAGATAGTAAAAGGATTGGCAAAGAAAAAAATAATTACTTTTCCGGATTATGTGATTATGATACAATTATGGAAAATAGTGTTTTATGAATCTAACAAATATGAATTTTACGAACTGGTTTTTGTGTATTTACGGCATTCTTTTTTGTATACGAACTTTTTGGTGTGAAAAAGCTGGTATTCGGCTGAGGTATTGAAAGAGCTGGGATTGAAATGAGGGAAGTGGATAAATGTTTTGATTGACGAAATAACCTATACATGATAGTATAAATCCAAAGATGATGGTCTATCAGAGAGACTGTTATATATCTTCAAGTTTAAAAAGATAATTTTCAATAATTTTTCAAAAATCAGAATCGACAATTCATGACAAATCAACCCTGAATCGGGGAACGTTTCTCATAGAAAAGAACTACAAAAAATAAGAAAATAAAAACGGAAAACCATTGTCTGTAGTATAAGTATTTGTTATTATGAAGTAAATAGAGGATATTTTACAAAGTAAAGCTTAATCTAGAGAATCTGCCAGTGGAAGGCCTCTGTAGATACCAAGGTATACAAAAGGAGAATGAAAAAATGAAAAAAGAAGACATGTCCTGTATCGACTGCGCAGTAAAAAACTGCAACAAAATGGATAAAACCTATCCGGATTTCTGTCTGACAACACACATGGATGAAGAAGTTCTAAATGAAGCTATGGAATGCTACAATGAAGACGAGAACCGCAAAGTAACAATCGCTGCAGCTGAAGTAGAGTATGAGAATTACTGCAAACATACCCGTGTCGAAGAAATCATGGATTTTGCAAAGAAGATTAATGCGAAAAAGATCGGGATCGCAACATGTGTCGGATTGTTGAAAGAAAGCCGTATCCTGGCAGATATCCTGCGCAGACATGGCTTTGAGGTGTATGGTGTCGGCTGTAAAGCCGGAACACAGAAGAAGACATCGGTCGGCATCCCGGAATGCTGCGAAGGTGTCGGTGTGAATATGTGTAATCCGATCCTGCAGGCAAAGCTTCTGAACAAGGCGAAGACGGACCTGAATGTTGTGGTCGGACTTTGTGTGGGGCATGACAGTCTGTTTTACAAATATTCCGAGGCACTGACTACGACAGCAGTGACGAAAGACCGTGTATTGGGGCATAATCCGGTGGCGGCGCTTTATACTGCGGATAGTTATTATTCGAAGTTGAAGAAGAGTGAAGAAGAGTAATATTTCTAATTTGGGCGTTTAAAGATACATAAAGATATAACAAAGCGAAAAATGAAACTAGAGCTTGTGTAAATGTTCTGTTATAATAATGTGTTGATGTTCTCTCCGATGGGAGGAAAAGAGCGTACCAGTGTTTATCTGGTAGGATGGGAGAATGCATGGGATTGGATGCCATTTTGGAAAGACTGGGGTCCGACATATCAAGAAGGCTGGTGCGGATTCTATAACATTCCGAGAGAGGCAGTATTAGCAGAAGATAATACATTAAAGTTTATTCCTGTAAAAGAATTACAGAATCTCCGGAAGAATTAGCAGGAAGAAGCGGACATTCTGATAAAAGAAGACGAGAAAAAAGAACTTCGGAGTGGCTGTGTTTATGAAACGGAAATGCGGATAAATCTGAAAAAATCAACTGCAGACAAGATTAAGCTGAACTTAAGAATGTCACAGGGAAAGAAGACAGAGATCCTATTTGATCTGAAGAGAGCGGAAGCATATTTTGACCGTAATAATTCCGATGGCTGGAGTAAAGGAGTCGCAAGATGTCCATTGAATTTTGTTCTAATTTTTCTCTACTCCATTAATAACTTATTTTTTTTAACAATCCATCGTTTTCTACTACTACCTTTGCAATCACCTCCCCTTTTCACATATGTAATAAATACCGTTCGTTTCATATACCACGTCAATTTCATTGAGCTGATATCTTTTGTATATAGAATTATTTTCTTGAACAATTTGTTTAATTAAATCATCTAAATTATCTTCATTTTTTCTGATATAGTATACAAGAGTGAAATCACCTTCATGTTTATAATCATGCTCGTCATATATGGACGCCGCCTCAAAATAATCATATTCGCCAAAATTCAATCCATAATAATCCAAAACTCTATCAAATGTATTATTTACACCTGATGCCGAACCCATCATAAGACAAAACAAACCAAAAAAGAATGTCCAAAAACATATATAAGACAATATATTTTTTTACTCTTTATATTTTCTCTATCACGATGTCTTCCATAACAAATCACATCCGTAATTTGCTTTGGGAAAAATAGCGTGATAAAAATTGAAAATATTGCATATAACAATCCCATAACAGTTTCTCCCATTTCTTATTATTCCATCATTCATTTTAATTATATCATTTATACCATGCTTCGTCCATTTTTATCTAAATACGCTCATATAAAAGAACTTTTTTGTGTATTTTGCACATTGGTATTGCTCTTAATTACCCTCATTTTTTCCTTAACAGAGTTCATAAAACACTATGGGAAATTATAATACAAGGGAAAGACTGAGGAAAAGCTCACCTGCGATAAACTTAGTGTTTTAAAGCATTAGAGATCTTGTAGGATTAAACAAAATGTCCAATACTTTGAAAAAAGTGTCAAAAAAACATAAAATAATAAAAAAGTTTTGAACTAATTGACAATTGTTTAATTAATATATCTTGTGATAAAATATCCGCGAAGATAATGGAGTGCCATTATAAGGAGGTATTCAGAAATGAATAAAATAATAAAAAAACAAGTTCTTGCTACGTTTGCATTAGTTACTATCATGGCAGGAGTGTTAATAGGTACTAATTGTATTTATGCAGCGCAGGACGGAAAAGAGACAACAACTATCCGGCTTATAAACCAGACTTATTTTAATGTTAAGAATATCAAGGTAACCTGGAACGATGGCAAAGAGCAGACTGTCAACACACTTGGCAGCCATGATTCAATTGATTTCTCATCAGATGCCGGAAGCGTATACAAAATGGATGTTACCGGAACAACCCAGTCCGGAGAGAAATTCACCGGACATTTTAAGGGACTGGTCGGCAAAGATACAAGAGTATTTATAGAGCTTGACGAGAATGCTGATGTTCAGGTTTTTATCCCACAGGGAGAAATTGATTAAACATTAATTATTGTTCTTCAAGATCCGCCAGAGTGTGCTTCGGCTTATGCCGAGCCGCCTGGCGGTTTTTTCTTTATTGTCATGTTCTTCGTGTAACACCTGAAGAATGATTTGATAATTTATCTCATCTAGAGTTCCATCAAATTTTACTGAATCATCAAAGACGCGTCCGTAGTCGGGCTCCTGTTTCAGGATGGCTTCTACAGTGTCACAGGAGATATACGGTGTCTTTGTTATTGTGACAAGCTCTTTAAGGACATGCTGCAGCTGGTCGAGATTGTTAGGCCAGTTGTACGAGAGCATTTTTTCCATTGCTTCAACATCAAAGCCTATTATCTGTTTCCCGAGGGAGACATTGAACCGGTGCAGATAGAGCGCGGTTATACCGGAAAAATCGTCAATGCGCTCTCGAAGCGGTGGGAGATTCATGGTAAGGCAGGAAAGATGGTTCTCCATGAAGGTGCGTATTGTGGCAAATGCAGGCTGATTGGAGTTGTTGGTGGAAAGCGAGACTATGAGTCTCATTCTCGTGCAAAGCTTCGTCTGGTCTATATATTGAAACAAATCACCAATCTGTTCCAGACTAAGGGCATCGGCTTTTTCAAAAAATACTGTGCTGTCCACTTCGTTGAGAGGAGAATTCTCATTGTTTAGCAGGCTGTGCCACTTACGCTCTTTTATCAGAGAACAGTCGATACTGTAAAATGGAGCGTGCTTATAGTTGCTTTGCTTGTAAATAAGTGATGCAGCCTTGCCTTTGCCGGTTCCGTTTTCTCCGAGAATAAGCACAGGCAGATGGCTTTTAGCGTATTCTTCTACTATCTGCGCTATTTTGCCTGCTTTACCGGTTCCGTTGTAAGCGTCAGCAAAGTCGTTGGAGGAGGTGTTGTCAATATTGTAAATCTGAAATCCAGGGTCGTCCTCGGCGGTTAATGCAGGACTCTTACATATAGTAATTGCAGTGTACTTCTGGTCCTCGTAAATCAGGTGGCGGTTGTACAGAGTATAGACGTTATCGCGTATCTGATGCGAAACGGTCTGGTTCGGAACTTTCAAAAATGACTTAATGTATGTCTGTACAAAATTCATCAACGATGTATTCATTTCATCTATTGCGATGCTTGAAAACCACAGAGTACCTGCAGGCGAGTAAATTAAGAATTCGCGGTCATCCTCGGTCAGAAGCGACTGGAACAGATCCTTCTGCTTGTGGACATAATTGGAAGAGTGCACAAGCTTTACAGCCTCGGCAACGGCGTTTTCTATGCTTTCCCTGCCAGAGGTTACAAGATTATAATTTAATCCGATATCCTTTGCGGCTCTGGCACCGGTCACGTCACATAGGACAAGTGTGCAGCCGTTTTCTTTTGCTTTTTTAAGGCGATTGACTGCATCTGCCGAGTCCTTGAAAGTGATTATGTCAACATCATATTGAAGCAGGCCGCACAGCAGATGTGCATTTGCAGTGATTCCGGGAAAACCGGCAATTACAAATTTTCCGTTGTAGCTCTCGGCAAGCTTGATGCTCAGAAGTATATCGTAAACAGAGATGGATATATCTATGACGGGAAGCTCAACAGCAGATTGTATAAGCTCTGCGGTGCCACCTCGCGAAATGATAACATCGTAATTTTTATGTGCAAGCTGCATTGCTATATCACGGCCGGTGAACAGATCGCCGGTCTGGACCGTAAGAGCAATGTCATCGCGCGACTGTGCTATATCGGTAAGTATGTCAGCCATGCCCTCGTAAGGGGCGACTGCAAGAATCTTGGTTTTCTGCATATATTTCTCCTTATGGGATTTGTAAATGTTAAGTGGTTATTTTAATGTTTAAAATTGAAACGTAAAGATAGCGCTAGTGATGCTTTGTTACTATTCAACCATATTGTATTACAGAATGTTTTAAAATGCAACAAATAGATGCGGCTTATGTTTCAAAATAGGACAAAAATGACAAAACAAAGCGTTGAACGAGGCTCAAAAAACAGATATTATATGATTAGTTCAAAGAGATGTTCAAAAATAAAACACAAGAATAACAATATAACAAAGGAGAGGTAATATATGAGTTATCAGATTAAAATTCCGTCATGTATCTTTGGCGGAGAAGGAAGCATTGAGAATGTGAAAGCGGTAATAGAAAAAGAGAATGCAAAAAAAGTAATAGTTTTTACTGATAAAGGCATTCGCGCAACAGGACTTTTAGATCTGTTGACAGACATTCTTGAGGAAAACAAGACAGAGTATCAGGTATTTGATGATCTTGCTTGTGAACCATCATATCAGGATGTTGAAAAGGTTATGAAGGAGGTGGAGAACACATCAGGTGATCTTATCATAGCAATCGGTGGGGGAAGCGTTATGGATGCGGCAAAGCTTTGCTGCGTATTAAAAGATGCAGACTATACTATAAAAGATTTGCTCAATGATCCGATGCTTGCAAAGAAACAGATTAAGACGGTTATGATTCCGACAACATGCGGAACAGGATCTGAGGCAACCTGCAATGCAATCGTTGCGGTTCCGGAGGAACAGTCAAAGAAAGGAATTGTAAATGACAGTATGATTCCGGACTATGTGGTATTGGATTCGAATATGATCAGAAAGCTTCCAAAATCAATTGTGGCAGCAACAGGTGTAGATGCATTGGCCCATGTGGTTGAGTGCTTCACCTCAAAGAAAGCAACACCGTTTTCCGATACCTATGCAGCAGCCGGAGCCAAGCTTATTTTCCACAATATCAGGGAAGCTTATAACAATCCGGACAATATGGAAGCAAAAAGCAATATGATGACCGGAGCCTTCTATGGCGGAGTTGCAATTACAGGAAGTGGAACAACAGCAGTTCATGCGCTTTCATATCCACTGGGAGGCAAATATCACATTGCTCACGGTGTATCAAATGCCATACTTTTTGCACATGTTATGGAATTTAACAAGGACGCATGCAGCAAGAGACTTGCAATACTTTGCGATGCTGTTTACCCTGAGCTTGCAGGAAAATCTGAGGATGAGAAAGCACAGTACATGATCGATCAGATTGCTGACATTGTAAAGGTTACAAACATTCCAACAGATTTAAAGGAATTCGGTGTTAAGCCGGAGGACCTGGATTTCCTTGTTGATGCCGGAAGCAAACAGCAGAGACTTCTTGTAAACAATATGAAAGAATTAAGCCTTGACGATATCAGAAACATATATCTTAAGGTATTAAAATAAAGGAGGGGCCTATGAAAAAGCCAATTATCGGAATTACAATGGGAGATCCTGCAGGAAACGGTTCTGAGATTTCAGTAAAAGCGTTATCAAGATCGGAAATATATGAGCAGTGTCGTCCGGTGATTATCGGTGATGCCGCATGTATGGAAGAGGCAGTAAAAATCGCAGGAAAAGAAGGACAAATAAAGATCCATGCGATTAACGATATTAAAGCTGCAAAGTTTGAGTACGGAACGATTGATGTGTACGACATGAATCTTGTGAACATGGACAGACACATATTCGGAAAAGTATCAAAGATGTGTGGAGAGGCTGCTTTTCAGTATGTCGTAAAGGTAATAGAGCTTGCGCAGAGCGGCGAGATTGACGCAACTGTCACAAATGCCTTAAATAAAGAGGCAATAAATATGGCAGGACATCATTATTCGGGACATACAGAGATTTATGCAGAGTATACCCATACAGACAAGTACACAATGATGCTTGCGCACGAGGATTTGAGGGTTGTACACGTATCGACGCATGTTTCTCTCAGGCAGGCATGTGACAAGGTAAAGAAGGACAGAGTCCTTGAAGTTATAAGAATTGCAAATGATGCCTGCAAGGCGATAGGCATTGAGAATCCAAAGATTGGTGTGGCAGGTCTTAACCCACACTGCGGAGAAAACGGACTGTTTGGAACAGAGGAAATTGAGGAAATCCAGCCGGCAATAGATGAGGCAATGGCAGAAGGAATCAATATTCCTGAGAAAAAACCGACACCGCCTGACAGCATATTCTCTAAGGCAATCGGAGGCTGGTATGATATAGTTGTAGCAATGTACCATGATCAGGGACATATTCCTCTGAAGGTTAAAGGTTTTGTATACAACAAAGAATTAAAGAAATGGGATGCGGTAGCAGGTGTAAATGTAACACTCGGAATTCCTGTAATAAGGGTATCGGTAGACCATGGTACAGGCTTTGACCTTGCAGGAAAAGGCGAATCGAATGAGTTAAGCCTTGTAAATTCAATTGACTATGCGACAAAGCTTGCAGTAAACAAAAAATAGCGGGAGGAAATGCGATGGTAAAGCTGTTGATCATAGCAGATGACTTTACCGGTGCATTGGATACCGGAATCCAGTTTGTGAATAAGGGAATTGCCACCCAGGTATTTACAAAAATGCCGGAAGCTATCGGGGATATAGATGAGACAACAGAGGTTCTGGTTATAGATTCTGAGACCAGACCAATGCCTGCAGCTAAGGCATATGATGCTGTGAAAAATATTACAGGATGGGCAAAAGCAATTAATATTCCTATTATTTTCAAAAAGACGGACTCTGCGCTCCGCGGGAATATCGGAAGTGAGCTTCAGGCAGTTTTGGACGGAAGCAGACACGACAAAGTTTATTTTCTGCCGGGGTATCCGAAGATAGACCGCTGTACGGTAAACGGAACTCACTACATACAGGGACAGCTTCTTGAAAAAAGTGTATTCGGGCAGGATCCGTTTGAACCGGTAAAGATGTCGTACATACCTGATATTATCGCACAGCAGACATCTTTGAAATGTGCCTGTGTTAAGCGGAATGAAGCTTTGAATGATATAAAAAGCGATGAACGTATCGTAATCTGCGATGTGGAAAAACACAAAGACATAGAAGAAAGGCTTGATGAATTGCAGGAAAAAGATGAGCTTTGTATTATTGCCGGATGTGCCGCACTTGCGGAAGCGCTTGCCGACAAGCTCAGATTTGATGCAGTGAAGCCGCAAAGCTATAGGAAGAGTGAAAATTTTCTTGTGGAATGTGGCAGCTTGAATATGATTACGCAAAATCAGCTTGACTATGCCGAAGAACACGGATTTTCAAGAATCCATATGACCGTAGAACAAAAATTGCAGAAGGATTATTACAGCACGCAGGCGGGCTTGGAGTTTTTGCGCAAAATGCAGGAAGAATGTGAAAAAGACAGATGTCTCATCATTGATTCCATAGACCGGGAAGAAGACAAAAAGGGCTTTATGGAAGCAAATAAGCTGACTATGAATGATGTAAGAACCTTGATTCCAACGGCACATGGACACGTAGCTGACCATCTGGCAGCAAATAAGCAGGATACGACAATACTTATGACAGGCGGCGATACTTTGATGGGGTATATGAAGCTGATAGGCTGTACCCAGATTACACCGGTATGTGAGATAGAACAGGGTGTGGTTGTTTCCAATCTGAAAAATCACGGATTTGTGCAGCAGATAATATCCAAATCAGGTGGGTTCGGAACCAAAGATGTACTGGTAAAGATTGCAGACAAAATATTAAATCAAAAATAAACAAAATTAAACAAGTTTAAAAGGAGAAGAAAAACATGAAACAGACAGAATTAAAAGGAATTATTACACCAATTTTAACACCAATGAACGCAGATGAGAGCATCAACACTGACGAGCTCAGAACACAGATTGACAGACTTATCGATGGCGGTGTGCACGGAATTTTCCCATTTGGAACAAACGGTGAAGGATATATCTTAAATGAAAAAGAAAAATGCGAAGTCCTTGAAGCTGCAATTGATCAGGTAAAAGGAAGAGTACCTGTATATGCTGGATCAGGTTGCATTTCAACACAGGATACTATCAGGATGAGCAAGGAGGCAGAAAAGCTCGGAGCTGACGTCCTTTCAATAATCACTCCAAGCTTTGCGGTTGCGTCACAGAAGGAGTTATACGATCACTATGTAGAGGTTGCCAAACATGTAGATACTCCAATTGTTCTTTACAATATTCCTGCCCGTACAGGAAACAAGCTGCTTCCTGAGACAGTAAAGAAGCTTGCAAAGGATGTTGACCTTATCATCGGTGCTAAGGATTCAAGCGGTGACTGGGATAACTTAAAGGCATATATCACAGAGACACGTGAACTTGACAAGAAGTTCTATGTATTATCAGGAAATGATTCACTCATTCTTCCTGCGTTAAAAGAAGGCGGAGTCGGAGGAATAGCAGGATGCTCAAATGTTTATCCACATGTTCTTTCATCCATCTACAACCTTTTCAAAGAGGGCAAGCTTGAGGAGGCAGAGGCAGCACAGGATTCTATTGCAAGCTTCAGAGCGGTATTCAAATACGGCAATCCTAACACAGTTGTTAAAAAAGCGGTTGCTATGCTCGGATATCCTGTTGGCGATTGCAGACGTCCATTCAACTATCTGTGCGATGAGGGTGTGGAAGCGCTTGCAAAGGTATTAAAAGAGAATGCTGACAAAGGAATGAACTAGCTCTGGGGAGGATGAATTAATATGAAGTTTGTAATGACACAGGCTGTATGCCCTGAAGGAATGCAGCTTTTAGATGGAATAGCTGATGTATATGTAGCTGACAATCAGGATCCGAACAATTATCTTGACGAGATGAGGGATGCAGCTGCTCTTATTGTAAGAATTGCAAAATGTGATGCAAATGCTATAGAAAACAGCCCGAAGCTCAAGGTAATTGGACGTACAGGCGTAGGATATGATTCGGTTGATGTAAAAAAAGCAACAGAGCTTGGTATCCCGGTGGTCATCACACCGGGAGCCAACAACAGAAGTGTTGCTGAGCATGCGGTAGCAATGATTTTTGCATTGTCAAAGAATCTTATCGAGGCACAGAACGAGATGTGCAAAGGAAACTGGGAAATCCGTGGAGCAAAGAAGGCTTTCGAGCTTGAGGGAAAGACAGTCGGAATCCTTGGGCTTGGAGCAATCGGAAGAGAAACAGCCAAAATCTGCAAAGGCTGCGGAATGAGAATTGCAGCGTATGATCCTTTTATGACAAAAGAGCAGGTAGAAGGCTATGGGGCTAAATATTATGAAGATTATGTGGAGCTGTTAAAGGACAGCGATGTGGTATCAATCCATGTACCGCTCACAGATCAGACCAGGAACATGATCTCAAAGAAGGAGCTTTCTGTTATGAAGCCGACGGCACTTATAATAAACTGCAGCCGTGGAGGAATCATCAACGAAGCAGATCTCGTAGAAGCATTAAATAACGGAGTTATCGCCGGTGCGGGAACAGACGTATTCTGCAGCGAGCCACCAAAAACAGATGATCCGTTATTGAACTGCAGAAATCTTATCGTAAGTCCGCACTCAGCAGCCCAGACAAGAGAGGCGGTTATCAAGATGGCACAGATGTGTATCAAGGGCTGTCTGGCAGTCGTAGAGGGTAAAAAGTGGCCATATGTAGCCGACAAGTCAGTATATGAGCACGAGAAATGGAAGGGTGCTGACTGGGCAGAGATTTAAAATAAAAATATATCGGGGGATATAATATGGATTCTAGTATTATTTCAATTATAATTGTATTAATTACAATGGGCTTGTTTGTCTGGAATAGACTGCCGATAAGCGTGGTTGCTATCCTTGGGTCGGTAGCAATGGCAATGTTTATTCCAGAAATGGATTTATCCGCAGTATACAGCGGATTCAGCGCAACAGGCTGGCCGATGGTAGTCGGAATGTGTGTTGTAAGTGCCGCACTTTTTGAAACCGGAATAGCAAGAAAGATAGGAGAAAAAATCGGAAATTCTTTTCTTGCCAAGACGGAGAGGCGGTTTATAGTAACGGTAAGTGCTGTGTGTTCATTGATGTCAGCATTTATGAGTAACAACGGAACAGTTGCTATCTGGATGCCTATCATCGCAATCGTAGCAGCAAACTCATGTGGAAAAATCCGTTCAAAAATGGTTATTTTCCCAGCCGGAACAGCAGCCATTATCGGAGGTGCGTGTTCACTAATCGGCTCAACCTCACAGCTTGCAGCAAACTCGGTATTACAGGGATATGCCGGTTATGAGGAAGGTATGGGAATGTTTGACATGACAAAGATCATGTTTCCGGCAGCAGTTGTACAGATTATTTTCTGGGGAACAATCGGCTACAAGCTCCTCGACAAGGTATTAAAACCGGATAGTCCTGACTTCGACAAGGGAAATATGTATTCAGTTGCAGAGATACATAAGCTCGAGAAAGAACAGGAGTCAGCTGCTCCGGCATGGAAGGGCTATGTGGCACTCGGAACCATGATTTTATGCATAGTATTGTTTGTATTAAGTGGTTTCCAGCCTTTCAAGAGCTATTTTAACATTGGTACAATCGGTCTTATAGGTGCTGCAATGGTACTTGGAACAGGCTGTATCTCGATTAAAAAAGCATATTCGGATCTTCCTTGGGATGTTTTCGTATGTATCGGAACAATATCAGGAATCGGAACAGGACTTGATGTATCAGGTGGTGGAGCATTAATCGCAAACGCTGTACTCAACCTCTTCGGAGGAAAGAACGCATCGGTTGTGCTTCTTACAGTAGTTATCGCAGTGCTTACAAGTGTGCTCACGAATATCATGTCAAACAACGCAACAGCAGCAATGCTTACACCAATCTGTATAGCAATTGCATTATCGCTTGGAATCAGTCCTATTCCATGGGTAATCGTAATCGGTGCCTGCTCAAACCTTGCAATAGCAACATCTTTCGGAACAGCTGTAAATATGCAGATACTTCCGGCAGGATACAAGTTTTCGGATTTCGTAAAAATCGGTGGACCGTTACTTATAATACTTATTGCAGTTGTTTCTATATGCAGTGTGGCATTCCTGTTCTAAGAATTGAGTGTCCTGAAGCGCAAATATTTGCCAGTACACCGAATAATAAATCAGTATGGAAAGTTTGTGTACATAATAAAACAGATACTAACAAAACAAACAGAGCTATCATTTATGATAGCTCTGTTTGTGGATATGAGCATCCCAGGAGCAATTCATTCAATAATACAATAACTGAGAGGAAGACCGAATGATGAAACAATTTTTTAGGAAAACTATGAAAAACATAGCGACCTACGTGGAACTGGTATTGTCTGCATTTCTCGTATTTGTGATAGCGATACTTATTATAAAGCTTGTAGGTCAATGTTTTTTGATATATGGCATGACAAGCTTGAACTGGAGTATTACATGGAATATGCCATGTCGCTTGCTATAGGCGTGGAGTTTGTAAAGATGCTCTGTACGCATCAGCCAGGCACGATAATAGAGGTTCTGCTTTTTGCAACAGCCAGACAGATGATAGTCGAGCACCTCAACGTATATGAGACTCTTGTTGGAATTGGCGCGATAGCAGCATTGTTTACAATCAGAAAATTCCTGTTCTGCAGTTTTGATGAGGCTGATCACATGATATGCCGGGGCAGCCAGACAGTAGCACACGCGAATCTCATAACCGGAGCCAAAATTCCGGAGGAAAAGACAAGAATTCTTCGCAATGTCATAAGCGACAAGCTGAGTGAAGAGGGAAAGACGGTTGCAATAGGTGCCTGCGTGTATTATAAGGATTGTGCACTTAGAGTGGATAGTATGCGCGAAGGCATGGTAACCAGAGTTGAAGTGATAAAGAACCTGTAATGTATATTTAACCTATATTATAATATTTTTGATTTCTGTGCTGCCATTACCATTTGGATTTTATTTCTCGCGCAAGCTGTTGTTATGGGGTGTAAGAGGTATCTTTCTTTGCTTGTAATCGTTTCAAAAGAATTTGTTGGGTATTTGCTTGCTGCGATTGGGCCTATTGCGTTAGGGAAAATCTACGATGTTTGTCATAGTTGGACAATGCCTTTGGTATTACTGCAGGCCGGAGACACAGTTGTGTTCAAGGATTTGTATCGTTTTACCAGGGAAGCAGAAAATGGCTATAAGAAATACATGGAATGGCTCGACAGAGGTATTAACATGGTATTTCTTGATAATCCAACGGTAAGTAGCGACTACATTCGACAAATGATGACAACGGCAGAGCAACAGGACATTGTAACCAAAACTGCTATGGAAAGCATTATTAAGCTTCTGATCATAGTGGAGCTGGACCGGGGAGAGAAGCAGCGCCTTTATATATCCCAGTCTATTAAAGATGGAATTGCTGCAAGCAATAAGAAGAGTGGAAGAAAACCAGGCCAGCTTGATAAGATGTCTGATGCTCTCAGAGAGGATATTTTGAAATATTTGTCTGATAGGTCTATCAAACAAGTGGATTTAATGAGGAAGTATAATATAAGCAGAAATACATTGAAGAAGTATGTTTATAAAATTCAAAACCATAATATAATATAAAAGGCTGATTGATGCCCAAAAAAGTGTGCGGGAGAATATCATAGAGCTTATCGCCTCATCCGGGGCACGCCTGGAAAATGAGGTAGCGATGTACCTGAATTCGGAAATTTCCAAAATTACAAGAGTACTACATTTAAATATGTTTGTCATAACTGGATATAGCTTCAAACTATGACTAACCGCAAAAGAAATGTATTATACAAAGTCATAGTGACATGGTAGGATAACCCTAGAAAACGAACAGAAAAACACAGGAGGTTATCAATATATGAGTACATTAAAGACACCATTTCGCTATGATTTTGTAGGAAGCTTTTTAAGACCAGAAAAGCTTAAAGCAGCAAAAAAAGCGTTTGAAGGAGGAACAATCACACAGGAAGAACTCGACCGCGTGACGGATGCGTGCGTGACAGAGATCGTTGCAAAGCAGAAAGTAGCAGGATACCATGCGATTACAGATGGGGAATTCAGAAGAAAATTCTGGCATCTGGATTTTATGTGGGGATTTGAAGGAGTTACCCATGAAAAAGATGGTGGCGGCGTACAGTTTAACGGAGAGATGGCAGACCTTGAGGCTACTTATCTGGTGGGAAAGGTAAAAGCAAAGGTGCATCCGTTTGTAGAGTATTTCAAATTCTTAAAGCAGTTTGAAGATGAACAGACCGTTGCAAAGTATACCATTCCGGCACCGGCGCAGATGTATCAGCAGATGATCGTTCCGCAGAACATTGAGCAGACAAGAAAATTTTATGCGACAGATGATGAATTGATCGAGGATATCGGTAAGGCATATCAGGATGTGATCAAACAGTTCTATGCAGCAGGATGCCGTAATCTGCAGCTTGATGACTGTACCTGGGGTGCAATTGTCGGAGATGCTGCAAAGCAGAGATACCAGTCACTTGGTGTTGATATTGAAGAGGTAAAGGCACGGCTTTTGAAAGTAAATAATCTGGCACTGGAAGGAAGACCGGAGGATATGGTGATTACTTCCCACATTTGTCGCGGAAATTATCACTCTACATTTTTTACAAGTGGACCATATGATTCTGTAGCTGACTATGTATTTGCCCAGGAGCATGTGGACGCATTACTTTTGGAGTATGATGATGCGAGATCCGGTGGTTTTGCACCGCTTGCAAAAGTGTCTCCGGACAAGAAAGTTGTACTTGGACTTATTACAACAAAGAAACCGGAACTGGAAGATAAGGATAAGGTGATCGCAAGAATTCACGAAGCAGAAAAGTATATTCCGCTTGAGCGTCTATGCTTAAGTCCACAGTGTGGATTTGCATCCTGTGAGATTGGAAATAAGATCACAGAGGAGCAGCAGTGGGCAAAACTTGCACTTGTAAAAGAAATTGCAGAAGAAGTTTGGAAATAGAATATTGTTTCACGAATAAACCCCGTATAGATTGTCTATAATAGAAAATCTGTACGGGGTTTTCTGGTATATTTGCAACAATTTAAAAAATTTACATAATTTTTCCCCAAACAGATTCTCTCCAACTGAAGAGATAATAAGACACTGGAGATTAACATAGGCATTAATAGTTTGCCAGTGTTCATTAACGGAATAGAGATTGAATATTGTCCTATGTGCGGACGTAAACTGTAGTACAGATTATTAAATGAATACAGTAAAAAGCCAGCCGTTTGCAAACGGCTGGCTTTTGGGAAGTTTAGTTTTTGATAAAATATTTAAAAAAAAGGGATAGTGAGTGCTATTTCGTTCCCACTCACATTTTTATAATAACATTAGTAAAGAAAATGTGCAAGACTACATTAGCCGACTGTTTTCATAAATGCTTCCCTCTCTTTCTGAATCTTATTATATACGTTTGAGATGCGTGCTTTCTGCTCAGTAATTATTGTAGATTGTTCCTCGTCAGATAAATTGTCGATATCAGATAAATCCTCGTATGGAGAATCAAGACCAGCTTCGTATTTATCTAAAAGCTCATCTTTACTTGGAAATGGCTCAAAAAGATATTTATTTGCTTTTTTCTTTGCACTGAATAAATGCTTTCAATGTTATTAATAATGTCTTCAGCATCATGTTCAAAAAATTCTCTTGTTGTAATCATGTTGACCCTCTCCTTTACATTTTTATTATGAAATAATTATATCATAACTGTATCATTATAATTGCCGCATATTTGCGTTAATTATAATGACCAAAAATAACGACTATTAATGTTATTGAAAAAAAAAAAATTATCATGTATAATACAAGCATAGAAAACTAAGAAAAAAACATTGAAAAAAAAATATGAATGTGAACAATGTGGCTATATTTATGAACCAGCAGTAGGCAATCTAAACATAGATATCGCTCCCAAAATTACATTTGAGTATATTCCAGAGCACTGGGTATGCCCAATCTATGGATTTGGAAAAGATGTTTTTGTTCCTTTAGAAGAGTAAGCAGAAAATTTAGATGTGAAACTGACAGACACAAAAAGAATCCAAGAGAAAATAAAAAAGAAATGGAGACCAGATTATGACTTATGATTTAAATATTACTTTTGATGACAATTTAATAACAGGAAATAAAACAATTGATACACAGCATAAAGAATTGATTGAACGTATCCAGAACTTTGTAACTGCATGTCAAAATGGCGACAGCAAGCTAAAAGCAATCAAAATGCTGGATTATCTGGATGAGTATACTAACTTTCATTTCAAAGAAGAGGAAAAGCTTCAGCAAAATGCTGGTTATCCAGAGTATGAAAAACATCACGAAAAACATGAAGAGTTTAAAAAGACAATTCAGGAACTGCAAGAATACCTTCAGGATTATGAAGGACCAACAGAACAGTTTAGTGAACTTGTACAGAAAAATGTAATCGATTGGCTATTTGGACACATTAAAACATATGACCGCTCTGTAGCAGAATTTATCTTTATGAGGGAGAATCCAGACCGATACTAAAATATAACAAGGACGTATCGAAGGTAAGGGAAGATAAAGCCAGATAAATGTGAGGACGTGGGAGAGATCCTGCGTCCTTTTTTAGTACGTAATAGTATCAATCTTGTGTTTCTCTTTATTAAGACTCTCAGAAATTTCATATATGACACAAAGAAGGATAATCAAAGTTCTTTAGGGTTTGCCAATCTATTTTAGGGTTTGTCGATAGG
>ERZ1673752.2368-NODE-2368-length-21336-cov-5.922607_pt1 | contig 21336 bp, 36 predicted proteins | sample MGYA00580195_ERZ1673752 | MGnify/ENA primary metagenome ERZ1673752 (study PRJEB41218, sample SAMN15661744) | gut metagenome | host: Homo sapiens | place: Canada: London | collected 2015-08-20/2019-03-30 | study: EMG produced TPA metagenomics assembly of...
TCGCTCATCTTGTTTTCATTCCTTTCAATGATATTTTTCATAGTGTCTGACGCATGGTCCTTTGTCATAGCGTTCAGATTTGCCTGTGTCTTTGCCGCTTTTTCAGCGTCATTCATCAGCTTTTCAGCTTCCTCAAAATTGCCATCGTCAATAAGAGCCTGAGCCTTGTCAAGCATTTCCTGTCTTGTCATTTTTATAACCCTCCTTTAGTTTGTCTAGCCTTGCCTGTGCTGTTATCTTTTTATCAGCACGCTCAGCTTTCATTTTTTCGATTACGTTCTGCGGTATGATATCGCAGTAAGCTGCCACAAGCTGTGACTTGACGTTCTTGCTTCCTGCAACTTCGTCTATCAACCCCAGCTCGACCGCCTCATCGGCCGTCAACCATGTTTCCTTATCCATGATTTCCAGTGCCTTTTCCTTTGTCATGCCTGACTTGGTTATGTAGGCATTTGCAATGGTTTCATTGGCCTTCTGCAAAATCTCTGACATTTTGTCCATGTCATGGTAATCACCTCTTGCCGCTGATGATACGTTATGTACCATGATCTGTGCCGTCGGTGATATATCTGACTTGCCTGCACACGCTATCACGCTTGCCGCACTTGCCGCAAGACCGACAACGTGTATTTTGACGTCGCCTGAATACTCACGAATTGCCGAATAGATTTCGGACGCTGCAAAAACATCACCACCGCCAGAGTTGATGTAAACCTCCAATGGTTCACCTTTTTCAGCTGCCGCAGTTATATCTTTTAAGACCCTCGCAGGAGAAATGGCGTCAATGTCGAAAAGGTCATAGATCCACTGGTCATCATTCGGAATGATTGTACCTTTGACGTTAATTTTCATCATTTTCACCTCCCTCACTGCTGTCTATCTTTGCCGTGTCTAGTCTGACATAGTACTGATCGCCCGAAGGAATGTCAGCCAGATTGAACACACTTCTGATTTCGTTTGCGTTCATGATACCTCTGTCGAAGAACTGCACCAGATTCAGTTTAGTTGACATTGACGCAGTGCTCAGATTGAACGCTTCAAAAACTATCTTGTTGCCATACCCTCTCTCGATACGGCTGAATAGTTTTCTTGTGAATTCGCCAGCCAGTTCCATTACTACTGGTTCTATTTCCGATTCGTAGTAGGCGTTGTATTGGTTTTCGGTGTAATTTGACTGCACAATATTTGCGTTTGTGTTAAACAGCGAATAAATTCTCTGCGTGGTTTTTTCCATGACCGACGAATTTGGAACGTAATCCTTTGCGTCAACTTGCTTTGCGTCTGCTTTGCTGTCGACCGCCGCAACACCTGTGCCGTTCTGAACGCTCATGAACTGCTCGCTGAACTCCTGCGCTTGCTTTTTCAAATCTTCAGGGCGCAGGGAACTGGTGAACTTCAACAGCCAGCGGATAATTGACGAATTCTTGATAGCCTTGACAATACCCTGATCTGTAGTTGTCACGATTTCCATTAACGGCGTCAGCGTTTCACTCAGCCGTTCTCCGAAGATATCGTCTTTGTAAAAATCGCTACGCAAATGAATGATATCTGCATACGGAAACGTATATCTTTGACCATTGAAAAACGTGAATTTTAAATACAAATCGTTGCCGATATATACGCACTCTGCGCTGTCTGCAGGGATAGGATATAGTTCAGTAGGATAGCCGTTGCCGTCGCGGATAATCAAAATAAACGCGTTATTGTTCAAACACAACTGCGTTGCGATTTTTTCTAATAGTTTCTGCATTGTCATGAACTCGTTTGGCTCTTCTAGCAGCATTCGCATATATGGTTCAGGGTTTATCTCGATACTGCCGTCACCATTTCGACTATATGATTTTCTGATATGCTTTGCGGTCAGTTTTCCGATAGCCTTGACCTTCGGGCGAATGCAGGCACGCACCAAATCCGACCGATAAACGTTGCCGTCCCAGCTATAGTAGCCGTTGCCGATTTCCGTCATCATCTTATATCGGGTCACTACCTGTGACCTGTTTTTAAAACGATTTATCAGACCCATTTTTTCACCCCTTTCATATCAAACTCTCAAATTCTTCCTGCCGATTATAATAGACCACATATGCGTCTAGCAGTGCCGCAAGTCCGTCTATTCTTTGCGTTCGGTCAGATTTCTTACACGGCTGAATGTTGCCGTTGACGTCCGTCTTTACAGCCGTATTTAGGAAACACCATTTGTCAATTGGATTGTTGTCGTAAACGATGTTGTGTCGCTGAAACTCAGCTTTCAAATTCTTCATCGGGTCAGACAGCGTTATAACGCCCTGGCGCACAGGTACTAAAACGCCCTTGCCGAACTCCTCTTCAAACGCCTTTATCAGCTCGTCCGAAACGTGCCAAGGGTCATAGCCGATAGCCAACGGATAAATATCTTCCTTATCTCTCAGTTCCAAAAACCAGTCTAGGATAACACGCTTGTTGACCTTGTTTCCCTCGCACGTCCTCAGCAGGCCTTGTGATTTCCACAATTCATACGGCACACTATCTCGTCCACGTCTGTCACCCTTTTCAGCGTCAGCGTCAAGGACGGCTTGCGGTATCCAGTACATAGATTTTACATACAACCTATCATCGTCAGGCTTTTTGCAGATAGCCTTTGCGGCATTAAGGTCTATATAATCAGCAGCGTCAAAACCACCGATGAAATATCTGAACGGATAATCCACGACAGTTTCTTCATTGTTCAGCTCGTCCCATCTCAGCCAGCCGCTTTCGGTATTCTGCGGTAGGTTGAAATCCTTGACCATAACTGTTGCCTTAAAGCTAGGATCGTCTTTGGCTTTCTGCACCATTTGGCGCAGATAGTCTGTTGATTTTATCGTGCCCAGTCCAGGGTTTGCTTTTAACCAGCATTCTTCCTTGTCCCATTCGTCAGGACTATCCAACTCATAGATAAACGGCAGAAACCTGTTATTGTTTTCCGTCAGCCGTCCATATAGCAGATTATTTGCATATTCGTATTGGGCGTCAAAGATACCGCCACGAACGAAGCCGTTTGTAGTAATGCAAAATAAAATGGGCTGCTGTCTAGCGCCCATTGCTTGCTTTATCAAATCATATAGGTCTCGATTTTTAATCGCCGCCAATTCGTCGATAACACCGCAGTGAACGTCCAAACCGTCAAGGCTGTTTGAGTTGCTCGCAAGGGCTTTTATAAATCCCATGTTCAACGGGAAGTACAAATCGGCTGCACGTTTGCGAATATGCTTGCTCAGCAATGGCGATTGTTTTATCATTTTATAGCAGGCGTTGAAACCTAGCTTTGCCTGGTCTAGCATTGTGGCGATGTTATATATCTGCGGTGAACCCTCTCCGTCATTGACCAGCATATCATTTTCGACCGCCGCAGTTTCCGTTGTCTTGCCGTTCTTTCGACCTTCGATTATCAGGCATTCGTTATACTGGCGTAGGTTGTTATCGTCAACAAAACCGAATAATGCTTGCAATCTCGCTTTTTGAAAAAGTTCTAACTTCAACGGCTGACCTAGTTTTCCAGACGGCTGCTTACAGAATTTTTCTATAAAATCCGTGTGTCGTGTTGCAATAGCTTCGTCAAAATGAAATTCATCAGGGCTTGCAAATCTGTTCAGCAGCATTTCCGAAACCTTTTTCATTTTTTCACACGCAACGATACTCCCGTCATAAATGCCAGTAAAATATTTTTCAAATTCCGTCAACGCTTTGCACCGCCTAGGAATTCCAACAACTCGTCGCCCTCGGACTTTTGCAGGCTGTCAAGGATAATATCCTCAACTGTCTTTGCCATTGCATTGTATTTTCCGATTAACGTTGCATACGCTTTACTTGCAGGGTGCTCTGTCTTGACAGTAAAACCATTGCCGTTTGTCGCTTCGATGATTGCGCCCTCTGCTTTTATCTTTTTCTGGTACTCGCTCAGCAGATTTTCCATATACTCCAGCTGATCTAACAGCTTTATGCCCAGTTCTCTTTTAGCTGGTTCACAGCTATCCACAGCTTTTCGCAACTCACTCAAATTCTTTTTGATTTTTGCCATTGTCAGATTACACCCCCCTTATGCGATTTTATCGTGCGTAAAAAATGACCTTTGCCCCCTCGGTATCTTAGGAAAAATTTCATTCCAAATTTGAGGGGGGCATGGGCATACCCGATGCGTCAAATTCACATTTTGTTAATTTTTTAGGTGATTTTTGGTAGAAGTGACCCTCGAAATTATCATGACATTTTTTGCACACGAATTCGAGATTGGCATGGTTCAATGATACCTCAGGGTCACGAATGTTTGCTGGTGTCAGCATTGTTCTGTGATGAACGATATATCCAGCACGTTCGTGACATTCTTCACAAAGACCGCCGTCGATTAGTATGCGTTTGTCAATGTAAGATTGGCGACACTTCTTCCATGCCGCCGAGCGGTAAAAAGAATATGCGAAGTCTTTCATAGCACCGCCCCCATAAAATAAAAATGCCACACGTGGGACACATTGTTAAGAGGTGTGTGTGGCTGATTGGTATCGGCGTCAACATCATTGCAGTATCGACCGATATATCCGCCATAGCTAATGCCATAGCGGAAGTCAGGAGATCTAAAACAAAAGAAGTAAAAAAACATGGAGCAGGTTAAGTGATGGCGCACCGCCCCTGCACATTGCCTGAGGGCTAGCCACTCAGGCGTAAAGTATAAGGTTGGCTTTTGTTGAGGATATAACCAACTGACCTTTTGCCCTATCGGGCTATTATACAGTATAGCAGATTAATAACTGCATTTCACTGCATTTCACTGCACTCTTTTGGAACAACGATATGCTTCAGGGCTTCGCCGTGAATTTTATATATCGTGCGTTCCGAATAGTTCATATAGTCGGTGATCCCCATTATGTATTCACCATTTTCTTTGTTGAATTTTCCAACCCAGCGCTGATAAAAAAGATACCGCCGTTCAAGAACCTCTCGCTGGTCTGCGTCTGCCACTGCGTCAATGGACTTTTCGATTTGCAAACGTTTGTCAATCAGTATCAGCGCTAGTTCCTGCTGTCTACGTTCATAGTCTGCTATGCGTTCAATGGTGCTTGACATCTTATCGCCGTTACAACTGCCATGACTAGCACCTGTATTTTCGTAGGAAATGCCAGCGTATTCTAGTTGTGACCGCAGTTTCTTGACCTTGTTTTCGATGATTTTCACACGTCTCTCGATTTTATAAGCGTTCTGCAAATATTCTTTTGCTGTCATTTCAACCGCCTTTCTGCACCCTGTCAGTCATTTCCGTTGATATCAGCTCCGACAGGTCAATGCCGTATGTCTCTTTCAGATAGCTGGCGTTGTTATCGTTGTCAAATTCAGCCGCGTCCATGATGTCAAACGTGCTATTCACTGCGTCGATGAATGCACGCAGGCGTTTACCTTTCCAGCCGTACCACTTGTCTAGCGTCCACAAAACAGTTGCCATTATCTGTTCTGTGATATCCTGCATTATCTCACCTTGCAGTTCGCTATATCTTTTCTGCATTTCCTTTGCGACCTCTTTCTTAATGTCGCTTTGTCTGACAATGTTCGTTCGTGCCTTCATGTCATTTCACCAGCTTTCAGAAATTCAGGGGTGTCAAAAACATTTCCGATAATTTCGCACATATAAAAATCGCTAGGACATATGTTTGACGTGTCACTTTCTCCGAAGAATCCAGTCTCAGGGTCAAATTTAATTTCAAAAACCTTTTTGTCAATGTGTTTTGAAATGTTTCTGTTGCACAGGCAGAGATCCCCCTCAAAAATCTTCCTGCCGTTCATGTCGGTAAGACCTGTGTACTGACCGATAGTTTCAGGGTCAATTTCGACTGTATATAAAGCACTTGCATAATCGGGAATGATATAGTCTTTTTCTTTTCCTATCCAACCATAGCGGCAGGGATAGCCCTGAGCCCATTCGCCATTGGCAATGCACTTTCCACGAAATAATATTTCACGCATTGTCTTCATCACTCCTTTTCTCCCACGCATAGCATTTGTTCTTTCTGTTCACTACGAGAAATTTAATCTTTGCGACATCACTTCGCTTTGCGCAAAAAGTATATAGTGCCTTGTCATGCTGAGGACCGAAGCCTATTGCGTGTTCGCAGTTTGAACAGGTTTTATCCATTGTTATCACCGTCCATTCTAGCGCCGCAAAGTGGACAATAAGTCGGGAACGTATCGCCGCATATTTCTTCTAAATTGCTTGCATAATATTCTGTTTTACATTCACTACATCTTGTACAGCCGTTTTCATACATTAATTCTGTGGCTTCCCACTTTCCGTGCCTTGCTTCCTGCACGTCTGCGGTAGGCTGTTCGTTGATTATATCAGCGATACTGCTGTTATCCCCCAGAATGCCTGTTATGCCCTTTTCGTATATCGGCATACACGCCGCCGATAGTTCGTTAATCAGATTGTCTGCATTGATATATTTTGTCATCTTTATACCTCCAAATCATCAAATGTCAGCTGGTTGAAATCTTCGCCCAACCACCAGCGAAAAACGTCTTGACCTGTTTGCCATGACATTTTAGCAACTCTTCCAAGTTGTTTTCTACGTTCTAGCATTCTATCAAATGCGTTTATAAAATTTTGTTTGTATTTCGGATATCGTTCAAATTCAACGTATCTATGTTTTCCTACCATAGGACAGCCAATGCACCCTATACGATTAAAACCGCATTCATACAGCGGATTTGATTTGCAACCATAGTAATGCAAAAAAGCCCACACATCATAATCAGACCAATCGACTATAGGGTTTACCATAGTTTTCGTAGTGCGATAGCAGTGTTCAACCAACCTACGATTTTTGTCGTTATCATCGTTAAGAATTATCCCATCCTGATACGTTTGCTGATACTCTATGCCTATTTCATCAGCAGCTTTCATTGTAGCTTTCGGTTTGCCGATAATTTTTATAACATCAGCCGTTTCTTTACGGCGTTGACTTTCAGACCACCTAACGCCCGTGACAACAACACGTCCTATGCCGCCACGTTCTTTTAATTCGCTGCAGCAGTATCTTGCAAGACGTGTCGGAGGCATTAGTTTTTTTACAATCAAATTCCACATAGTAACATGATTGCCGTTTTTGTCATACGCTTTATCTATTTTTACATCTGGCTGAGATTGAACATATCTAACAGTTTCGGGTGCATCAACAGTTGTCAGATTATGTACTGCTTCAAATTTAACGCCTGAAAGTTGTGCCAAAATTTTGATACAGTCACTATCTTTTCCACCGCTATACGCTAAATAATATCCGTCCGCAGGTTCAAACGCTTTCAGACGTTCGATAGCCTTTTGTTCTTTTGCACTATCCATATAGCCTCCTAAAACGTTACTGTCACATTCAGCACTGCCGCTGCTAACCAGTAGACAGCCTTTTTGTAATCTTTTTGTATTGCGTATACTACCGCTGCTCCCACGTCTAGCAGAATCAGCAACAGTGGGAAAATGTATTCGGGTTTGATTTTTGTCATGCCTTGCCACCTCCAAATGTAAACGGAGCATGTAGTCCGATTTTTGTTTCTTTCGCAACCGCTCTTGCTTTCTCAAGCCATTTGCATGATTCGTCATAGTGTTTCTGACATAGCTTGTGACCCTCGATTGCAGGTTTTCCACAGAGATAGCAACGATGTTCTTCTACCCATAGCCATCGTGGGTCCGTTGCATTTTCCAACTTTTTCAGACGTTTTTTCCGATTCTTCTTGTTTGCGCATTTCTGACAGAAAACTTTGCCCGGAACTGCGGGCTTGCCACAACTTACGCATAACCCCTGTTCTTTATAGCGATAATATCTCTCACGATTTTTCTGATATATCTCATCTCTGTTCCTGTCAATGCGTTTTTCCTGGTATTCACGATACTTCGCACGGCATTCGTGACAGTACACATGATTGCCGACAGGTTTATTTACCCTGCAAAATGGACATATATGATGTTCTTTGTACCAGCTGTAATATTCATTTTTCATCTGGCAGTACCTGTTCCAATTTGTCAAGACCACCATAAATATACAGCGTAAGAGCGTCAATAACTACGAAATTAATGTATGTCCCCAATTCGTCGAAATCAATGCAATCTTTGGCACCATCTTTTCGCTGACCTGCATTCTTCTGTGTCAACGCTATGCGGATATTTTCGCAGTGTTCACGCAATAGCTTCACGTCCTGCTTGGTGCATTCGCATTGCTTTCTCAACTTCAGAAAATTCCACATAGCGTCCAACTGACCGCCGTCAAGCTTGGCTAGCCTTTCTTTGTTTGCCACTTTTATCCCTCCTCAGTTCCCCATTGTTCAGCCATTGCTTGTGCTATGCCTGGAAATGTTTTGGATTTTGTCTTGCTGTCACGAAATGGCATTCCGCAGTTTGTGCGTGCAGTGCCGTCCGACTTTTTGCTACCGCCTGACACCCATGAACATATGGGCGTAACAATATTTGTCGGTGTCAATTTAGGCAGATTTTTCAGCCACAAACACGTTTTCTTGCTGTATGGGTGTCCATATTCATACGGTTGTATAGTCTGCGTATATTTCGGCAGCCGATATACTCCAGACGGGATTGGATTTTCAACAGCTATTCTTTCAACAGGGGCATGAAAAAATTTCAGGAAAAATTCTTTTGCGTCTTGCCCTTTATTGAATCTTTCAAGGTCAACATAACTTTTTCCATTCATTTTTTTGTACAGACGTGCTGCCCCTGCGTTGCTAAGATATGTACACGGCGGATGAGCTATCAGCAAATCCCATTTGTCTACTGTATGCGTCTGCCCGTCACAAGTAGTAAAATCTGCATTGCCGTTGATAACAGCCAGAGCGTCGCCTAAGATATGCCACTCAGGGTGACCACCTGAACACATCTGAATGTCGCAGCTATATGCTTCGTGCCCTTTCGCACGAAATGCCTTGCAGACCTCTTGCGACTCTTCGCACGCTATTAATACCTTCATGTTATCCCTCCTCAAATTCAGGACATTCCGTCACAGTCTACGAATGTATCATACCGCCCTTTTGCGCCTTGTAAATTCTGTGCTGATGTGTTTTCCAGCCGTCAACAGGCTGTCTGTCTATCGACCAACTGCACCCTGCTATCTGTTCACCTGTCAGCTTGTCCCTCTTTGGCACTGCGTGTTTGCAGTACCAACATAGTGTTGTAGCAGCACTGCATTTCACAGCTTCTATCTTGTCCTTGAATTCTTCGCAGACAGAGTGCTGATAACCGACTATCCTCGGGCGAAATCCCTGTCTCACGCCATACCTGCATAGCCCGTATTTTCCGTTCTTTCTGCCGCAGTTGTCAGGCGATTTCTCAAAATATTTACAGCTGGTGCAGAATTTGTTGTTACCCATGTCATTCGTCCTCCTCATACGGACCTAGCCCCGACAGCACATCGAACATATGCTTGATAAACTCTATCAGTTCTTCACGGCTCTTCTTTTCAAATTTCGCATAGGGTCTGATGAATTTTTCCATTTCACGCATAACACGCACGCTGTCATTGAATGCCGCTATCACGTTCTCGTTAGGTTCGCTCTGCTTTATCTGCTTGTCTAGTTTCTGTGTCAATGCACTTTTGGCTTTCGCTGCCTGCTCTGCAGGAATGTTGTTCAGCGTAGCGGTTTTGTATAGATAGTACATAGCCAGCCAGTATATTTCATCAAAGATGTTGCTATCGTTCGGCAACTCTTCACCACGATATGCCAACTTGTCGATTTCTGACCTTTCCATGTTTTTCACTCCTTTTTTTTGATTTTAAAATGGCGGTAAATCTTCGCCTTCGGCCGTGTCAACATCTTTGAAACACCCGTAGATTTTGCCCCATTCTGCATTGTTACAGCCGATACGTTTACAAATCTGGCTGTAGGCGACCTTGATGTTGTCTGCCACGTTGCCTGTCAATCGGTTTTTTACAATGGCGATTTTGCTTTGAAAATCGTCCTTGTCGTCGTCGTTATTTTTGCTATATGTTAAAACCAAATCAACCCTGTTTGTGATATCACCCGAACCGCTGACACTATCTGCATTCAGTTCAATGCCGTCTGCGGTTTTGCGTGGGTGCGCTATCAGTATGATAGCTACGTTATATTTGACCGCTATGTATTTCACGGCGTTTACAAAATCGGACTGTGCCCGATACAGTTCTTTGCTGAGATCAACGTCCAGTGCCGTCATGAGATTGTCAATCAGTATCAGTTTGACGTTAAATCTGCGGATAGCCGTTTCAATCGTACCCAGCAATGATATCTTGCCGTCACGTTTCGCATTATCGCCGTCAAGCTTGATTTCAGCCGTCACAGCCGTGTTGTCAAAAATGTATGCCCTATCATCATACCAGCGGTTGATTTTATCGACCACATCATCAGGAATGTCATAGGTCTCGTCACCATATTCGTTGACCGAACGTATAACATTTTGTTTTCCTGCAATCTGCAAATCTAGCCAGCGTTTGAAATGATAGTCAGGCAATTCACCCGAATAAACGAAAATCGAATACGGATTGCCGTCTAGGTCTGATTGGTCTAGTGCATTTGCGATTATTTGTGACGCTAACGTTGATTTACCCTCGCCACGCTTGCCCGTGATAACCACTACCTGCCCCATATAGATACCGCTGATATATCGGTCAACATCGTATATGCCTGTTTTGATATGCTCCTGCTTATCCAGATTGACCGCTTTGACCTGCGACAGTTTTTTGACAGCCGTGACAGGTATTTCTTCGGCATTGTTCACGGCATCGCATATCGCTTTACAGCCGTATTTCTGCAGGATTGCGTTTGCGTCCTTTTCACCCAAATAATCTTGTGCCCTGACAACTTTCAATTTTTTGTGTGGAAATGATGTTGTAAATTGGTCAACCAGTGTTATGTGTCCGTGTTCATGATCTCCGAAAATTACAATTTCGTCGAAGCTGTCCACAAAATCATAACAGAACGGCACCCAGGTCTTGTTGCTCTGACCGCCTGGCACTGATACTGCATTATCTATCTGACAATCTGCCACCGACAGACTATCTATCTGCCCCTCCGTGACTATCAGCCTATCATGCTTTTCTGTACATCGGTTCATGCCGAACAGTATCGGTTTTGTGTTCTTTTCAAACCACTCTTTTTGATTGTCTCTGCCTTTGACAAAATCTGTCTTGCGATACTTGACTGACGTCAGCACGTTGTTTTCATCAAAAAACGGAAACATCAGCAGATTGTCACGCTTATTGCCAACAGTGATGTTGTATTTTCGTGTGGTGATTTCCGAAATTCCCCTTGACCGCAGGTATTCAACCGCCTTATCACGGGTGACTATCTTCACTGGTGGTAATGTGCGGTATTTCTTTTTCTGTTCATCGTCAAATTCCAATGGATAGTTGAAATCTCTTGCAAGCTGTACGAAATGACCTGTCATGCCACAACTGCTACGAAAACACTTGAATGCTCCCGTGTCAAGATTTACAGAAAATGTATCTTTGTCATGACCGCCCCCATTGCAGTACGGACAGTATTTGAAATACAGTTCACGCCCCTTGCGGTGCGTTTCTGCATTCAGTGCCACAGCCAGACCAACCACATCATCATCACGCATTGTATATCCCATGTTTTTTCACCTCGTTCAAAAATCTGTCCTGCCTGGATTGTCCGTCCGCCTGCCGTTTGTGTGCGCTGCGGGAGCAGCATATATTTCTTTATCTTTGTTATACTTTGTTGCTTTCTTTTCATTGGTGCCCTTAGCCTGCCCCTTGCCTGCCCTTAGCCTGCCCTTAGCCTGCCCGACACTCTGCCGCTTGTCTTGATACTTGTCATAGCAAACCACGGTATAAACGCTATATCGTGGATATTTTGAGACTGCCACTTCCCCTGTCTCAATTAGATGTTTTATTGCTGTCCTTACGCTTTTTACTGACAAACCCGTGTTTTTGGCAATGCTTGGATAACTTGTAGCTATCTGTCCACGCTGAATTGTGATGTTTTCAAAATCATGCGGTTCATAATTTGCCTGCAAAATCAGATATAAAAACACTACCAATGTGTTTGGTTCACGAAACCAACGCCATGTGCATATTTTTCGTTCTAGTGTTATAAAACCATTTTCCAGCATTTAATCACCGTCCAATTTCTGAAGATAATCTCGCAAGGCGTAGTATAGTATCGCCTTTATCAGTGTGCCACTCTCTTGCTTTCTGCACGCTATGATCGTGATGTTATATCGTGCCTGCCACGAACAGAACGTTGCCAGCAGTGCCTTTGGTGGCATTTTACTGCGGTAATTGTGTAGCAGGATATTTTCCCACAGTCTATCATCTTCGACCAGCAAAAAAACCTTTGCATGGTCTTCAACCGACCGCTTGAATTCACGGTCAAAACGCTCTCGCCCTTTCGTGAAATTACCCACGATTTCGTCCAAATTCGCCTTACGTTCAATGACAACGCTCTGAGCAAGGCTCACAGGCTCACTGTTAGGCTTCACGGCTTCGCACGTATAATCGCCATAGTTTAGCTTGTGTTGCGTATATGGCGTTTCTGTAGCTTTCAGAGCCTTTTCGATATGCCCCCACTTTTGTTCCCGGCTATCAACGATAACCGAGAACGTTTTTAGGGTAGCGTCAATGTCTATCGGGTGCATCAGAATGGCACTGTGTCATTGCCTGCATTGATTTCAACGAAATCTGACAGATTAGCGTTTGGGTCAAAACTGTCATTGCTGGCTGTTGACGGCTTGTTTTTCAGCTCTTCACGTTTCGGAATTGTGAAATTACCACTGCGGATATCGTTGACAGGTACGAAGCGCTTGCACTGTGTAAACCAGCCTGTATTGCCGTTCATTTCCCACTCCTTTTCGTTGAAAAGAGCGCCCACAAGCTTGCCTTTCAGGACGTTTTCATCCCAATCTCTTTCACAGTCGATATGTAGATTAGCATTTGAATTTTCAAACGCCTGTATCTGGGATTTGAAGTAGCCCAGCGACTTCTTGAACTTGGTCTCATCGCCTGTGTTATGCGGTATGCTCAGGCGCATTGAACCCTTCCACTTTTTGTTCTCCCACTCGTCAGGGGTTGCCTTATACAGCTTGTCAAAAAAGCCCTTGAATTCGCCCTCTGCGATGTCAAACTGGATTGCCAGCCTGCTTCCCCAGTCAGTGGGTTCAACCTTGACATTGAGAATTTTTACTACATATCCGCCTGGTTGGAGCTTTGGAAGCTCTGAAAAACTTGTTGCCTCTGCCTGCTTATATCCTGTAATTCCGATCATTTACTTTTCCTCGCTTTCTATATTGTTTGGAGTTAAATTCCAATACTCTCTGATTTTGGTGTCTACAAATTTCAAATCGTTTTCGATTTCATCATCGAACATGTCTTCAGGTGACTTCGCAGTAGAAATGCCTCTCGACTGCGTGATGAAATAGTGGTGGTTCTCATCGGCTGTGCAAAACAGCACGATTGAAAACAACCCTTCAACCGTCAACTGATTATCCAGCATCTTGCCGATAGTTTTTGCTTTGTATTTGCCGCCGTCGGTCAGTTCGACGTGGTGCAAGAAGTACACAATAACATCTGGCGGCAGGTCATTTATAACAAATTCTATCAGCCGTTCAAAACTGACCGCCATATCAGTGAATTTTCCGTACCCTAGTTCTTTTGCCTTGTCGAAACTATCGAACGCCATGAGATACTGACTATCATCAATAGCAAATGCCTTTGACTTTGATTGAAACATAGCCGCCTTGATAACATCATAACGGCTCTTGCCTTTGTTGGCTTTTACAAGTTTTGCCACCGAAAGTGTCGCAAGACCATTGTTCTTGAACGGCAACGGCTTGCCAGCGACGTTAAAAATGCTTATCTCGCCTGGCTTGAAATTCTTGAGGGAACGGCTCTTGCCGCTGCCACTTTCACCCTCGATTAGAACTGGTAGTCCCATGTTTCATTCCTCCTCTTTGATTTCTAGCGGGCACTGAGCGCCCACAAACGTGTCTGGTAAAAATACGATTTCGTCGGTCAGATTGCACCGTCCAGAACGGCGGCTGAAAAATCTGCAATACTTGCAGGCGGCGTATGTAACACCTTTGTTGTCAACAGGGAATGCGGTTTCAACTACCGCATAGCCCCTGACATATTTCTGAACGCCGTTGTCAAAACTAGCACTCATAGCAGGTTCAAATCCTCCTCTTCATATTCAGCCCCTGCCAGTTCGGCAAGGTCATAGATTGAAATATCGTCGTTCTGGTTGATTTCTTCAATCAGGATTTCACGGAAACAGTCCTTGCAGTAGTCCTTGCCCTGGTAGCAGAAAACATTTTCATTCGCAAGGTCTAACTGTTCTCTGCATTTGTCGCATTCGACCACAGTGTAGTTGCGGTCTCTGCCACAACATCTGCACCCGTCAGGGCAGCCGACGCAATCATTAGCCGTGTAACGCATTAAACCGCCCCCTTATAGCTGAAAAATGCGATATTTCTGTACATGAAATACGATTCAGTTCCGTTTTCCAACACCTCAGCACCGACCTCTTTCGCTACGGCATGAATGTCAGGCGGAAATATCTGAACACCCAATATTGCTCCGTCAAACGTCCACACGTCGCCTATTATCATAGGGTAAACGCCTTCGGTAACAGTACCATACTCTTGCGTTTTTTTCATTTTTAGTTCCATTAACGCCATGCCAACCATAGCGTCAAGCCTTTCTTTTACTGTCATGTTTTCGACCTCTCCTTTCCAATATCGCTGGTTCTGCTAGCTGAAAGTATCTGCATGGATAAAGCCTGCTACTTTCCCAGCAGCTTTTTAAGTGCTTGCAGTCAAGGCATGAGTAGTTAGTCACTTTGCTCACCTGCTAGCTTTGTGAGTTGTTTCAACGCCTGATAGCTCTTGCCGACGTTATACGCCTTGAGCTGGTCAGCTGTGAACATTTGGCTGATGTAGTAATCAAAATCGCTCAGAGTTTCTTGCTCACTGTTAAAATTTACGACACTAGCTATGTAGGTGGCGAAAAGTTTCGCACGACTTTCCTGCCCAGAGAGGCAGTCTGGTGGGCAATCGTCTATGCCTGTTCTAACTCCTGTGCAAAATTTTGCTACTCTTACGATTTCCTCGTCCGTGAATTTCTCATCCATTGTTGTCACCGCCGTTTCCTATCCTCGTAAGCTCCTCTTTCACCTCAAGCATTGCCCGATATGACTGTCCCATGTCAAAGGCTTTCTGTTCTTCATCTTCCATACGTTCGTAAATGTCCAGTATCAGCTCGCAAGCCTTGTAAGCCTTTTGAGCTTCTTGACAAATCTGCGTTTTTACGCTATCATCAATGTGTATGTTATCGGTATCTTTTGATACCTCCGAGCTTGTGCCTGTTGCCGCAGGTGCAGGCTCGGTTTTCATATATTCGAGAATATGCTTCATGAAATTAATGATGCAATTACCACTTTCTACAAGTGGGCATGATTCACAGGTGTCTACTATACAGCATTTAGCCACAGTAATTATCTCATCTCTCGTCAGCATTCTTCTTCCTCCCATTCAAATCGACCTTTGCCGCTGTTACGCCACTGACCGATACCTCTCAGCCTGCCGTAGTCCAGCCATTCTCTTACGGCTGTTTCCATATCGTCTTTCAGAATCTGGATTGTGAATTCAACTGTTGCTCCTGCAGGTACTGTCTCAGAATGTGCCAATGCAACACGTTCGCCTTGCGGTGTGCTTGCTCTGAGTGGCCTCTGACACTCGCCCATGCCGCCCTTGAATTCGTATGGAATTTTTCGTTCCTCGACGAAGATAAGTCCGTCAATCTCTTTCTTGTACGCCTTGATTTTGGAACTTGCCGTGCCTGATACCTTTTTCAGAACGCCGCAAGCGTCCTTGAAGAAGCCCTTTACCTGGTAATCCCATAGAAATGGGGTACCGTCTTCCAGTGTCGGGAATACCGTCATAGATTTTTCGACCACTTCCGCTACACCAAGTGCGGCTATCTCTTCCTCACGGCTCTTTGCGTCAGGGGCTTTCGATGCGATGTACTCATCGTGGATTGTGGCTGTTGCGTTTGCCGTTCCCAAAATCTCTTCGGTGAACGTCAACTTTACTTTGATTTTTTTCATGCTCATGTCTTTTGACCTCCGTTAAACGTTAAATTTATTTTTTTCTTGCTTTTCGACGCCATACTGTGCCGAACTACGCCTTTGCTAGTCACTGCAGTTCCTTTGCTAATCGCTGCTATGCCCTTGCGTCTCTATGCTTCTCAATGCCTTAGCTAATCAATGCCATTTCTTTGCATGGCACCGCCAATCTGCACCCTGCTATGCCTTTGCCTCTCGTTGCGTGTCAAAACTTCGCCTCGCCTTTGCTTGTCGGAACTTAGCTTTGCCTTTGCTTATCTAAACGGTGCTGTGCATACCTAGCCCTAGCTATGCAAAACGTTGCCAGCCTTTGTATGGCCATGCCGTTGCTTAACAACCCTGAACCGTACTTTTTAGAAATCATCTGAAGAAAAACGTTCCAGAAGCTTTTGATGATTGACATTATACAAATCAGTCAAGCTAAGCATTGCAGACGTATAACGTTCGCGTAATTCATTCATATCATCAGTAACGCACATACGATTTATAGACCCTTCGAGCATATCAACGGAATTCATAGTTTCCTTATGCTTTTGTGCCGTGTAAAATTTATTTTGCATAATTATCCCCCTTTCTTTTTAGACAGAAAATATTTTTTTTCGCAGTCCTTGCGATTCATTGCTTATCAAAACTTTGCCGTTGCTTTGCCAGTCTTTGCTAGACCAATCCATGCCTCTGCCTTTCGTTGCTTATCGACGCTAGGCCGTTGCTTTGCTGTTCAAATCAACACCTTCGCACTTCGCAGTCGTTCACAGGTTCGCTTTGCCATAGCCATAGCCAATGCTATTCATAGCAAATCCGTTGCCTTGCAATCTACGAATTGCCATCGCTGTTTTCGTCGTGATTTTCATCGTCATAACTGTGTTCATGTTCCCATTTGTGCTGGTCTATGATGCATGCTATGAACAGTATCACGGCATAGAAAACCGCCAGAACCACGATCGTTGCGCCTATTATGCAGGCTATAAACATACCCTCTGACACTTTACCACTTTCCTTTCGTCTGTATCTCGACCTTGACAACAGGTTTTGAAGCTTCCTTGATCGCCTGCTCCAGCTCCTCACGGATTGCAGTTTCGGCTGTCTCCTTGATGTTTCGATATAGTCCGTAGACCGCCAGTGCGAATAGCGCCACACATAACGCTATTGCAGCCACGAATCTGACAATCTCCAGTGTTGCTATCATGCTGGTCATTTTCTTATACTCCTTTCCTTGCAATACTCCGCAAAGATTTCTTCGGGGTTCGCCCCGATTATCTTGCAGTACGCTACGATTTGTTCAGCATTCATGGTGCCGAACTGCCGTTCCCACCTGCTCACGGCTGTCTGTGCCATGTTCAGCCGTTTTGCGATTTTTGCTTGCGTGATGTCGTTATCGGCTCTGATGGCTCTCAACCGTTTGGATATCACGTCATTGGCGGTTATTTTCTTTGCAGGCATTGTTTTCACCTCTTTATCCGCTGATTTCTAGTGGTTTAACGTCAAGAATACAGTCCACTGAAACACCGAAGATTTGATGCAGTGCTATCATATCAGCTACCGCAATGTTTGCACCGTCCTGCCAACGATAGTACTTGTTGCGTAAACGGCTATCATCATTTACATTTGAACCGTTCAGCACCGATACGTTTCGTATCAATTCTTCTACAGTGTAACCCTTTGCTTTTCGCAGTGTTTCAAGATTTTTGTACTTCATTACTTTCGCTCCTTTCGTTTATCACTGTAATCATTATAATACATTCTGTATCATTTGTCAATACGAATTGGCACATTTTTTAATACAAAATGGCACAAATTTTTGTGTTAAAACTTGTGCAAAACGACAAAATGTATTATTACACATTGACAAATGGTACAAAATGTACTATAATAATAAATGAAAGGAGGGCTACGATGTACGGCAAGCGTATGTGTGAGCTGCGACAACAGCAAGGACTATCGCAAAAAGAAATCGGCATAAAGGTAGGCGAAAAACTTGGCACGCCACCCCTTGCACCGAACACGATAGGCAAGTATGAAGCAGAAATGCGAGAGCCAAGCAACGATACGTTGATTGCACTCTCGCAAATCTTTGGAGTCTCTGTGGATTATCTTCTCGGTGTTACGGACCTCGAAAATAATGCCATAGTCGACGATATTATACGAACTGTTAAAACGTTGTCAGCAGACAGCCTCAAGTCGCTTTTGAAGATATTAAAATATCTGAAATGGCAAGAGGATCATCAAGAAGAGGAGCATTAATGCCCCTCTTTTTTGCTCTTGCGTCCTGCAGGTCTTTCATAGTGTGCAGGATTTCGGCTAAAATTTGCAGTTTTTCTTCTTCTTCTTTGGTAATTGCCATATGTACTCCTCCTGTAATTTATAGAACGTATGTTCGATAAGCCTATTATATATCATGTTATTACGGCTGTCAATACCCTTTTTATGTACTGTCCGAAAAATCGGACTGAAATAAAAAACACGTCAAAAAGTATTGCAAAATATGCGTTAAAATGCTATAATATACATGAAACACACATATATAGGCTATGTGTAAATCATAGCATTTTTATGGCATAAAATGCAAGCGTGTTTATAATATCGAACATTATTTGTTGAAACTGAACAAATCGTCAAGCCCACATTTCAGCGATTTTGCCAATAAAACAGCCGTTGAAATGCGTGGGTCAACATTATAATGTTCTATCTGGTCAATTTCAGAAAAACTAACGCCTGACAGTTCAGACAGCTGGCGCAGTGTCAGACGTTGTGTGTGACGTATATCACGCAGATGTGTTTCGTATATCATATATATCACCTCTAGGGCTAGTATGTCCACCAGAGCCGTGATTATAAGAAAAGGGGTAAAAACCATGGGATTACGTTTTAGAAAATCAATCAAACTTGGCAACGGTGCGAAATTGAACATCAATAAAAAATCCGTCGGTTTGAGTGTCGGTGGAAAGGGCGCACGATACACTGTTAACAGCTCAGGGCGGCGCACAAAGTCTGTCGGTATACCAGGCACAGGGCTGTCATATGTATCAACATCAGGCGGCAGGAAATCGTCCAGCCGTAGTTCTCACGGCCGTAAAACGAGTGGCACGTCAAAAGGCGGTTGCCTACTGGCGATAATCATTTTCTGTGCTATATCGGTCATAGTCTACGGAATAGCGCACCTATTCGGCTATAGGCGGCCGACAAAGGTTGAATGGACTAATGACAACTATTCTATCGCACTGAATGACTATAATCGTGACTATAGCCACATAATCTATTTGCGAATCACAGGTGAAACCGACGCAGAGGACGTTGACCCGAAAGATATAAAAATTGAAATTAGTAATTCTGACGTTTGTCAGTTAGAATATGATGATAGCGGTGCATATGTCACCTATGATGTGAAACCCCTAAAAGACGGCTTTGCAGACGTGACCGCTACATATGATGGTGTGACATCTGACCCTATAACAATCACAGTTGACATGGGTGAAAAAGTCACTACTACCACCACAACAACTACTACCACCGCAGAGCCTGAAACCACCACCGAAGCACCCCCTGTGACAACTACCGCACAGGATCCAGCCGAAACGATAGTATATATCACGGCTTCGGGCGACAAGTATCACAACAAATCATGCAGATACTATGATGATACCTGCACACCAATGACCTTGCAGGACGCCCAGAACGCAGGCTACAAGCCTTGCAGGGTGTGTGGCGGATAAACATACCACAATAAAAAATGCCCCCACAGAGCGACCTGTGAGGGCGTGTACAGCCAAACCAAGCAAGAGATGATACTATAGTAGGAAGTACCCTATTATTTTATCATAAATTGAAAACATTGTCAAGATAATAGGAGGAATTTAACATGGCAACAGCGAAGAAATTACCGAGTGGAAGCTATAGGGTAAGAGCATATGATAAGGCAACGGGGAAGTATAAATCGTTCACGGCAAAAACCAAGAAAGAAGCCGAGCTAATGGCGGCAGAGTGGCTGAACGAGAAAGTACATACTGATAATGAAATGACACTATGGCAGGCAGCCGAAAACTACATAAACAAGAAAAGCCCAGTGCTATCACCGACGACAGGGCAGGGCTATTTATCCATACTAAAAAATCACGGACAGCAATTTGAAAACGTGTTGATAAGCGATATCACGCCACAAATGGTGCAAGACTGGGTGAATGAATTGGCTGCCCGAAGGTCACCAAAAACAGTTGCAAATGTATATGGCTTTTTTAAATCGGTGCTAAAATATAACAATATCAATATAAATTTTAGTCAAATCAGTTTGCCCAAAAAAGTAAAGAAATTTAAGGTCATGCCGCCTGCTGATGTGGTAGTTAATGCGTTCAGGGGGTCAGATATTGAAATCCCTGTTCTGCTAGGTGTGTGGGGCGGTCTGAGAATGTCAGAAATTCACGGCATACGTCGCAAAGATATTGTCGGGGATATCCTGACTATATCGCAGGTACGTGTTACCGTCAACCGCCAAATCGTCACAAAGGACGAAGCAAAAAGCTATGAGAGCAATCGACAGATACGTCTAGGCAAACCACTGGTTGATCTGATAGACGCACTAGATCTAGCCCCTGACGATTATGTGGTGACATACACCACAAAACAGATTTACAATCGGTTTGTAAAAAAAATGCACCCGTTAGGGTATGAAATATCATTTCACGATTTACGTCATATCAGTGCCAGCGTTATGGCAGCACTGAAAATCCCTGATATATACGCTATGGAACGTGGCGGCTGGAGCAATACCTACACGCTAAAATCCGTATATCAGCAGACGTTTCACGAAGACCGCATGAGGGTTGACAAAATCATTGATGATTATTTCACAGATATATATGACACGAAATGTGACACGGATAAAACGAAATAGCGTAAAATAGGCACTCTAAGACTATTTGAAATGGGTTCAAGTCCCGTCACCTCGACCAGTCACTCGCCGTGACGGGCATTGTCCGTCATGGCTTTTTTTGTTATCAAACTTTAGTCCCGCTCAATAAGTTTGTTTGTAAACTTTACAATGTAGGGGGCGTGCCACTGCACCCAATCCGCTATCATTTATGGTAGCGGATTTTTTCGCCCCCGCCCATAGGTATGATACGCTGGGAGGGGTTTGATGCTCGCCGTGACGGGCATTTTATGTACTCATGCCACTTGTGCATATGTGCTAAGCCCGCAAGATCGCAATTGTATGTAATGTCGAAAAGG
>ERZ1673752.2370-NODE-2370-length-21305-cov-19.746306_pt1 | contig 21305 bp, 20 predicted proteins | sample MGYA00580195_ERZ1673752 | MGnify/ENA primary metagenome ERZ1673752 (study PRJEB41218, sample SAMN15661744) | gut metagenome | host: Homo sapiens | place: Canada: London | collected 2015-08-20/2019-03-30 | study: EMG produced TPA metagenomics assembly of...
CAGATGTTAACTATAACACCCGTGTGGGGAAATAGCAAGTATATTTTTAGTCTTTTATTTCTGTCACATACAACGAAACGCTATTCAAATCACTACACAGTGTGTATGTTAAACGGTATTGGTATTTATAATAAACACTGTCTGTCACTACAAAAATTAAAAAACGATAACACTCAACATACACACCACTTAAGTTTTCCAATCTTGTAATTATCCACACTTTAGACTTCAGGTATATGATAAAAAATAAATAAGCAACCGAAAGTGATGCATTGGAATTTTGCCATATTTTGAATAAATTCGCAGCCCAATTGGACGAATGTCTGAGCTTCAAAGACTTTGGTCTTAGACAAAACTCCAGAGCGAGTTTTCGTAGGAAATTGGGCGAATCAGCGATTTGTTCAAAATATGAGCAAAATTTCACCGCATCGCTTTCGGTTGCTTATTTATTTTTTATCATATACTCGAAATCTACAGTTGGCCAACTACAAATTAAAATTTTAAGATAACAACATTCTATCGTTTGCGAATTCTCCGCCGCTGGCTTCTTCGAATTTCTGCAATAAATCTGCTACCTTAAGCTTCTTCTTTTCTTCCCCTTTCACATCATAAATGATCTTTCCATCACTCATCATGATCAGGCGGTTTCCGATATTGATCGCATCTTTCATATTATGTGTTACCATCATTGTTGTAAGATTATCTCTGGCTACGATCTTCTCTGTGATGTCTAGTACTTTCTTCGCAGTCTTTGGATCAAGGGCTGCTGTGTGTTCGTCTAATAATAGCAGGCTTGGTTTCTTCAGTGTTGCCATAAGCAGTGTCAATGCCTGTCTCTGACCTCCGGATAATAGTCCTACTTTGGATGTCATTCGATCTTCTAGTCCTAAGTCGAGCATTTGTAATTTTTCTTTAAACATTTCTTTTTCTTTTTTTGTGATTCCCCAGCTCAGGCCTCTTTTCTTTCCTCTACGGTTTGCCATTGCCATGTTTTCTTCAATCTGCATACCTGCTGCCGTTCCCATCATTGGGTCCTGGAATACTCTTCCTAACATGTAGGCACGTTTGTATTCTGGAAGATCTGAGATATCCTTGCCATCTAGAATGATCGTTCCTTGATCGATCGGATAGACTCCTGCTACCATGTTGAGAGTTGTAGATTTTCCGGCCCCATTTCCTCCGATGATCGTTACGAAGTCCCCAGGATCTAAGTGAAGATTGACTCCATTTAATGCTTTTTTCTCATTGATCGTTCCTTTATTAAATGTTTTATGTACATTTTTAATTTCTAACATAACTTTGCCCCTCTTTCTATGCTGGTGTCCTGCGGTGTGAATATTTTGATTTGAGAGCAGGAATACCGAGTGCTAATGCTACGATGATCGCTGTGAATAATTTCATATCATCGGTACTTAATCCGAAATGTAAAACAAGTGAGATGATCATACGATATACCATTGCTCCTCCGATCAGTGATGCAAGGATATAAGCAAAGTTAAAACGTTTTCCAAAGATAACTTCTCCGATTACAATGGATGCAAGACCAATTACAATAGATCCTGTTCCCATTTTGATATCTCCGTATCCTTGGTTCTGGGCTACTAAAGCTCCAGATACTGAGATCAGTCCATTAGAAATCACCAGTCCTAAAACTTTGGATGTATCTGTATTTCCCCCTAAAGCACGTACCATAAATTCATTGTTTCCTGTTGCCCTAAGTGCACATCCGATCTCTGTTCCAAAAAACCAGTACAGAGCTGCGATCACAATGGCTCCAATAATGACTCCAACTACCAATGTTGCCAGTGTCTGATCTACTCCTAACAGATCCATTACCTTTGTAAATGCAGTGTCTTCTCCAAGTAATGAAACATTTGGCCCTCCCATAACTCTGATATTAACGGACCATAATGCGATCATTGTTAAAATACCTGCTAAGATCGCAGGGATCATAAGTTTCGTGTGCAGCCAGCCTGTAACAAGTCCTGCTAACATTCCTCCTACAAGTGCAAATAATAATGTTACAAATGGATTGACTCCCCTTGTAATAAGGATTGCACTGATACATCCACCGAGTGCAAATGTTCCATCGCAGGATAAGTCTGCGATATCTAAGATCCTAAATGTAATATAAACTCCCAGTGCCATGATTCCCCATAATGTTCCTTGGGCTAATGCACTATAAAGATTTGTAATTAATGCCATTTTCTACCTCTTTTCTAAATGCACAGAAGTGCCTCCCGCAAATCGGAAGACACTTCCTGATCTTCTTGTAATCTTATATGCAAGAAAATCTTATTTATTATTCTTTATCTGTCTTTTTCTGTGTTGTTACCATCTTAGCTTCTTTTTTTAACTTCTCTGGAATCTTAATTCCTAATGTCTTTACTGTGTCTTTATTGATGATCAGATCCGCATTTTCCTGATATTCAATTGGCATATCTTTTGGTTCAGCTTTTCCTTCTAAGATCTTTACTGCCTGCTTTGCTGTCTGCTGTCCTAACTTGTAGTAGTTAACTCCGTATGTTGCAAGTCCTCCACCTGTACACATTCCTTCTTCAGCTACGATAAATGGAATCTTAGCTTCATTTGCTACCATGGATACTGTATTGATTCCTGCTGCGATCATGTTGTCTGTTGGTGAATAGATTGCATCAACTTTACCTTTTAAGGATTCTACAACCTGACGGATCTCACTGGATTCTGATACTGTTGCATCGACTGTTGTTAATCCTAATTTCTTTGCTTCTTTCTTCGCAAGTCCTACCTGGAATTTGGAGTTTGCTTCTGCAGAACAATATAACATTGCAACTTTCTTTGCATTTGGAATTAATTCTTTTAATAGATTCATCTGTTTTGCTACTGGTGTTAAATCTGATGTTCCAGATACGTTTGTTCCTGGTTTTTTATTTGATTTCACCAGTTTGGCATCGGCTGGATCTGTAACAGCTGTTACTAAAATCGGAATATCTTTTGATTCATTGGCCATTGCCTGTGCTGCTGGTGTTGCGATTGCTAATACAAGATCGCACTTATCTGTGACAAATTGTTTGGCAATTGTCTGACAATTTGACTGTTCATTCTGTGCGTTCTTATATTCAATCTTGATCTTGTCTCCGTCTTTATATCCAGCTTTCTCAAGACCATCCTTAAACCCTTTGTAAGATGCATCTAAAGCATCATGTTCTACTAACTGAACGACTCCGATCTTCTTCTGGTCTGAACTGTCTTTCTTGCTTGAGCAACCAACCATTGTGGATAATGCTAATGCAGCAACTAATCCTGTTGCCATGACTTTCTTTAATCTCATATTTTTCTCCTCCTTAATATCGTTCCCGATTGCATTCCTTGGCTTTAAACTTCTGAACTTTAAAACTTCAATGCTTTTATGTACTAAATTGTAGCACTATGATTTTGTGTCGTCAAGCTAATTTTATTGCTTTATATGGTACATCATATTCCATACAATCTAATATCAATTATTTTATACGCATATTTCTTTATTTCTATGCAAAAAAGGATGAAAGATTTCCCAAATTCTTTCATCCTTTTTCTTCTATCAATTTCTTCTATTGCTGTGCTTCTTCGGCTGCTTTCTTCGCATTCTCTTCTGCAACTGTACGATATTTTATTGTCAGTGTTCTGATCAGTTCTTTTAACTCATCTGTTAACTGCTCTTCTTTCACTCTCCACTCCCAGTTACCACCTACCGTAGATGGTGTGTTGATCCTTGCTTCATTTCCTAATCCAAGATAATCCTGAAGTGGGATGATCACCATATCGCTTCGACTCTCTAATGCAAGAGAAATCAAGTCTAAATGTACAGTTCCTGTTCTCTCGATCGTACTGTATTTTAAATAATGCTCTAAGAATTTCTTATCATCTTCTGATAATGTTTCGTACCATCCAACAACCGTATCATTGTCATGTGTTCCTGTGTATACAACACTATTTTCTTTGTATTTATGTGGAAGATAGATGCTGTCATCATATGCTCCAAATGCAAATTCCAGAACATTCATTCCTGGGAATCCTGTATCATCTAGAAGTTTATGCACGCTGTCTGTTAAGAATCCTAAGTTCTCTGCGATAACTTTCTTCTCACCAAGTTCTTTCTTCATTGCTTCAAAGAAATCCATTCCTGGACCTTTGACCCATTCTCCATTAACAGCTGTCTCGTCTTCTGCTGGAATCTCAAAGTATTCATCGAATCCTCTGAAATGATCTAATCTTAAAATATCATATAACATAAAATTATGACGTAAACGTTTCATCCACCATTCGTAATCTGTTTTCTTATGATATTCCCAGTCATATACAGGATTGGACCATACCTGTCCATCTTCTGCAAATGCATCTGGAGGACATCCACCTACAACCGTTGCCTTTCCTTCTTCATCGACTTTAAATAATTCTTTGTGGTATGTAAATGCTGTTCCATCTAAGGCTACATAAAATGGAAGATCTCCTACGATCTGAATTCCTTTGTCATTCGCATATTTCTTCAGCGCAAGCCACTGTTTATGGAAATAATACTGGCAGAAGCAGAAATAACTTTCTGGGAATTTACTTTTCTTCTCGCTCATATATTCTGCATATTCCCCGATCCAGTATTCATTGTCTTTGATAAATTTCTTATAATCTTCATCTGGATGAAATCTGAAATAAGCTTTTCTTAAAAGCTTTCTGTGATCTTCTCTGATTTTCTCATAGTCAACTTTGCCCTTGTTTTCTTCCTTAATTGATTCGAGTTCTTTTTTCTTAAGAAGTCCTTCTTCCAGTAACTGTTCTAAGTCGATATAATATGCACTTCCTGCAAAACTTGAAAACGAAAGATAAGGAGAATTTCCCGCACCGATCGTTCCTAATGGAAGGATCTGCCAGTACTTCTGGCCTGCTTCTTCTAAAAAATCTACAAATTTGTATGCTTCCTTTGAAAAGCATCCAATTCCGTAATCTGATGGTAAACTAAAAATTGGCAATAATATTCCGCTTGTTTTCATTGAATGAATTCTCCTAAAATCTCCTAAAATTTTCTCACGACTCAATATAGTATATCATAAAACATACTTCTTGAACAGAAGTGCTCTTGTACTTAATTTAATTCTATCATTTATTTCTGGCTTTCTTCTGCAACAGCTTTGGCTACTGCTTTGCAGACTCTTTCATCAAATGCACCTGGAATGATATACTCTTCATTTAACTCATCATCACTGATGATACTTGCGATCGCTCTTGCTGCTGCCATCTTCATCTCTTCTGTGATCTGTCCAGCTCTTGCATCCAGAGCTCCTCTGAAGATTCCTGGGAATACTAATACGTTATTGATCTGATTAGGGAAATCGGATCTTCCTGTTGCGATAACTCTTGCTCCACCTTTCTTCGCTTCATCTGGCATGATCTCTGGTGTTGGATTTGCCATGGCAAAAATGATCGCATCGTCTGCCATAGTAGATACCATTTCGGCTGTCACGATATTTGGTGCAGAAACTCCGATAAATACGTCTTTATCTTTGATGATCTCTGTTAATGTTCCAGTCTGTTTCTCTTTGTTTGTGATCTCTGCCATATCTTTCTGTGCTGGATTCATCCAGTCTTCTCCTGGACATAATGCACCTTTCTGGTCAACTAAGACAACATTTCCTGCGCCAAACTGTAATAATAGTTTACAGATAGAGATTCCAGCAGATCCTGCTCCATTGATCACAATGTTTGCATCTTCCATTTTCTTTCCGACAAATTTTAAGGCATTTAATAATCCTGCTGCTACAACGATGGCTGTTCCATGCTGATCATCATGGAATACTGGAATATCTAATTCTTCTTTTAAACGTTTTTCAATCTCAAAACATCTTGGTGCGGAAATATCTTCTAAATTGATACCACCGAAACATGGTGCGATATTCTTGACTGTTTTGATGATCTCTTCTGTATCTTTTGTATCAAGACAGATTGGGAATGCATCAATATCTGCAAATTCTTTAAATAAAAGGGCTTTTCCTTCCATAACAGGCATTGCTGCTTCTGGGCCGATATCTCCAAGTCCTAATACAGCTGTTCCGTCAGATACGACAGCTACTAAATTACCTTTTGCTGTATAACGATATACTTCTTCTTTATTATCACGGATCTTACGACAAGGTTCTGCGACTCCTGGTGTATAAGCTGTACTTAAGTCATCTCTTGTCTTTACTGTTACTTTAGAACGTACTGCGATCTTACCTTTGTTTTGTTCGTGCATTTCTAATGCCAGTTTGTTGTAATCCATTTTTGTATCTCCTTTATGGTATGGTGTTTCAGATTTTTGTTCTTTTATCATTGTATCATAACATAATTCGATTGACTATGGTTGAAAAAAACGATACAATAAAAAATTACAACAAAAAAAGAAGAATGCATAACATTCTTCCTAATAAAAGAGCGGGTGATGGGAATCGAACCCACGTGATCAGCTTGGAAGGCTGGAGTTCTACCATTGAACTACACCCGCATACAATGCCCAGAGCCGGAATCGAACCAGCGACACGAGGATTTTCAGTCCTCTGCTCTACCGACTGAGCTATCTGGGCAGTTAAGTTGTTGTCTCATTTCTGCGACTTCTATACTTTATCATATTCCTCGACTCTTGGCAAGCTTTTTTTTCAAAAAATTTTATTTATCAGCCAGATTCCTGTTTTTGTCTTAAAAATCTTGCCTTTTACGGACTCAATTGTCTCTCTGGAACTTTGTTCTTCTGCAAGATTTACTAAAAAATCTGCTTCTACAAGAATCTGATAATCAATACCGTCAATCTGATCATATGTATGGTGATGTCCGATCAAATAGCAGACTCTGTCTGTTTTTGCTTTGTCATATTGTAAGTCTTCCAGCATCTGCTGTGCAACTGCCGGTCCTTCAACCTCTTGGTATTTTCCTGCACTACTGTTGTATTTTTCTTCGCTTATTTTGATACCGATATCATGTGTTAATGCAGCCACTTCCAGGATGTCTAAAATTTCCTTATCTAATCCTTCCTGTTCTCCGATCAGCTTTGCATACGCGTGTACTTTCAAGAAATGCTGGATTCTCTTTGGCTGACCTTGATAGTAATCGATCATTGCTGTTGTCACTTTATTTATATCCATCTGTTAACTCTCCTTTAGTATTTTTTGAAAAAGCTGAATAATCTTTTCTTATTTAAGATCTTAATTGCTTTGTCTGCATCTTCTTCTCTTAATCCGCCTGTACAAAAATCTGTCTTAACCAGATGTTTGTCAAATCCGTGTCTATGCCATTCATATGCACCATCATCTAATATGACAAAACCTTCAATCTTCTCTTCACACTTATCCAGCCAATCTTTGATCTCATCTTCTCTTCTTCCACTGCTTAGGTATTCTGTCTTATCTATGATCTTTAGGTCGTATTTCGCTAAGATGTCAACTAGAATCTGACACCAGTCCTGCACAGCATCACTGTGTTCTGCCCATCCGTATCTCCAGGATGATGATAATACTATCTTTGCTCCTGTTGCATCTACGATTGTTTTTAAATTCTTAATGTTATCCTCATCTACAGAAATCAGCTGATCATCTTCGCATTTCTCGAATAATTGCTGTGAATTCAATACTCCGTCTACGTCTAAAAAAATAACTTTCATGCCTTTGTTCCTCCTTTACCTTCACGGTAGTCAGACATGGTCTTTGATGAGTATTATACTCTCTTTTTTTTTAAACGTAAATGTATTTTAAGGTTTTTAATACCTTGTACATAAAATCCTTTTTTTTGTAAATACTATACTGGAATTCTTTACATTTCACATCAAGGAGGTTTGATTTTATTATGGGAAATAAATGTTTGGATTGTACAGCTTTAACGCTTACGATCATTGGTGCTATAAATTGGGGATTGATCGGATTCTTCCGATTTGATCTTGTTGCATTTTTGTTTGGAGATATGAGCTGGCTGTCACGAGTTGTGTATGCACTTGTTGGATTATGTGGATTGTATATGCTGGCATTTTACCGGCATTGTGGACGTGATATATAAAAGTTTCTTCTTATTAATTATACACGGAAAGAAAGGCCAGGCTATGGCATACGCCATAATCTGACCTTTTATAAATGGTGAATATACATTAAGTATAGAAACAAGCTATTTTAAAAATAGATATTTATTACTGTGCATCCTTGATCTTCTTGATTTCTTCGATCATAACAGGAAGCACTTTCATAACGTCTCCAACGATTCCTACATTGGCTACGTCAAAGATTGGTGCATCTTCATCTTTGTTGATTGCTACAATGTATCCAGAATTCATGATTCCTGATACGTGCTGTGTAGCTCCAGAGATTCCGCATGCAATATATAATTTTGGTGCAACAATCTTTCCAGACTGTCCAACCTGATGAATCTTTGATACCCATCCGTCTTCAATGGCTGGTCTTGTTGCTCCTACAACTCCTCCTAAGAGTTTTGCAAGATCGTCAACTAATGCGAAGTTTTCTTTGCTTCCCATTCCACGTCCACCAGATACGATAACTTCTGCTTCTTCCAGGTTGATCATCTCTGCGATTTCTTTTACACTTTCTGTGACCTTTGCTTTGATCACATCATCAGCTACTTTTACTTCTTTGGCTACAACTTCACCCTCAGTTGGGTCTTCCACTTTCTGGAATGCTCCGGAACGTAATGTTGCTATCTGTGGTGTTGTCTTGATTTTTACATCTTCCAATACAGTTCCACCATAAAGTGGGCATGTATAGATAACTTCTCCATCTTCTGCTTTGATATCTAATACATCGGATGCACATCCTGTGTTACATTTTGCTGCAACAACTGGTGCGATATCTTTTCCATCCTGTGTTCCACCTACAAATACAGCTTCTGGATTTTCTTCTTTTACTAATTCTACTAAAACCTGAGCATATGCATCGAGATTAAACTCTTTGTAATCTTCGCTGTCGACACAGATGACCTGATCGGCTCCGGCCTTTGCTACTTCTTTTGCTGCATCTGCTACTCCACCTCCAATAACAACTGCCGTAACTTTATCGGCAAGTTTCTTGGCTGGAGATAACATTTCCAATCCAACTTTGACTGGATTTCCTTCTGCAGTTTCTACATATACCATGATATTCTTACATTCTGCCATGTCCTTTGTTCTCCCTTCCTAGAATACTTTGGCATCTGCCATCATAGCGACTGCTTTTATTGCTGAATCTTCTGGTGTTTCTTCCTGAATCTTGATTCCGGCTTCTTTCTTCGCTGGTTCATATAATTTAACGATCTGAACCTTTGCATTAGATTCTCCGACTTTTTCTTTTTCAAGATCAGCAAGATCAGCTTCTTTAATATCGCCGATTGGTTTCTTTCTTGCTGCCATTTTATTCTTGATCGTTGGGTAACGTGGGTCATATTCTGGTTTTGTGACTGTTACAACACATGGTGCAGAAGCTTCTACTGTACGGTATCCTTCTTCTGTTTCCTGTTTTGCTGTCACTTTATCGCCATCTAAAGCGATTTCTGTAATATTTGTGATCACACTTGTTCCAAGTTCTTCAGCTAACATTAAGCCACCCTGTCCAAGTGCGGCATCTGTTGCTTCTTTTCCACAGAATACAAGATCAAATTTCTGACCATTGTCCGCTTCTAATTTTGCGATCACATTTTTTAGGATATTTGCGATTCCTGTTGTGTCAGATCCTTTGAATGCATCATCACTTACTAAAAATGCATGATCTGCACCAACTGCAAGACAGTTTTTCAGAGAGTTCTTTGCACTATCTTCTCCGACACATACAACTGTTACTTCTCCTTCAGAGGATTCTTTTAATCGTGCTGCCATTTCGAGAGCATAGGTGTCAAATGCATTTACAACAGGTGTTACGTTTGCTAAATCCGGTGTTCCTTCTGCATTTAAATGGATTTCTACAGAATCATCCGGAACCTGTTTGATACATACTAAAATGTTCATAGTCTTACTCCTTCTTATGTTCTATCTTCCGATTGTGTTATTTGCTACGACGATTCTCTGAATTTCGTTACTTCCTTCGAAAATCTGGAAGATCTTAGCATCTCTTAATAATTTCTCAACTGGATATTCTCTGCTGTATCCATATCCACCGAACATCTGGATTGCTTCAGAAGCTACTTCCATTGCGATATCAGATGCATAGCATTTTGCGATCGCTGCTTCTTTGGAATGTGGTAATCCCATATCCATCTTTGTTAAAGCATGTGCAACCATCTGACGAGCTGTTTCTGTTTTGATTTCCATATCAGCTACTTTAAACTGCATTGCCTGATTTTTGATGACTGGTTTACCAAACTGAACTCTTTCTTTGGCATATGCAATACCTTCATTGATACCACGCTGTGCGATACCTGTTGCAACACATCCCATCCAAGCTCTTGCCTGGTCTAATGTCTTCATTGCGATTGAGAATCCTCTTCCTTCTTCTCCAACTAAGTTTGCAGCTGGAATACGACAGTCTTCTAATACAACATCACATGTGTTTGATGTACGGATACCCATTTTATTTTCTTCATTACCTGTGCTTAATCCTGGTGTTCCAGCATCAACTAAGAACATAGAGATTCCTTTAACACCTTTTGTTTTATCTGTCATAGCTGTGATACAGTAGAAAGAAGCGATTCCTCCATTTGTAATGAAGCATTTTCTTCCATTTAATACCCACTCATCTCCGTCTTTGACAGCTGTTGTTGTTCCTGCACTAGCATCAGATCCTGCTCCTGGTTCTGTTAAACAGAAAGCTCCAAATCCACCATCAATGATCTTCTGGCATACATGTTTTTTCTGTTCTTCATTTCCTGCGATCAGTACTGGTTTTGTTCCTAATCCACTGGCAGAAATTGTTGTTGCAAATCCTGCATCTGCGATAGCCATTTCTTCGATCAGTGCCGCAACGTCTACTCTTGATAATCCTGGTCCACCGTATTCTTCTGGTACTTCTAATGAATGTAACTGCATTTCAATGGCTTTGTCATAAATTTCTTTTGGCCATTCTCCACTGACGTCGTATGCTTTACACTGTTCTTTTACTTCGTTTTCACAGAACTCGTGTACATCCTGTAATAAGTCTTTTGCTTCCTCTGAAATTAAATATGCCATCTTGATATCCTCCTAAAATAACCTTAAAAAAGCTTTGTATATGTTTTATGTTACTTGTTTATGTTTGATTAATCGTTTCCTATTAAAATTATAATTTGTAGCAGATCTTACCTGGATTTAAGATCATATTTGGATCAAAGACTTCTTTGACACCTTCCATGATCCTCATCTGAACTGGTCCGAGAGACTCTGCTAGGTAGTCCATCTTTCCATGTCCGATTCCATGTTCTCCAGAAATCATTCCACCGAATTCTGTTGCTTTTGCATATACTTTATCCATAAAGACTGCAACCTGTTTCTTAAACTCTCCTTCTTCCATGTCATTACTGCATGTATAGATATGTAAGTTACCGTCTCCAGCATGTCCAAAGCTCTTAACTCTGAAATCAGCTTCTGCTTCTAATGATTTTGTATATGTCAGGAATTCTGCAATCTTATTTGTTGGAACTACAACATCACATTCATCTAACAGTACAGTATCTGCTTCAATTGCCTCAAGTAATGCTCCGCGGACAGCCCATGCATCTTTCTTTAAGGCTGGTGTATCAGCAACTAATACATCAATTGCTCCTGCTTCTAATACTACTTCAGATGCCTGTTCAATGATATCTTCCAGTTGTTCTTCAGAATTTCCATCAAATGTTGCTAATAAATATGCTCCAATCTCTGTTCCTTCTAATTCTTTTGGATATACCTGTTTTCCTAAGAACTTCTCGGTATCCATAACAACTTCTTTTTCCATAAATTCCAGAGCCTGTGGTGCCAGATGATGCATAAAGAACTGTGGTACTGTTGCAATACAATCCTCTAAGTTTTCATAAGGAATGATCAGACTGATCACTGATTTTGGTGCTGGAATTACTTTTAATGTAAGTTCTGTGATAATACCCAAAGTACCTTCAGAACCGATCATTAAGTTTAATAAGCTGTATCCTGAACTTGTCTTTGATACAGTAGCTCCAAGTTTTACAATCTCACCTGTTGGTAATACAACTGTCATGGCACGTACATAATCTCTTGTACATCCGTACTTAACAGCTCTCATACCACCAGCGTTGGTTGCTACGTTTCCACCGACTGTTGCGAATTTCTCACCTGGATCTGGTGGATATAATAATCCTTGTTTTTCTGCATCCTGTGCAAGATCATTTAAAAGGACTCCTGATTGAATCTTCACTACAAAGTTTTCTTTGTCATATCCAAGGATCTTGTTCATCTTTGTAAGAGAGATCATAACACCGCCACCGATACTTACGGCTCCTCCTACTAATCCTGTTCTTGCACCACTTGGTGTTACAGGAACCTTGTTTTCATTACAAAGTTTAACGACAGCTGCAACTTCTTCTGTTGATGTTGCTTCTACTAAAACTTCTGGTCTAGCTTTTCCGTAGATTGCCATCTCATCATGGGTGAAATCCTCATTGATTTCATCACCCACTAAGACACGTTTTGGAGCGATCTCTTTGAATTTCTCGATCATCTCTGGTGTCACTTTGTTATACTGATACTCACTCATTTATCTTCCTCCTTAAAAGTTTATAGCTTTTTAATATCTTTTATCTTTATCATTTTCAGATCAATTTGACTCCAAAGTAGCAAACTAATCCATAGATGATAACGAATAATACGAAATATTTGATAACCTTTGTTAAGATTTCACTTTCTTTTCCTACCGTTGCTGTTGCCGCTGTCGCTACTGCGATACTCTGTGGAGAAATAATCTTTCCTGCGGTACTACCAACTGTATTTGCAGCTACCAGCCAGATCTGGTTGATATTTAATTCTGCTCCTGTACTTGCCTGTAACTTGGAGAATAGTACGCTGCTTGATGTAGAACTTCCTGTTACGAATGTTCCGATAGATCCAATCAGTGGTGCAACTAATGGATAAAAGCTTCCTGTTACACGTACGATAAAATCTGCGATAGACTGTGTCATTCCGCTGTATCCCATGATCTTAGCTGTCGCAAGCACTGCCATGATCGTAATGATCGTCTTAAACATCTGAATCACTGTCTTGCCTAAAACAACAAAGATCTCACCAACTGGACATCCCTGAATCAGTCCTCCAATAAATGCTGCGATCAAGATCAGCACTCCTGGTGTTGATACCCATGTAAATGTATATGGGCTTGCTCCCTCTCCACTATAAATTGGTACATTTGATTTGATCGCTGATAATGGATCATGAATCGCTGGTACTAATGTTGAAGTCAGAAGTAAGAACAGTAATACAAGAATGAATGGGCTCCATGCAACAAATGCATCTTTTACTGTCATCGTAGTATCATCATTATCTTCGATTTCTACATCAAATTTACTTGCCTTACCTTTCAGCATTACTTTTGCAAGGATGATCGTTACTGCCATACTGCATACAGATCCGATAACTGCTGGAAGTTCAGCTCCTACAAATTTTGCTGTCAGATATTGTGGTACTAAGAATGAAAGACCTGACATCAATGTAATAAATAAAATTTCTTTATAATCACCGATTCCTTTAGCTCCTTCATGTTTTCCTGTGATGAAAACAACAAGGAAAGGAACGAGAATTACCATGATCGCAAGTTGTAATACAACATAAGATGCTGTCATATGTGGACTAAATCCTGTTACATTTGCTGCTGTAACCGTTGGAATTCCGATGGATCCAAATGCTACTGGTGTCGTATTGGCTACCAGGCAAACAGTTGCTGCAAAGATTGGTTCAAATCCTAATCCGCAAAGGATTCCTGCTGGAATCGCTACAGCTGTTCCGAATCCTGCCATACCTTCCATAAATCCTCCAAATCCCCATGCGATGATCAGCACAAGAACTCGTTTATCTCTTGATACAGAAGTAAGCATTTTTTTAATAAGTTCCATGTTTTTCGTATGTACGACCAAGTTGTAAGTAAACACTGCTGCCACGATAACCAGACAGATTGGCCAGATTGCCATTGCAAATCCTTCTAACCCTCCTGTGAGGACATCAATAATTTTTTGCTTCCATAAAAAAAGTGCTTCAATGACTGTAATGATCAAAGCGATCGGACAGGCTACATGTCCTGCCATCTTTAATCCGCTTAATGCAATGATCAGCCAGATGATAGGAAGCATCGCTAATAAAAAGTGAATGAACATCTTAAGTTCTCTCCTTTCTTTTCAAATATGAGCGGGTTCCGATATCCTATTTTTCAGCGTATACGCGACGTAGTAAGATTGGTCCTACCAGTTACTATACTTATATGGTAGGACCAATCCGACAAAAAGTCAAGGGATTTTTTTTGCAAAACGATTTATTCTTTTTCTATTTTCTTTTCTTTTTTGTAGAAATTGCACAAAAAAAGCAGCATTTTCACAAACATATTATTTTCAATCCAACCATTTTAAGCCATTTGTATAAATGCTGTTTTTTATTTATTTGTTAATTTTTCATCAATTTCCACAAATTTCGTATTTCGAACTATTTTACGGAGTCTTTTTCTTTCGTTATACTATTTTGATATTGCTTCCATATGATCGTGGACAATATCACTGCAATATAGTCTGTCAATGCCTGCCCATATATGACTCCGTCAACCGCATTTAAAAGATACAATAACGGGATCAGCAAAACTTCATTGGCTAGTCCCATTTGTAAAAATGTAATAAACATATTTGCTTTGAATACAATTCCGATTGCTGCAACTGGTGCATTCCCATAGACTACGAGAATCTAGTTTAATACGATGGTTGATACACTAGATATGTGTTATATTATCTATATACTTTATAAAACGCAAAAGAAATTATCACGAGGTGAATAAATAATCATGAAAGCTTACGAACGTTTACTAAATTATGTCAAAATTTTAACTCCAAGCAATGAAAACAGCCAAACTGTCCCTTCTTCTGATTGTCAGTTTGATCTTGCCCGAGTCTTAGAAAATGAAATGAAGGAACTTGGTCTCAGTGATGTCTACTTAGATGACAAATGTTACCTATATGGCAAATTACCTGCCACAAAGGGCTATGAAAACTGTCCTGCGATCGGATTTATTGCTCATATGGATACTGTTTCTGATTTCTGTGATCACCCAATCCGTCCGATCCTTACGAAGAATTATAATGGAGAAGCTCTTCCTCTTGGAGATAGTAGTCTGGTTCTTGATCCGAAAGTTTTCCCTCATCTTTCTTCTCTCAAGGGCCGTACTTTGATCACATCGGATGGTACAACGATCCTTGGTGCGGATGATAAAGCTGGGATTGCCGAGATTCTTACGATGACAGAACGTCTGATCCATGAAGAGATTCCTCATGGTCCGATCAGCATTGCATTTACTCCAGATGAAGAAATCGGAAGTGGTGCCGAGTATTTCGATATCAAGCGGTTTGATGCTGATTTTGCTTATACTTTGGATGGCGATACCGAAGGTGAGATCCAGTTTGAGAATTTTAATGCCTGCAAAGCTGAGTTTGAGATTACTGGTTTTAATGTACATCCTGGTTCTTCAAAGGATACGATGATCAATGCCTCACTTGTAGCTATGGAGATCAACTCTTGTCTACCTTCTATGGAAACTCCTAGAAACACGGAAGATTATGAGGGATTCTATCATCTGATCAATATGAATGGTGATGTGAGTCATGCAACATTGCATTATATTGTCAGGGATCATGATCAGGGACTATTTGAAGCAAAGAAACAGACGTTACGTTTGATTGAGAAAAATATGAATGAAAAATGGGGTGATGGTTGCGTCACTTTAACCATTACAGATCAGTATCAAAATATGGCTGAAGTTATTAAGGATTGTCCTCATTTGATTGAAAATGCAAAGAAGGCTTGTGAAAATGCTGGCGTGGATCCGTTGGTTCTGCCAATTCGTGGAGGTACAGATGGATGTCAGTTAAGTTTCCGAGGACTTCCTTGTCCGAATCTTGGAACTAGTGGACATGCTTATCATGGACCTTATGAACATATTAGCGTTGAAGGAATGGATATATGTGTTGATGTTATTGTGGAATTGATTAAATTGTATACTGAAGGTTGTTGATGTATAAATAGAGAAAGAACAATGTATTAGGGTCAGAAAAACGAATTTCATTGACGGCTTTTTTGCAAAACGCTGATTCGCTAATACTCCTGGCACAACTCGCTTCGCTCAAACAGTGCCCCGTATTGGCTGCGATTTTGCAAAAAATCCTATGAAATTCTATCATTTCTGACCCTAATACATTGTTCTTTCTCTATTTATACACTCAAATCTTTCAGTATACACTACTTACAGACAAGATACTTCATTCTTCACGAAACTCTTCCTGCATCCATATGATACACGTCGTCTGCGATTCCCATAGTAGATTCTCTATGGGATACTAGTACTGCGGTTCTTCCTTTACTTTCTTCTTTGAGTGATTTCAAGATAATTCCTTCATTTAAAGAATCTAAGTTACTTGTTGGTTCGTCTAGTAATAACATTGGGCTGTCGTGCAGAAAGGCTCTGGCGATTCCGATTCTTTGTTTTTCTCCACCAGACAGGGTGTCTCCGAGTTCTCCGACTTCGGTGTCGTAGCCATTTGGCAGGGACATGATCATGTCATAGATGGAGGCTTTTTGGGCGGCTTTTATGATTTCTTCTCTTGCTGCGCCTTGTTTTCCAATCGCTATGTTGTTGCGATGGAGTCGTGGAAGAGTTCGGTTTCCTGAGTTACGTAGGATTGTGTGTTTCTTAGTGTCTTAGTTGGGATTTCTTTCACGTTTTCTTCTGAGATCTTTATGTTTCCTTTGTTTACATCCCAGAAGCGCATCAGAAGTTTCAACAGTGTGGACTTTCCGCAGCCGCTTTTTCCACAGATTCCGATGACTTTTCCTTGTTTCATATTGATGTTGCAGTCTTTTAGGATGACTTCTTCATCATAGGCAAAGGTTACATCTTCTACGGATGCACCTTCAAAACTTATATCAGCTTCTCCTTCTGATTCTTCTACCATTGGTTCTTCTTCGAGTAAGGATAACACTCTTTCTCCACTTGCTAATGTCTGGTTTAAATTGTTTGACAGACTTGACAATGCAGTTACTGGACCAAAAGAACCCATCATAGCGATCGTTGCAAGCAGCATAGCATCAAATGTAACATTTCCTGCCTGATATAAATGATACATTAAAAATAACATTCCAAACGAACAACAAAGGATCACAAGGTCTGTGACAGCTCTTTGCATAGCTTCCATGCGATTCAGGTCTTTTATTTTTTGATAGATATGCTTTTCTTTGAAGAGAATGCGATTTATACTTTTGACACTTATATCATCAGCTTCAATTTATATCTATTCCACAGATTCTATTCTATTAGTAGCTACATTTTCATCATCATTTATTATATAATTTTGTTATGAATAATATAGAAAGGACTCTATCATATGAACTCTGAAAATTATGGTACTCATATCAAACATATCCGTCAAAAAATGGGTTTAACACAAAATCAAGTTGCTGAAGCTCTTGGTGTAACGCCTGGTTATATCAGCAATGTAGAAAATAACCGTACTGCTATGTCTCTGCGTATTTTAACATATTATGCGAAGCTTTGTGGCTGCTCTCTGGATTCTCTCGTTGGTACTCTGGATCCGGAATATTCAGAAACTGCGCTTGATCGTAAACTTTATAATGCGATCATGCAACTTGATGTGGATACGAAAGAAAAACTACTGAAAACGATTGAATTGTGGAATTTGTAGAGTAGACTTGCCTGTATGTGGCAGAAATAAAAGAAAGATAGCATGTGAGCAACAATCGAATTCCATAGGAGTTTTGATAGAATCACAGCTGGATCGGACGATTGTTTGAGCGTCAAAGACTACGGGAGTATCCCAAAGTTTGTGTAAACCTTCAAACTGATGTAAGATAATATTACTCAGTTTGGAGGTTTTTTTATGGGAAGAAGAAAAGGAGACACACCACAAAAAGCAGCATTAAGACAATTAATGCAAGGATATTTAAAGGACAATGATATCAGTGTAAAAAATGGAACAGATGTTAATGCAATCATGCGTGATATGATGTCAGTGATCCTTGAAGGTGCTCTGGATGAAGAACTTAATGAGGAACTAGGCTATTCCAGATATGATTATCGTAATAAAGATACCAATAACAGTCGCAATGGTCATTCTGGGAAAACCATGCATACCAGTTATGGGGATATGGAAATCGCTGTTCCTCGTGATCGTAATGGCGAATATGAACCCAGATTAATCAAAAAATATCAGAATACTGTTACCCAGGACATGGAGGAAAAGATTCTCTCCATGTATGCAAAAGGCATGACGACCGGAGATATTGAATCTCACATGAAAGAACTCTACGACATTGATATATCAGACAGTACGATCAGCAGGATTACAGATAAGATCCTTCCGATCGTAAAAGAATGGCAGGAAAGACCTTTGGAAGAAGTCTATGCAGTTGTTTATATGGATGCAATCCACTATCATGTGCGAAGTGAAGGCCGAATTGTAAAACGTGCTGTTTATATCGCTCTTGGGGTCAACATGGATGGTAAAAAAGAAGTCCTTGGAATGTATGTGGGTGATAATGAAAGTGCTAAATTTTGGCTTTCTATCATCAATGGGCTGAAAAATCGTGGCGTTGAAGATATTTTGATCACATGTGTGGATGGACTGACAGGATTTCCACAGACAATCGAAGCTGTATTTCCACAGACAGAGATACAACAGTGCATCATTCATCAGATACGAAATACCACAAGATATGTATCTTATAAAGACAATCGAAAAGTAATGGCTGACCTAAAGGCAGTCTATGCTGCACCAACGGAAGAGATCGCTTTAGAAAATCTTGAAGATTTCGGAGAAAAGTGGAACTCAAAATATCCAAAAATCTATAAATCATGGAGCGAACGCTGGGCAACACTGGCTACTTATTTTAAATATCCAGAACAGGTTAGAAAACTTATTTATACAACAAATGCCATCGAAGGATTCAATCGTCAGTTGCGAAAAGTGACAAAAAGCAAAACTGTATTTCCAACTGATGACAGCTTATTAAAAATGCTTTATTTGGCAACGATGGACATCACAAAAAAATGGACTGGTCGCAGAAGAGACTGGAGCCAGATCCGTGCACAATTAGATATATTTTTTGAAGAACGATTAGAAAAATATATGTATTAAAAATCTGTGTTTTTAGACAGGTTTATTTGACATGCCTAAAATCTTTTGTATAATGCAGATAAGGGCTATGAGTCAAAATTTGACTCATAACCCTCATAACTATTGATTAATCTTATATCAGTTTTTTGTGTTTACACAAAACTTGAAACAGTCTCAAGACTACTGGTTTCAGTAACTTTCAACGCGAGTTTTCGCAGGAGATCCAGCGGATAGGCGTTCTGTCAAAACTCCGTCAATGGAATTCGTGTTGCTCACATGCTATCTTTCATTTTTTCTCTAAATACTCGATGACCTTCAACTTATACAATTTAAATTTTCAAAATCAGTGTCGCCATACTCTCTGGCATTCTCTTCTTCCCAACGCTGCTTGTCATAAACAGTTGGATCTGCCCGGTGATTTCTGTTTCTGACAACTGCTCAAACTCAAAATCTTCAAATGGAATCTGTATTTTCTTATCTTGGATCGGAAAATCTGTTAAAACGTCTTTGCTGCTTCTACATTTGACTGTCTGAATATGTCCAGACAGCATCGCTCCACCTTTTGTCATTGCCTTCATTTCTCTGGCGGCTAGTTCTAAATAGTTTTTATCCCCCTTTAAATGCAGATATGCTGGTTTTTCAAATCCTTGGTCTGCCATAGAAAGACTTTTCCAGTCTTTTCCTTGTCGATAAATGGAAAATGCGACTTGATATATGCCTTTTTTTAAACTATTGCATAATTGTTCGTAGGTTAACTTGGTAATTTCTTTACTTTCATTTTTTCCGATACTTTCATACCTTAGATGCATTTTCTCTTTCTGGCATAATTTCTGGATCGTATCGATATCTGCAGTATCAAACACTCCTGTAACTGCCTGTCTTTGCTGTTGTTCGTTAATTCCGATAGATGCAAAGTAATGGTAAAGATCTGATTCGATCATTTTGTAATATTCTAAGAATTCCGCTCCTTTTCTGGTAAATCCTTTATCTTCCAGGAATCATTCTTCTCGGTATCTTTTGAAGCATCGGGAGATTGTTGATCTGTTTACCTGCATCTTTCTTCCGATCTCTGCTTCGTTGTATCCTTTTCCTTCCTCAATCTGTATCTCTAATGCTTTTAAGCATTGTAACTGAAACATATTCGGTTTATAATTTTCCATTGTTTTATCACACATTGTCAAACTCCTAAATTAATGATACGGTTAAAATACGAACCGATTCTTCTTTAATCTCTTCTTCATGATGATCACACACTACTATTTCTACAATTCCTTCGGATAATTTGTCGTTTCTTCGAATCGTACAGTCCAATGCCTCTGTCAAAATTCCAAACTTTCCATTTTCTTTTTTTGCATACATCCACTGATTTCCATAACAGTAGCGAATTTCTTTTTTCAGCAGATCTGAATCTATCGGTTTTAAATACAAGTAACTTTCTTTGCTGATCACTACTTCCGCTCGTTTCTCAAACTGCTGGTATTCTTTCGAAAGAATTCTTGGATGTGATGTTCCTTTTTCAAAAAATGCGATCGGCATGATCCTCTTTCCTTCTGGAAACATCAGATTTAAATCATTTCCTCTAGTCATATATGAATATGTATGACGGCTTTCCATAAACATACGGATCCCGGTTAAAATGCGTTCATCCAGAATATGTTCGATCGCACATGCATTTTCTTTTGCAATGCTTCCATCAACACCAGAAACCAAACGCAGAAATTCTGTAAGACATCGTTTTCTTTCCAGACATTGCTGCCCTTTGGATAGCCCCATTGGTGTTAAAAACATTCTTCTTCCTTCGTCCTTTAACAGATATCCTTCTTCTAACAATCCATCTGTAACTCTGGTAACTCTTGATAACGGCACTTCAAGTTCCCTGGATAAGTCGGATTTTACAATCTGATTCTCTTTTCGCTTCATTTCATACATAAGACTTAGATAATCTTCTTTTTCCTGTTTTGATATCTCTTTTGACATATATTGTTCCTCTTCTCATCATTCTATATAAAAATCAAAACCACCGGCTTAGCCGGTGGTTTGTACTAGCCCTATAAGGGCTT
>ERZ1673752.2375-NODE-2375-length-21262-cov-6.488612_pt1 | contig 21262 bp, 20 predicted proteins | sample MGYA00580195_ERZ1673752 | MGnify/ENA primary metagenome ERZ1673752 (study PRJEB41218, sample SAMN15661744) | gut metagenome | host: Homo sapiens | place: Canada: London | collected 2015-08-20/2019-03-30 | study: EMG produced TPA metagenomics assembly of...
ACGTATATATTTTTGATTATTATTTTTTAGACATTTCCTTAATTTTTTCATCAATTTTCCTTGCAACAGCAACGAAATCATCTTCCAGATATCCCCTCGTAGTCATTGGAGCCGTTCCGATCCTTACACCGCTGGTTTCCTTTGGAGTCTTCTTGTCATTAGGAATCATATTCTTATTCAATGTAATTCCAATTTTATCAAGTTCGTTTTGCAAGTCGCGTCCAGAGAAATCAAACGATGAGAGATCAATCATAAAGAGATGGTTATCAGTACCACCGGTAACTATTTTGTAGCCCAGTTTGATGAACTCATCACAGAAAGCCTTTGAATTCTTCACAACTTGTTTGATGTATGCTTTGTAATCATCCGTCAAAGCCTCTTCTGCACAAATAGCCTTGCCTGCAATAATATGTTCTAATGGACCCCCCTGTGCATATGGGAAAACAGCACTGTCGACCTTCTTAGCGAGCTCAGGTTTCGAAAAAATAAGTCCACCTCTAGGTCCTCTCAATGTTTTATGTGTTGTTGTCGTTATTAAATCAGCATGCCCAAATGGACTAGGATGGCAACCAGCAGCGACAAGTCCAGCTATATGAGCCATATCAACCATGAACATCGCTCCTACGTCCTTTGCAATTTTTCCAAAAAGTTCAAAGTCGATAATCCTCGAGTAGGCGCTTGCTCCTGCTACTATGAGCTTAGGCTTGTATTCTTCAGCCTTACGTCTCACATCATCCATATCTATAAATCCATTATCGTCAACTCCATAGAATACCATGTTATAAAGTTTACCACTGAAATTTACAGAAGAACCGTGTGTTAAATGGCCTCCGTTATCAAGGCTGAATGACAAAACAGTATCGCCAGGCATTGCAGCTACTTTATATGCCGAAAAATTTGCCTGCGAACCGCTATGTGGCTGTACGTTAACATGATAATCCGTATTAAAAACTTCCTTCCACTTATCACAGCAGTACTCCTCTATTTCGTCAACAAAGTCAGTGCCACCGTAATATCTGCCTCGATTGCCTGTTTTTCTCTCAAACTCAGGGTATCCTTCAGCGTATTTCCATGAAAGGCATGACCCACATGCAGCCAAGACAGCTTCACTTGAATAATTTTCAGAAGCTATGAGTTCAATATTGTTTTTCTGTCTAAGGTATTCTTTTTCAATCAAACTACCTACTACTTCCGAACTCTGTTTGATGAACTCGATGTTTTTAATATTATAATCACTGTCATCTTTTCCATTTTTGTTAAACATGTTTTATACTCTCCTTAATTTGTTGACTCTCTATGTACATTAGACCTGTGGCCCTTTGCCATTTTTCTCTGTCTAAATCTTCTCTTTTGAGGTTGCAGAAATCTTCCAAGCAATTTCATTACAACGGTTACAGCCATAAAGCCTGTAGCAATTGCAAGTGCAATAGTAAGTGCAATTTCTCCATTCTCAATAAATGCACTCTCGTCATCATTAATTATAGCGTACATTGCATAATAAAGTCTACCGCCTGGAATCAGGCAAATTGCACCTGAAGTAAGGAAAATCGTGGTCGGAGTTTTATTTATTCTCGCCATAATTTCCGCAAAAAGCGATACGAAGACTGCTGCCAAAAAATTAGATATGAAGTGGTTCTCAAAAGCTTGAAATGCTATCAGATAAATATAATAGGTCACACCACCTGCAAGGGCTGCATATATGACATGTGGCATCTTTATCTTCATGTTTATACCGAACCCAAGAGATCCGGCAATTGCAGCGCCAATCAAAAAAATCATTTTAGACATTTACTATTCAAATTCCTTTCAGAATACAAACTTCTGCATCAGTTTCTAAAAATCAAAAGTGCAGTAGCAAAACCTGCAGCAATGATACCGGCAATAATTACAGCATTTATGAATCTAAGCATACCTGAACCTGTATCCCCCATAAGGAGGTCTCTTATCGCATTGGTCATCGCAATCCCTGGAATAACGAGCATGATTTCACCTATCATTATTTTGTCGATATTATGCCCTATTCCAAATTTCACTAGCAACGATGTCGCAAGTGCGGTTATTAAAGAAACAATATAATAATAAACGAACTCGTTATCTTCTCTAGTGTTCAGGTACCTTTCTGTAAAAACGATGATACATGCTCCGATAGACGCAGTTATCGCATCTACAAAGTCTCCACCGAAAAACATACAGAAACCGCCGCAGACTAAAATGCTACCAATATATCTTATAAACCTAGGCTGATAAGACGTGGTTACAATCTTGTCAAAGGCTTTTGAGAGTTTGAAATAGCTAGGGCTTGTCGATGCTGTCTTTCTCGAAAGATCATTAAGCTTATCAAGCATAGCAAAATTAGGATTGTACCTTAGGACAGTCCTAATTTGTGTAATTATCTTTCCATCAGGCGACTCAAACGTTACCTGCATATTATTTGTGATTATAAAAACATTTATTCTATCGCATCCGTAGCCTTTGCACATGCGAAAAATGCTGTCTTCGACCCTGCTGACTTCAGCACCACATACAAGCATTTCTTCTCCTATATCGAGGATGCATTGCAGAATTCTCTCGTAATCCATTTTTAGCCTTTCTTCATATTAAGTCTCATAACCTCTGGGAAACAATTTTTCTGGTACTGCGGGCAATGTTTGCACTCAAAGAAATTAGGTGCAGTTTTGGGGTCCACTGTTTTAAAATCATTTTTTCGAAAAAACTCTGGAGCCCTTGCAACAAGTGCGATAGAATCGCCACCTAACTTTTTAACCTCAGATTCGACTTTATTTAATAGCACTTTCCCAAGTCCAAATTTTCTAAAAGCTGGATCAACTGCGATGCCGTCAATTATGTACTCACCTTCTCGCTTTGCAAGTACCGCTCCGCCAATAAGATTATCCTTAGGATCGACCATCTTAAAGCATTGAATTATATCTGTATCAACTTCTTCGTCACCATCAAATTCAAGATCATTTTCGACAAAGAATTTTACCAGTCTCTCATACTCATCCGTTCTTTTTAACGTGACAATTGGTCTACAACTCAAGATTCTTCACCTCCTCGACAACCTGATTTCTCACCTCTCCAATCAGATATAGTGAACCAGCTACCAAAAGACCTCTATTATGCCCAAGTTCAATTTCTCTAATGGCATGCGACACGGCCTCAGACGGCGACTTGATGACCTCTATACATCCTTCTTCAACGCCAAGCGAAATCAAAATATCTTTGAGAGCATCAGCACTCGATGTGCGCGGATTATCGGCTTCTGTTACAAAATATCTCCCGCCTAACGGTATGAAGTTGTTTAGAATTTTTTCAACTTCTTTGTCGTGCATAATTGCTGTAACAACAATATTTTGTTCAATATCTTCTGGTTTTAGATCGGAAACGAGTGAATCTCTTAGTGCAGCTGAACTGTCTTCATTATGTGCACCGTCTAGAATAACAATTGGGTCTAGTGAAACCACCTCAAATCTTCCAGGATTAAATGCATTCTTTATGCCTTTGAGAATGTCTTTTTTATTTAATCTTAGAATCGATCGACCCCTCATGAATTCAAGCGCTGCCAGAGCAGTTGCAGAATTAAGGATTTGAAAATCGCCAGTCATAGTTGTTTCTACATCGTATTCCTCGCCGAGAATTTTTACATTATATCTTATGCCTTCTATGGAAGAATCGATAACCTGTGCCCTCTGTGCAGTTGCATTTGCATCGACAAAGGGTGCTTTCTTAAACTCAGCAATCTTCGCTACAACCTCAAAGGCATCCTTATTGCTTATTGCGGTAATCAACGGACAGAACGGCTTAATTATGCCCGCTTTTTCCATTGCAATCTTTTGAATCGTATCGCCCAATCTATCCATGTGATCCATTGAAATGGAACCAATTATTGTCATAATAGGCTTGTCGATTACGTTGGTAGAATCTCCGCTTCCACCTAGCCCGACCTCCAAAATAATTACATCAGCTTCTTTTTGCTTAAAATAAGCAAAAGCTATAGCTGTAATAATCTCAAATTCAGTAGGTGAGTCACAGCCCTCAGCAACCATCTTTCTGGCTGCTTCAATAACTTTATCAGAAATATAATCTAAGTCATCGTCAGTTATATATTTTCCATCAAACTGAATTCTCTCGTTGAAAGATTCAATATATGGAGATATGAACATCCCGGCTTTGTAGCCATTTTCAAGAAGTGCACTATATATGTAATGACAAATCGATCCCTTACCGTTAGTTCCAGCAACGTGAATCACTTTCATATCATTTTGGGGATTGCCAAGTATATCGAGCAATTTCTTCATTCTTTCAAGGCCCAAAATACTTCCGAATCGTTCAAATTCTTTTAATTTTTCACTAATATTATTCAAAATTTCACCATATTTTTGATTATCGTATTTGTTTATACTTACATCATCGCCCAAATTATTTATCGTTAATTTTCTTGGTTACATCCTTGAGTTGTTTATCAACCTTCTCAAGGAGTTCCTCGTATTTTAATCTCTTAGACTTTTCTTCTTCGACGATTGCTGCTGGAGCCTTTGATAAAAAGCCCTGGTTAGATAACTTCCCGTTTACTCTCGCTACTTCCTTCTCAAGTCTATTCTTTTCCTTGGATAATCTTTCAGCTTCTTCTTTAAAATCCACAAGATTATCAAGAGGTATAAACAATTCACCGTCCATTATTGCGCTTGAAATTGAATCCGCTGGAACATCAGCCTTTGATTTTGCAATATTTATATCGTTAATATTACTAATTTCCTTGATATATCTTGAATAAAGTTCTATGTTTTCTGTTATAGGACCTGTGATATATAGGCTCAGAGATTTTGAAGGTGCGGCATCTACTTCAGCTCTTATGTTTCTAATAGCACGTATGATTTCCATGCTCTTTTCAATTATTTCAACTTCCTCAGGGAAATCCCATTCACTTCTTGAGTAAGGCCAATTAGAAGCGATAAGCATACTGCCACCATCATCACAGTTTGACTCTTCTTCTGAATGAGGAAGGAAACTCCAAATTTCCTCCGTAATAAATGGCATGAACGGATGTAAGAGCTTTAACAAATTCTTGAGAACCATTATAAGCGTAAATCTAACTACCCTCTTATCAGCCTCATCATCGCCCCACAGCCTTTTCTTGACCATCTCAATATACCAGTCACAATACTGATTCCAAATCAAATCGTAGACCTTCTGCCCCGCCAATGCCAGGTCATAGTTTTCAAGATTTGCTGTTATTTCAGTAGATGCAGCATTAACCTTTGAAATAATCCATTTATCTTCTGGCTTGAGAGCAATATTTGAAAAATCATTCGTATCCGCACATGAGCTGCCGCAGCAGTCAGAACAGCATTTTGCCATATCAAGGAAGTTGCCATTCTCATCTGTTATATTCATGATTACAAACCTTGAAGCATTCCAAAGTTTATTTGCAAAATTCCTAGCTGATTCAATCTTTTCGGTCTGGAACCTCATATCATTTCCCGGGGTAATACCTGTAGACAGCATGAACCTCAGTGCATCTGCTCCATATTGCTCTATCATTTCAAGAGGATCGATACCATTTCCGAGTGACTTACTCATCTTCCTGCCCTGGCTATCTCTTACAAGGCCGTGAACGTAAACATCCTTAAACGGCACATCATGCATAACTTCCATTGCAGAAAACACCATCCTAACAACCCAGAAAAATATTATATCATAGCCTGTAACAAGGACATTGGTAGGATAAAAATACTTTAATTCTTCACTTTCCATAGGCCATCCAAGAGTTGAAAACGGCCAAAGTGCTGAAGAAAACCAAGTATCAAGCACATCCGGATCCTGTGTCAAATTCCTTGATTTACATTTCGGACAAGACTTAGGAGCTTCCATATCAACAGTAATTTCACCGCAGTCATCGCAATACCATGCTGGTATCCTATGACCCCACCAAAGTTGCCTGGAAATACACCAATCCCTAATATCATCAAGCCAGTGGAGATATATTTTTTCAAACCTATCAGGTACATGCCTAAGTTTTCCCTTTTTGGCCGCTTCGATTGCTGGTTTTGAAAGTTCATCCATCTTGACAAACCACTGATCAGAAAGCATCGGCTCGATGACAGTATGACACCTATAGCACGTGCCAACCGGGATATCCAATTTTTCCATCTTAACCAAGTAGCCAGCATCATCAAGGTCTTTAATCCATGCCTTCCTGCACTCGAATCTATCCATGCCTTGATATTTCCCGGCATGCTCATTCATCTTGCCTTCTAAATCGATGCAAGAAATAATTTCAAGATCATGTCTTTGACCCACCTCAAAGTCGTTCGCATCGTGAGCAGGCGTAATTTTAACAGCTCCTGTACCCTTCTCTGGATCAGGGTAAGGGTCCGCAATTATAGGGATTTCTCTCCCAACTAAAGGTAGCAAAACAGTTTCGCCAATCATATTGCTGTATCTCTCGTCTTTAGGATTTACAGCAATTGCGATATCCCCAAACATGGTTTCAGGTCTTGAAGTAGCAACTACGATATCTTTTCCACCATTTTTCGAAGCCGGATATTTGAAGTACCAGTAAAACCCATTTTTATCCTCATGTTCAACTTCCGCATCAGATAGAGAAGTTCCACAGTTAGGGCACCAGTTAATCAAGCGATTTCCCCTGTAGATATAGCCTTTTTTATATAGTTCAACAAAATACTTTCGTACGGCTTTGCTACAACCTTCGTCCATGGTGAATCTCTCCCTGCTCCAGTCACACGAATCGCCCAGCCTACGACACTGTTTTGTTATTCTGCCGCCGTACTCATCCTTCCATTTCCACGCACGTTTGAGGAATTCTTCTCTGCCTATATCTTCCTTAGTTAGTCCCTCGTCATTTTTAATTTTTTCAACAACCTTTACCTCAGTTGCAATGCTGGCGTGGTCACTACCAGGTAACCACAAAGCAGAGTAGCCCTCTAACCTCTTCCACCTGATGAGCACGTCTTGAAGTGTGTGGTCGAGTGCGTGTCCCATATGAAGTTGTCCTGTTATATTTGGAGGAGGCATAATTATAGTATATGGTTTCTTCTCAGGATCTATTTCTGCACGAAACATGCCCCCTTCTTCCCATTTTTTGTATATTCTTTCCTCAAATTCTTTCGGGTCATAATTTTTCGCTAAATTCCCAGATGAAACTCCAGATTTACTTGTGTTTCCCGATTGTTTAACATCATTTGTAAAGCCCTGTTCAGTATGTGTTTTCATTTATAAAATGCCCTTCCTTTTCTATCTTGACCTATCTAAAAATTTTATATGATTTTTCCAAAAACGTCAAGATATAGGCTTGTTAGAGTCTATATTTTATAGTATTATTTACTGTATGGTTAAGAACAAAAAATTATTTATAGTATTTATTTTCTTTGTGATAATTCTGCTACTTGTTTTTATTCTGAATCTGATTGACTGGAACGGCAGTGCTAATGTGAAAAAGTCAAAAATTGATAAGGAATTGAAAGTTGCTCTAGAATATTCACCAAAAGGAGTTGCTGCCTTGCAACAAGAAATTGCGGAGGCAGAGAGGCTGCACCCTTCCGCTGTTAGCAATGGTGATGATGATCCAATGTCAAAAATAAGGCAAAGTCTAAGTCATTCCATTATTGTCGGAGACTCTATAACTGAAGGCTTCAAAATATATGCTTTCTTAGATGACGATAGAGTTTTCAGTAAGATAGGCGCATCTCTAGGAACAGTAGATGACCTTTTAGATTCTGCTGCAGATGCAAAGCCAGAGTGTCTATTCCTAGCTTTTGGAATGAATGATATAGGGAACTTAAATGCAGATACGGGTGCTTTTGAAAAATTGTACATGAGCAAAATCAAAAAGTTTGTGAAATCAAGCCCTAAGTCTAAGGTAGTTTTGCTGACAATAGTTCCTCCAACTGATAATGCTATCTCAGATAAACCAATTTTGAAGAATTACAAGAAATATAATAAGGTCATTTATAGTATTGCAGATAAGGAAAAAATTCCTGTAGTAGATACGGTAAAAATTCTTCGAGATCATCCTGAACTCCACGAGCCAGATGGCATCCACGTAAGCAGCGCATTTTATCCGATTGTTTTGAATCAGATGATTGAGAAAGCGGGTCTATCTAGATGAAGTTATTTAAAAACAAATCATTTGTAACAAAGGTTGCCTTCTTGACAGTTTTGGCTGCCTTTTTAATATTTGTCTACTGGACCGAAAGTGCTAAAGATGTACCCATGAAGCATATCGAAAATGCTCTTTTGTCTAATAAATACGTCAAGGAAATGACGGTTCAAACTCCAAGAGAGCTCGAAAGATATATGCAGATTTCCGCCTCTAATTATGACGGTTTTTTTTACGCAAGATCTGTCGATAATTTGGCTGTAGATGAAGTTCTCGTAATCAAGGTAAAGTCAAATGATCAGTTAAATCAACTTAAAGATGCCGTCGACAACAGAATTAACCAACAGATAACGAATTATCAGGGATATGCCCCAAAACAGGTTTCTATGCTTAAGAACGCAAAGACATTTACAAAGGGAAACTACATTTTCTACTGCGTTTCAAGAAAACCTGACTCAATTTCGGAGGACTTTACCGATGTTATTTAGTAGCATTAATTTTATATATTACTTTCTGCCCGCACTACTGCTTTGTTATTACATAGCACCAAAAAAACTTAAAAACTATATCTTGCTCATTTTCAGTTTGATTTTCTACAGCTGGGGTGAGCCTATTTATGTGTCTTTAATGATATTTAGTGCCGCATTCAACTACACTATGGGGAGGGAAATCCTAAGCTATCAGCATGTTCAAAAAAATCCTAAAAGGACACTGATCTTTACTGTCACTGTCAATCTATTAATATTATCATTTTTTAAATATTACGGATTTGCAACTGATATAGTGAACTCTATCTTGGGAACCGACTTTCATACCACACCTCTTCCACTGCCAATAGGTATATCATTCTATACGTTCCAAGCTCTTTCATATATCTTTGACGTATATAACAAGAAAGTTACCAAACAAAGTAGATTTATAGAATTCATACTTTACTTGAGCCTCTTTCCTCAACTTATCGCTGGCCCGATTGTTCAATACAAAGACGTTGAAAATCAGCTAAGATCAAGGTCTGTCACTTTAGAGGACCTCGGATACGGTGTTGATAGATTCATCATAGGACTTTCAAAAAAGGTTCTGCTTGCAAACACACTCGGAAGTTTTCACAACATGGTGGTCAATATGCCTGACTCCACTCAGACAACACTAGCTGCTTGGATTGGCATAATCTGTTTCACATTCCAGATATACTTCGATTTCAGCGGTTATTCCGATATGGCAATAGGTCTTGGTAGGATGTTTGGATTCAAGTTTAAGGAAAACTTTGATTATCCCTATATTTCAAAGAGTGTCACCGAATTTTGGAGAAGATGGCATATTTCACTTGGCAGCTGGTTCCGTGAGTATTTATACATTCCGTTGGGTGGAAATCGCGTAACTCCCATCAGGCATATATTCAACCTCATAGTAGTCTGGTCCCTCACAGGATTATGGCACGGTGCAAATTATACTTTTATCATATGGGGATTATATTTCGGTGTCCTGCTAATATTCGAAAAATACTTTCTTTTCAGAGTATTAGATCGAATACCGAATAAAATAAGGGTTTCTTTGACTTACATCACCGTCGTAATAAGCTGGGTCTTCTTTAGTTCTGATACAGCTTCTGAGGCTTTCATATACATAAAGAAAATGTTTTTCATGGGAGGTGTCCCCTTTGCAAACGCTGACACGCATTATATCTTTGCGTCATCAATTTTGATTATGATGATAAGCGCAGTATGCAGTACACCTCTGGTATCTGAGGCATTTGAAATCCTGAAGAGTAAGAGCGCATGGTTTGCTAATGTTTTGCTCGTGCTTCTACTGATTTTATCAACTGCATCACTAATATATACATCGTATAATCCGTTCCTGTACTTTAGATTTTAGATTTTGTAATTTAATTATGGTGAAATAATGAAAAAAACTACTTATCACTTAAATCGCACACAAATTTTATCGATTTTATTTCTAATCATAATATTCGGCTTTTCAATTCTATCCTTCCTCATCCCAGATAAGCAAAAATCTGTTGAAGAAAATAGAATACTAGCTCAAGCACCTTCGTTTTCAAATCAGACATATTTTGAAGGCAGGTTTCAAAAGAAGCTTGAACAATATTTTAATGATCAATTCCCATTCAGGAACTCACTTATTAAGTGGAAAACAGCAAGTGATCTGACCCTAGAGATCATAGAATCAAACGGAATCATCAAATCCAAAGACGGCTACCTCATTGAGAGAATCAATCCCGCAAATGATAAGGAGCTCGCCCACGATATTAAATCACTGGAGAAATTCAAGAACGAAAATCCAAGCTGTAATTTCTACTTTTTGCTAGCTCCAAACGCAGGCAATATAATGAAGGACAAGCTTCCTAAATCTGTAAACATGGCTGATCAGAACAAGTACATGGATGAAATTTTTAAAGAGATTAAAAAGATTGGGATCGCCCCTATCGATTCCAGAGAAGCCCTTAGAAAGAATGCAAATAAGGAACAGTTATATTACAGAACTGACCATCACTGGACAACTGGAGCTGCATATCTTGCCTATAAGCAAGCCCACAAAACAATGGGTTTAGACAGCAATATTAAATATAAAAAGCTCTCAGTGCACAGGAACTTTAGGGGTACTCTGGCATCTAAGAGCGGGTTTACTAATGGCCGAAACGATGAGCTTCAAATATATTGGCCGAAAAAAGGTCAAAATTACCATGATTCAATTTATAATTTTGTAGATGTGAAGAAAACTACCAATACATTCTATTCGTTTGATAACCTTAAGAAAAAAGATGCTTATACAATATTTGGAGGCTGGAATCATCCATTCTACACAATATCCACACCGACAAAATCTCCAAGAAAGCTTCTTCTCGTCAAGGACTCTTATGCGAACTGCATGATCCCCTTTCTAACGCAGGATTTTCGAGAAATCGTTGTCATTGACCCACGCTACTATTTTGGGGATGTAAACAAAATAATGGCCGATGAAGGCATTACAGATGTTTTGTTCCTTTACAATGCAATTACCTTTGAGTCGGACGAATCGCTGAATTTGATGCTCGATTATGAGAATTCATAGTACGGAATATCACAGTGTATGGAACATTAAAAATTTTATCAAAGTTTTAATTTGCTCTTTTGAATTTGTTTAACAAGATATAAATCGCTAGCAACAAAATTATTGTGATGCAAAGGATTAAGTACATAGTCGTCATTTCAACTTTTTTGTCGAAGAAGTATAGATTACAATCAAAGACGTCTTTCATGCTAGTCAAAATCATCTTTGGTATGCCCTGGCTATTAAACTCATCAATAACTCCACTTAATGAATGATTGCGAATCAGAGATGTAGCGTAAGTGCCTGGAAAAAACATAATTACTTTTTGCAGTCCTTCGCTAAAGGATGAAATTGGCATATAGGCACCACAGATGAACCCGTATCCAGCTCCTACCATTGTCCCGACAGCAGTAATCTGCCCCTGTGTTGTGAGGAAGAAATTTATTACTGAAGACAATGCCGTTCCGAACAAAATAAGCAATACCACGTCAATAAACAGCATGATAACGTCAGATGATGACATGTACCATCCCTTTATGTACACATATCCCAGGCATGCACACATCGCTAAAATACTTATGATAAACGTTGAAATTAGAGTTGCTATGTAATAACTGAGCGATAAAATTGAGCTCTTTACAGGCGAGGTTTTAAAATCCTTGATCGTACCGTTAACTTTGTCCTGGACCATTAAAAAGTTTGATGAAAAAGCAACTGTAACGCAGGATACGGCAAGAAGTGATGACATCAGCTGAGATACGACAAATCCGTCAATTACACTTTTTGAAAGTTCTATTGAATTTGGTAGATTCTCTGTTAAACTCTGTTCATAAACATTTGCCAGGAATGTAGCATAAAGAACAAGAAGAATAATAGGTGTGATCAGTGACGTGAAAAGCATCCCCTTATCTTTGAAAAACAATTTAACATTTCTCTTTATCAGCTTAATGCAAGTGCTCACTTCCTCTCACCCCCTTCAAGATTTTTTCCAGTAGCTGCTAAAAATACATCATCCATCCTTCCCTTTGTTATCTCATAATCGATAAATAGCTCCGGACTTCTTAGGATCATATCCGTAGCCTCTTTTGTGTTGGAAATTGGAATTCTATAGCCATTCTTTATCATCGTATAATCTGATGAGAGTTTCCTAATAGAATCTTCGTCCGCGCCGTATATTGTAACATAATCTTTTGTATAGGTATTTTTCAAATCATGCGGAGTACCTTCAGAAATTGTTTTACCGTTATCAATTATCACTACATAGTCAGATTCAACGGCCTCTTCCATGTAGTGCGTCGTCAAAAATATTGTCATATTTTCATTTTTCCTAAAATCGGAAATTACATTCCATAGGAGTTTACGTGTTTGGGGATCAAGCCCTGTAGTAGGTTCATCGAGTATCAATATTTTAGGTTTATGTATTAAAGCTCTTGCAATATCAATCCTTCTTCTTTGTCCCCCTGACAAATTTCTCACTGTCTTTTTAAGAAAATCCTTAAATTCAAGAATATCGGCAAGTTCATTTAATCTTTGATCAAAATCTTTTCCTATAATTCCATACAAAGCAGCACGGCTTTCTAAATTGTCGTGTACTGAAAGAGCAGCATCTAGAACAGACGATTGGAAGACTATCCCGATTTCTTTTTTGACCAAATCTAGATTTTTGTCCAAATTATAGCCATTGATGATAACCTCTCCACTATCCTTTGAAAGCTGTCCGCACATAATGTTTATCGTTGTTGACTTACCTGCTCCGTTTATCCCTAGGAATGCGAATAATTCGCCCTCTCTTACAGATAGAGTCAGATCTTGAACAGCCCTTAAATCTCCAAAGTTTTTGCTCAGATTATTAATTTCAATAATATTTTTCATAAATTATATCCTTATATAAATTTAAATTAACACCCTTTATATTATCATATATTTCTTCGAGCTTATCTATACTAATTATTTAAATTTAATGTAAATGATATGTAATATTAATAAGATATCCTATTTTTCAGTTTTTAGAAAATCATGTTCTAATTGATGTTCCTTGCTATTAATATAGTCTTCATGCCTATGGCCATGCCTTCCCTCATGCAAAAAATGATTATGATCGTGCATGTGCGTTATTTGATGCGTATGCGTAATACCGTCATGTGTATGCACGATTGTGTGTGAATGAGGATGAACGTGATGCCTAACCAAGGTGTCATACACAACGAAACCGCTACCTATAATCATGAAAATTAGGGCAACAAAATACACGAGTGTCAGACTTTCACCATTTACCACAAAAGCTAAAAATGCACCAATAAACGGAGCTACTGCATAGTATGCGCTTGTCTTAGCAGCACCAAGGTCTCGCTGCGCCTTAATATACATGAATATACTTAAGCCGTACGCCACAAAACCTAGCATCATCGCGTAAGCAATATATTTTGTTTCCGGAATCTGCTCACCGATTATAAGTGCTAAGACAAATGATCCACCGCCTGAGAAAATTCCCTTGAGCAAAACAATTTCATACGTACTCTTGCCGGAGATTTTGCCTGTACAGTTATTTTCGAGCCCCCAACAACACGTTGCGAGCAATACAAACAATGATCCAAAAGAGAAATTAAAACTCCCTGCCCCATCAAAGGATAGGATTGTGCTCGAAACCGTGATAAATCCAATTGCTATCCATAATGTCTTAGTAACCGTTTCTTTAAATATGAGAAGTGCTATAAGCGTCGTAGCTACTATTTCAAAATTCCCCAGGAGCGAGGCGTTTGATGCCGAGCCAATGCTTATCCCAATCATCAGAAATATCGGAGCAGCAATGTCAAGGACAATCATCCCAAGGGTATATATCATGTCAGACCTTACGAGCCTTTCAGAACGACTCTCATTCTTAAAGTGAAACAGGTACATAATACTTACACCTATTCCTGCGCCAAGGTACAAAAAAGCAGCCATAAATGTAGGCGCAATATGGCTTAATAAAATCTTTGACAAAGGCGTGTTGATGGCATAAAAAGCTGCGGCAAGCAGTGCCATTATTACGGCTGTTATCTTGTTATTTGAATTCAAATCTCATACCTCTTTAAACTGTTTAATTTATTATAATTATACTCTACTCCATATGCATTATCAAATTTTATTATTATAGAATTTCAAATACACTTATGATATAATCCCATTTAGAATTAAGATATAATTCCATTGCGCAGGTGAGGATTTATGGACGAAAGAAAAAAACTTAAATTTATATTATATACATTTATCGCCTTGATGGTTATCGGTACTATAGGTTATATGATTCTGCTAAAGATTAACCTCGTCGATGCCATCTATATGACAGTAATTACGATTTCTACTGTCGGGTTTGGCGAGCTAGGCGATATGCATGAAAGCGGTAGGTTATTCTCGATTTTTATGATTTTCAGTGGAGTCGGAATAGTCGGATATGCCTTTACTAACCTGGTTGTTTTGTTGGTTGAAGGTAAAATTGTTGATTTGTGGAAGGGAAAGAAAATGAACTACAATATTTCTCAACTCAAGGACCACTATATCATCTGTGGTTCTACGGAACTAGCTGAAGTCGTAATAGCAAAGTTTGTAAAAGAAGGCTTGGATTTTGTTGTAATCACACCGAATCGCGATGATTTGGATGAATACAGCCATCATAACATACTTGTAATTGAGGGCTGCTCTACAGAAGAAGAGATTTTAGAAAAGGCAGGTGTTGAAAAAGCCAAGGGCCTGATATGCACTATGGATTATGAGGTCGATAACATCGTAACGGTTCTAACGGCTAGAAATCTTAACGACAAAATATATATAATATCCAATTCTGTTTCAAAGTCGGGCGCAGAAAAACTCATGAAAGTTGGAGCCAACAAAACACTGTCCTCCGTTGAAATAAGTGGCAAGAGAATGGCTGCACTGATGATCAAGCCTAATATCATCTCCTTCCTTGACGTGTTCACCAGGGTTGGTGATGTCGAGCTAGACCTTGAGGAAGTTACTGTTATGAAGGGATCTTATCTTGAAAACAAAACCCTTGCTGAAGCCGAGATTCAGGACAAGACTGGACTCCTTGTGCTTGCGATTAAGAAAGCCCAAGATGAACACCCTATTTTCAACCCTCCTATGGACTATTCATTTGAGATTTATGATGTCCTAATCGTCTTAGGCCGAGAAGAACAGGTTGAGAAACTGAGACATCTCGGAGATGAGATAAGTGACTAGGTTACTTGTCTATTACAGATAACATAAACGCAGGGCAAACCATGGTTGGTTTGCCCCACAAATATTTTGTAACCCGAATACTACATATCAAAAGATTAGCTTATTGCTCATCTTGCTCGTGAATCTGTTTTGAAAGTCTTTCAAGTGCATCAACGGTTCTTACACCAGGAGTGATCTCAGACAGTCTTACTTTGATGAACCTGTCGTTTTTAACTGCATCCAGGCCTTTTAGCAATGGGTTATTTTTGATTTTGTCAACCTTAGCCTTGAAGTCATCATCGTTTCTGATACTTTCACTATAATCTACTATAATGAAGTATTCAGGGTTTTCCTTAACGATATCTTCCCAGTTTGCCTGTCCCCATGTCTGATCAGAGCCCTTGCCTTACATAACGTTCTTAGCACCGATTAATTTCAAGATGTTTGTAGTATATCCTTCGAATACAGTAAATGGCTTCTCATCTTCTGAGTCAAAGATAAACACTCTCTTTTCAGGGAGACCCTTGAGCTTTTTCTGGATTTTGTTAAGCTTCTTAGTCTGCTTATCTACGAATTTCTGCGCGTTTTCCTGTTTGTTAAAGATCTCTCCCAAAGTTAGAAGGTCTTTGAAGTTCATCTCAAGATCTGCATCTGGCGAAATCATAGACTGAGGTATAAAGATATTTGCATTGGCGCTGATTAACTGATCTGCAGGGATCCCACGCTTTGTAAATGGAACCGGCCAACCAGTAACAAAATCAGGCTTTTCTGCCATCAACACTTCGTATGAAGGCCATTTATCTGACAATACCTTTACTTTGTCGTATGCTTTCTGCTGCTCAGGCAAAACTTCATCTTCCTTAAAGCAAGTTCCAGCCATCTGGTCCTCAAGGCCAAGCGCTAACATCATTTCAGTTGTTGCAAAACTCATTGAAACGGCTTTTTTAGGAGCTTCTTTCTGTGTGAACTCAACGTCTTTACCGTCGAAGTTTTGGGTCCATGTAACAGGATATTTGGTTTCAGCTGAATCTTTCTTATCTGAATCATCTGACTTTGGTGCATCATTACACCCTGCTAATAGTAACGCTAGCACTATTAGAATAATTGATAATATTCTAAATTTCTTCATTTTTCCTCCTTAGATTATCAATAATAAATAATAAATTCGGGTTCTTTTATTATTTTATACTTAATATCAAATGTATTTGATAAAAGTTCCTCCGTTAAGATATCTTTTGGCTCGCCCTGCTTTACTAGGGAACCGTCTTTCAACAAAATAATTTCGTCGCAGAACTTTGTCGCGAGTTCTAGATCATGCAAACTGACCAAGGTTAATGCTTCGATATCTCTTAAAATCTCCATGAGTTCAACCTTGTACTTGATATCCAAATGGTTAGTTGGCTCATCTAATATGATCAATTCCGGATGCGTAACCAAGACTTTTGCCATCATTACTCGCTGAAACTCTCCGCCTGAGAGGCTTTTGATAAATCTATGCCGCAGATGCGATAGATTTAAGGTTTCAATTGCCTCGTCGACAAGCCGATAATCAAGTTCATCATACTTGGATAGCAGTGTTTTGTATGGGTATCGACCCATCAGGAGCACATCCTCAACCATCAGGTTCGTGTCGATTTCCTTCTGAAACTGCGTAAGAATGCTAACTTTCTGAAAAAAATCTTTGCTGTCGTACTTGCTTATGTCAACTCCGTCTATGAAAATTTTGTCTTCTGTATGTACTTCTTTGTAAATATGCTTCAAAAGTGAGGTTTTACCCGCCCCATTCGGCCCCAGAATTCCTATCACCTTATTTCCTTCAAGGGTTAGATTGATGTCGTTTAATATTTTGTTTTGATTAACCTCAAAATCTAAGTTCTTTATCTCAACCTTCATATCTTTTCCCTTGTAGAATTTAAAATGTAAATGAATATTGGCGCTCCGATTATACCTGTCATCACTCCTATCGGCAGCTCGTTAGGGGAAAAAATAGTCCTCGCAAATGTATCAATGACCATGAGTCCCATGCCTCCGATAAAAATCGTTGCAAACAACAAATTATTATGTTTGACACCTATCAGCTTCCTCGAAATATGCGGTACAATGAGTCCTACAAAGCCTATCACTCCCACTTTTGACACAAGAAGTGCAATAGCGAGCGAACTAACTACTATTAGAAAAATCTGCAATTTAAAGAGATTTAGCCCCATATTTTGTGCTGCCCTATGGCCCAAAAGCAATATGTCTAGTTCTTTAATTACCAAATAGTAGAATATAATAAGTATTGCTAGTCCAATTGCAACAGGTATCAAGTCCTCAAAATGTATGCCTGACAGGCTTCCTGTAGTCCAAAACATCGCTGATCTAACCTGCGCTTCGTTATTTGATGAATACACTAAAAACGTTGTTAGCGATGTGAATAAGGCATTTACTCCCATTCCGATGAGAACAAGTCGTACCGTGTCCTGACTCTTACCTTGCAACAAAATAACCAGCATCGTCGCAAGACTGGCTCCGATAAAGGCTGCTGCATATACGTTGAATGCTGCGAAAAAGCTAAACCATCCCAAAATTATTGCAGATACAGCACCTGCAGATGCGCCAGCCGATATTCCCAAAACATATGGTTCTGCGAGAGGGTTCTTGGTAATTGTCTGCATGAGTAGACCTACCATCGAGAGAATACCGCCTGCTAAAAAAGACATCAAAAGTCTTGGCATCCTGATTTTAAATATGATGAGCTGAATATAACTTGATGTGTCTACTGTGAAATTATGTCTAAAATAGCTTAATAGCCCTTCAAGCACTTGATAAATCTCTAATTTGACACTACCGAAAAAGATACAAAATAAAAATACAAATGGAGTTAATAAAACTAGTAATAATAATATGAGCTTTTTATTCATTAAGACCTCGCATTTACATTTTTCTCAGATTCTCGATATTCTAAATATTACTCGCATTGCAGTTTATATTTTTAATATTGCTGCAAATTCTCCACAGTCTACAGTATATTATAATGTTTTTAAATATATTGCAATAAAAAAGCGTCTCATTTTAAACCGAAATGAAAGCGCGTTGCAAGTATCGGGCTTATGCGTGAGCAAACACCGTAGCGGCACTGCGTAGGATTCTGACCTACTTCCTTGCTTATTCAATTGTGTTAATTGTAGCATACAACTTTAAATTTAACAAGAGCAAACTAATTTATATAGTACTATTCTGAAATTTACTAAAATTTCTGCATTATTGATAAAATGCAATTAATCTTCTACACAGATATCCCCTGTACTATAGTCAATAACTTTAGATAGATCTTCATTTTTAAATTCAACCTGATAACCTATTTTACCAGCACTGAAAGTGATCGTATATAAATTGCTTATGGTATAATGAAATACTGTTTTAAAGGGTTTCTTCATGCCAATAGGTGAGCAGCCACCATGTATATACCCTGTTAGTGCTAGCAAATCCCTAGACTTTAACATGCTTATATTTTTTTCAGAGACAGCCTTGCTGGCTTTTTTTAGATCAAGTTCTTTATTGACGGGTATTACAAAAACATAATGTTCCTTACTTTTGCCAATTGTAACAAGGGTCTTAAAGACAGAATTCTCATCTTTATTAAGTCTATGAGCTACATCTACTCCGGTAAGTGTAGCATCTGCTTCATAGCTATAGCATTTATATTCTATATTCTTACTATCGAGTATTCGCATCACGTTTGTCTTGTCATTTGATTTTTTCATAAATTCACCATCATATTTACTGTATCAATACATCCCGCTCGTATCGACACCTTCTAACTTAAGCAGCTCTATCTTTTTATCTATACCACCCGCATACCCAGTTAGATTTCCATTTTTACCTATAACACGGTGGCATGGTATTATCAGAGCAATTCGGTTATGAGAAACAGCAGATCCAACAGCCTGAGCCGACATACGATCAAGCCCCCTTACTTTGGCAATCTTATCTGCGATTTCTCCATATGTAATTATCTCCCCATATGGAATTGAAAGCAATATATCCCAAACAGTTTCTTGAAATTTCGTTCCATCAAACAAAATAGGTGGCATAAAATTCGGTGCTATACCGCTGAAATATGTGTCCAACCATTTTTCAGTTTCTTTAAGCACGTGATCCGTCGTATCAACCAGATCTTCTTCTTTTAAAGAACAACTATTTTGTTTCTGGCAATCAAACCATAGAGCGGTTAAAGCTTGTCCATTGGATGACATTGTAATGCCACCTAGTGGTGATTGATAATGATGGATGTATAACATTGAAATCTCCGTTAGAATACTTCTGAGGGAAGATAGGGCTATTATAACATGTTTTATGAAAATTTATGAAAATATACTGTGTTCTAAATGTTTTCTGCATTTTTCCCAAGTTGCCGGATATGTTGCCGGTACATTATTTTCAATACAAAATTCACATAATTTTTTTATATTAGTAAACTTATTGCTGAATACTTGCACCGGAAATAAATTTTGCTTTAAACAATATACTGAAATATCATCGCTAAGACCGCCCCCACCATTTTCGTATTCAAACTCATATTTTAAGGTAACATCGCTTAGATAAACTATCCAATCTCGTCTACCCTTTTGTTTTAAGCAAAAATGATCAGGATAGACCTCAAGGACATCTTTGGACGTTCTATAAGATGTTATGAATAATCCTATTGATAAAACCAAAAGTAGAATTCCAACTACTAACATAATAATTGCTTCTTTCATGCTCTCAAATCCCGGTTCTAGATTGTTTCTATCAAAAAAACCTACTATAAAAATAATTCCATATATCAACATACAAAAGTAAAATATAGATTCAATTATCCATGGCCATACTTTCTTATAAGTTACTTTAAACAACATACTCTCATCCCTGTCTCTATTTTTTTTTACATTTAAGATATACAATAAGATATCTAATCTCTGTACATATTTTTATCATCCAGCTAGGGATTTGTCTTATCAATATTATGTAAATTCTAGTTAAAAATTTGTAAAATGTGATTAATCTTGGCTCAGCGGACAAAAAGAGTTGATGGCTAATTCAACAAAATAGCAAAATGGCATCCTCATTATGAGGATGCCAATTTTTCTACAATGTTACATTGTAACAACATTGTGTTGATTTTGACTAGTAATAGCCTTAACTTTGATGGAATAAATTATTTTGTGTCTTTCTTTCTTCTCTTTATTGCAAAGAGTGCAATAATAGAAGCGAAGAATGTAGCAAGTATTCCTGTTGTTGACTCATCTCCTGTGTTAACACCTTTGTTGCCTTTATGATTTGAGGATTTTGAGTTATTAACATTTCCATTTGAGCCTGCTGCGTTTGCATTGTTATTTGCACCTGGTGTTGCTGGGGTTACTACTGATCCTGCTCTCTTAACAGTTTGTGCTGATGATAGTGTTGCGCTCTTACCATCTTTTGTTACTGTTACATTACCTTTATCATCAACTGTGATTTCTGCGTCTGCTAAATCTGGGTTAGCTTTCTTCACTGCTTCCTTTACAGCTTCTTTTTCTGCAGCTGTTAATTGATCAAGGTTTGCAACTTCTACAGCTTCTGGTGCTTTAACAGCCAATTTTGTTTCGTCTTGTTTAACAGTTTTGTCAGCTGAAATTGTTCCTAGAACATTACCGTCTTTGTCTTTTACTGTTACCGTACCATCGTCTGCTACATCGATCGTCGCTCCTTCTGGTAAGTTTGGATTTGCATCTTCAACTGCCTTCTTTACTTTGTCTTTTTCTTCATCGGTTAAGTTAGATGGATCTTTTACTTCAACTGGTGCTGCTGGGGCATTGACTCCAGATTCTACTCCTGGTGTAGTAGCTTTCTTAACAGTTTGTTCTGGTTTTAATTTACCAATTTCTTTTCCATCTTTAT
>ERZ1673752.2377-NODE-2377-length-21240-cov-12.286523_pt1 | contig 21240 bp, 19 predicted proteins | sample MGYA00580195_ERZ1673752 | MGnify/ENA primary metagenome ERZ1673752 (study PRJEB41218, sample SAMN15661744) | gut metagenome | host: Homo sapiens | place: Canada: London | collected 2015-08-20/2019-03-30 | study: EMG produced TPA metagenomics assembly of...
ACTGTCGCCACGCGCGCCACCACTCCCGCACGCGCCAGGGACTGATTCCGATACGCCTGACCAGACTGCCCCACAAAGCGATCAGTCACCATATATCCACAGTTGTGCCGGGTTCCGGCATATTTTTCACCGGGATTGCCGAGCCCCACCACGAGCCAGGTTCCCTCCTTGTCCAACAGACGAGAGGGATCCAAACGTGGTTCGTGAGTGGGGCTCATCAGCAATCCAAGTAAGTGTCAGAAAACTGCTATTACTCAGCAGATTCTTCGGTTTCTTCCTCAGTTTCAGCCTCGGTAGTTTCTTCTTCCGCCGTCGGGGCTTCGGGAATGTCAACTTCCTGCGGAGTGGTAACGCTCAAAACGATCGCTTCCGGATCGCTCTTGGCTTCCACACCCTCAGGCAGCTTGATGTCGGCAACGCTCAACACCACGCCATCTTCCAAGCCATCCACGCTGACCTCGATCTTTTCCGGAATAGCAATAACCGGAGCAAAAATTTCCATGTTCAACAGGTCTTGGTTGGCGACCAAACCGGACTTGGGTTCGCCGATGATCTCGATAGGCACTTCCACGTCCACCTTTTCGTCGGCCTTCACCAGCAACAGGTCCATGTGCATAATCTGGCGCTTTACCGGGTGGCGCTGAATGTCCTTGACCAGGACCATCGCCGGGTCTTTCAGTCCCTTCAGGGAAATAACGGCGTTAGCGTTGTCCTTAACCAGCAGGAAAGTGTCGTGGTAGGGCAGCAACAGGTGCACCGGATCCGTGCCGTGACCGTAGAGTACTGCCGGAATCTTGTCAGCAACTCGAGCGCGGCGAGCAAAGCCCTTACCGAAATCCGTGCGCTCTTCAACTTGCAAAGTGGGGTTATCAGCCATGTTTGTATCCTCCAAAATATGTAATCAGTTTGCGTTTTCCCGGGAGGACCGCGGAATTCTGTTGCGGGCTAACCTTTCCAAAGTCTCGTTGTTCCCCTCACGGGTGAGCAGACGACTCCGTTCCTGCCATAAGACAGAAAAACCCGCTCTGCTCAAAAAGCAAAAGCGGGCGAAGGGCATCCAGCAAAGTTACCGGGCCGCGTCGATAACGGTTCACGCCGCGGTTTTACCGCCGCGTTCCCCCTCGCCGAGGCAACCCCTCAATGATAGCGAAAACACCGCAATTTTACTAATTTGCACAAACGGTAACCTCCTGCGTCTCTCGCTGTGCAAATATTAATCTGACTAGATTCATTATTTGGGTATACCTAAAGGTAAAGTATGAAACAATGATTTCATGAATGAGACCATCGATGTCCAGCTAGAACATCGCACCATCCGCGAGTTCAAATCGGATCCCATCCCCGAGGACACTTTCCAAACCCTTATGGACGTAGCCATGCACACCCCTACGTCCCGCGGGATTCAGAGTGCCTCAATTATTCGGATTAAGGATCAAGGAAAACGCGAAAAGCTGGCTGAAATCGGTGGTCAGGAATATGTTGCCCGCGCTCCGGAGTATCTGCTGTTTATCGCGGATTTAGCCCGGGGCGCAGCTATTCTGGAGGAAATGGGCTTATACCCCCAATCGGCTGCCACGATAGATACGTTCCAGGAAGCCTTCACCGATGCGGTTCTCATGGTTCAAAACGTGGTAGTGGCGGCCGAGTCTCTGGGGTTGGGAGCAAATATTTTAGGCAATATCTTGAACGAGCCCAAGGGGGTAATCGAGGCTATCGGACTGCCTCCCTATACTTTCCCGGTACTGGGCCTAACCTTGGGATACCCCGGCGAAGAACCGCAATCGAAACCGCGGATGCCCAAAGAGTTCCGGGTCATGACCGACACTTATGTGCGTCCGGATTCCTACCTGGAAGCACTCAAGGATTACGACGCGCAGATGCGCGAATACTATGACCTGCGCAATAAGGGCAGGCGTGAGGACAAGTTTACGAATCAAATCTTCCAGAAACTCGGCAAGGTACGCAACCGCCGCGCCTCCATCCTGGATGACATCGAATCACAGGGATTCCTCATGCACCCCTAGACTCCGGGGACTCACGCCCGTTTTACTCGAACAGGGCGGTCACGGAGCCTTCCTCAAAGACCTGACGAATTGCCCGAGCCAGCAACGGCGCAATCGGCAAAACCTTGAGCTGCGGGAAACACTTATCCGGTGGAATCGGCACCGTATCCGTAACGATAACTTCGCGGGCTCCGCATTCGCTCAGGCGCTTTGCCGCTGGATCAGAAAACACCGCGTGCGTCGCCGCTACCAGCACATCCTTGGCTCCGGCGTGCTTCAAAACTCCCACGGCTTCCGCAATCGTCCCACCGGTGTCAATCAAGTCATCGACCAGCACGCAGGTGCGCCCTTCAACGTCACCCACCACCCGGTTGGCCACGGCCACATTGGGACGGGAGGTGTCACGAGTCTTGTGCACGAAAGCCAGAGGGTATCCGCCCAAGCGGTTCGCCCACTTTTCAGCCACGCGAATCCGGCCCGCATCCGGGGACACCACGGTCACATTGTTCAAATCCACGCGGGTGCGGACATAGTCAATCAGTACCGGCATCGCCTGGAGGTGATCCACCGGGCCGGTAAAGAAACCCTGTTCCTGCGAGGCGTGCATATCGATACTCATCAAACGGGACGCTCCGGCAGTCTTGTACAAATCCGAAATCAGACGCGCCGAAATCGGTTCGCGTCCCTGGTGTTTCTTATCTTGACGGGCATAAGGGTACAGCGGAGCAACCACAGTGATGCGCTTGGCGCTGGCTCGTTTCAGGGCATCAATCATGATGAAGTGTTCCATCAACCACTTAGAGACATTGCCGGAAACCGACTGGATACAAAACACATCGCAGCCGCGGACCGACTCGTTGTACCGCACATAGATTTCGCCGGAGGCAAAGTCGTAAATCGTAGTCGGCAGCACCTCCACGTCAAGTTCTTTGGCAACCTGTTCAGCCAGTTCGGGGTGCGATCGACCCGACACAATCACCAAACGCTTGCGCGGGGTATCAAACAACTCTGCCATTCGTGTGTCCTTCTTTTATCGGAGTTTTTCTGTTGCTGCAAAGGTATTAATCATGGCTTTTACCGTCCCTTTCGTCCACCGGGACTATTTCGTACCATCCGTGTTGTCTGGAGGATTCCCTCCGGCTTGCTCAGCCCGCATCGCTTCGATGGCGGCGATAGTTTCGGGACGATTCTTGGCGACCCAGCCAGGAATTTGGCGCATCTGAAAGTCATTGACCGCCAAGTTCCCCTCCGGGATATCTTGGCGGACGATGGTTCCTCCGCCGGTATAAACACCGTCGCCGATATTGACCGGGGCGATGAACACGTTATTGGCGCCGGTTCGGCAGTGTGACCCGACATTGGAGTGATGCTTATGTACCCCATCGTAGTTTGCAAAGATGGTAGCGGCGCCGATGTTGGTGCCTTCCCCGATGGTGGCGTCGCCCACATAAGACAGGTGGGGAATCTTGGTGCCCCGCCCGACTTGGATGTTTTTGGTTTCGCAAAAGCCTCCAACTTTCGTGCTTTCCGACAGGATTGTTCCCGGACGTAGGTAGGTAAAAGGCCCGATGTAGGAATGCGCTCCAATTTCAGAGGAAAGCCCGTGAACCCGAAAGACTTCCGCATCGTCTCCGACTTTCATGTCGATAAGGGTCGAGTCCGGCCCGATACGGCAGTCCTCGCCGATGCTGGTGTGGCGGCGCAACTGCGTATTGGGGTAAATCGTGGTGTCTTGTCCGATGGTCACGTCGGCATCAATCCATGTCGTAGCCGGATCGATAATGGTGACGCCCTGCAGCATCCAGTACCGAGTGCGGCGGCGATTGTATTCGGCCCGCAGTTCTGCCAGCTGCGCCCGGTCGTTGCAGCCTTCCGCTTGTGCCGTGTCTGACAGCAGCACCGAAGAGACCCTGAGACCTTCGTTCCGAGCAGCTTTGATGGTGTCGGTCAGATAAATCTCCCCTTGGTCGTTGTTTGTCGACAGGGTCGGTAAGCAGCGGTTTAAGAATTCGGCGTCGAAAGCATAAATACCCGCGTTGACTTCTTTGATTTGCTTTTGTGCGTAAGTCGCGTCGCGTTCCTCGACGATGCCGGCGACGTGTCCGGCCACCCGCTGAATTCGCCCGTAACCGAAAGGGTTGGCTATCTCGGTAGTCAGCAAGCACAAGGCCGCCCCTTCGTCCTCGCGAGTTTCCGCCAGGGACAGAATCGTGGAGGAATCGAGCAGAGGCACATCGGCGGAAGTCACCACCAAGGTCCCTGTCGCAGCCCCCAGTTCCTCCAGCTTTTGCAAGGCACACCACACGGCCCGGCCGGTACCGGGTACGTCGTCCTGGTGAGCAATCACGATGTCAGGATTAACCGCCTGAGCTTCGGCGGCTACGGCCTCGGCCTGGTGACGAACCACCACCACGATGCGTTCCGGTTCGATTTCCATAGCGGTGTGGATAGCGTGAGAAAGCAGGGTGCGCCCCGCAAAGGAGTGCAAAACCTTGGCTTTCTTGGACTTCATACGAGTGCCTTGGCCTGCCGCCAAGATAACGATGGTGCTGACGTTGGTCATGTTCCTATCCTAACGCCTTGCTCGCCCCTAAAAAGCAAAACGTTCCGCCCCCAGGATTCGAACCCAGACTAAAGGTACCAAAAACCTCTGTGCTGCCATTACACCAGGGCGGAATGCGCCGCCAACTTCCAGTCGGAAACAGCGCCCGTCTATTTTGCCATTTTTCAACTTTTTTAGAAAGTCGAGGCTGCTTAACTTTCCTGTATGTCGCGAGCATCGCAAGTACGTGCAGTACTCGCAAATTTTTTACACTTTGCAAGCACCCGTCTAGAGACTTCCAATAGCGCCCAGGAAAGTATTGCGGGCCACAAAGATTTTCTCCGCGACAAAGATTCTCGACCTCGAGTAGTATTAAAGAAATTTTTCCCGCAATAGGACGGTGCTATGGTTCCCCCTTCCGCTTTACCCGACGGTGACGAAGTCGACGGCATCCTCAAGGCTTGGCGCTCTCTGCTGCCCCATGCCGATTTAACTCCACTTTCGGTATTCTCCCGAGTCTCCCGCCTCGCTCGCCACCTCGACCAGGCACGTCGTGAAGCGTTCTCCTCAGTAGACTTGGAGCCCTGGGCCTTCGATGTGCTTTCCGCTTTGCGCCGAGCGGGAGAGCCCTTTTCCCTGACACCCGGCGTGCTCATGCAGCAATCGCTGGTGTCCTCCGGGACCATGACGAACCGCATCGACCGGTTAGAAGAACGCGGACTGGTACGCCGCTGCGACCACCCGGAGGATCGCCGCGCCATTCTGGTGGAACTCACCGAAGACGGCAAGCGGCACGCTGATGCCGCGATAACCAAACTGATGGCTACAGAACGGGGTTGGTTAGGAGATCTTTCCGAAGCGGACGTAAACGAATTGGCGCGCCTGTTGCGGTCGGTACTCCTCCCCTTCGATGCCCAATCTCGCTAGGAAACCTGCGAGGGTTGTTTCTCCTCGACCTGCGTCACCACTTTGATGGGGTTAGCTTGGGGGACGTCGTCAGGAGACACCGCCAATACAGCTTTCGGCTCAATCCGCAGCGCCACACGTTGCCCCTTCGTGACCATCATGGATTCCGAAGGCGTTATCTGAGACATCAACGTGATTCCCGAAGGCATCTCCACCTCGACTTTCGCGGTAGATCCTAGGAAAGTCAGGTTTTTCACTACGCCTTGATTGGCTAATCGGGGGGCGTTAGGCTGCACCATCTCCAGCTGCACGGATTCGGGACGCACCAAAATTGTGGCTTCCCCGGCGGTACGTTTCGTCGAGGTTTTTAGAATCGGAATTTCTTGGTCCCCTACGAAAGCTGAGCCATCCCGAATCACAGCGGGAATACGGCTCGATTCACCGATGAAAGTCGCCACAAACTCGTTCGCGGGCTCGTTATACAACTCCCAAGGCTCAGCGATTTGCTGCAACTTACCGTCTTTCATCACACCGACCCGGTCGGCCACAGCCAAAGCCTCCTCCTGGTCGTGCGTCACGAACAGGGTCGTCAAACCGGACTGCAGCTGAAGTCGGCGGATTTCTCCGCGCAACTGCACCCGCACTTTGGCATCCAAAGCCGAGAGCGGCTCATCGAGGGCCAACACCGCGGGTCGCAACACCAAAGCTCGCGCTAGGGCCACCCGCTGCTGCTGACCCCCGGACATTTGGTGAGTGTACTTATCGGCTTGGTTAGACAAGCCCACCATCTCTAGGGCTTCCATAGCCTGACGGACGCGACGTTTCGAGTCAACCTTGCGCACCGTCAGCCCGAACTCTACGTTCTGGCGTACTGTCATATTGGGAAACAGCGAATATTGTTGGAACACCATCGCCATATTCCGTTTTGCCGCGGAGGTTTGGGTGATGTCTCTCCCGTTGACCACAATTTGGCCTGAATCGACCTGCATTAAGCCTGTCAGAGCCCGTAACGCGGTCGTTTTCCCGCATCCCGAGGGCCCCAACAGCACAACGAGTTCTCCACTGTGAAATTCACAGTTGAAATGATCCAGCGCCTGGGTGCGCCCGTATTGTTTGTTCAGATCCCGAAGCTCAACCTCGGCACCAACAGCCTCATTTGGCATTTTTCTCTCTCTTCTTTTTCAATTCGTAGCTCACGATTTCCAACATCATCAACACCACGATGCCAAACACCATGGTCAGCAGAGCCAGCGCGGTTGCCGTCATAGAGTCGTCTTGACCCAACTGGAAAATAGCAACCTGCAGATTGTTGCGATTCAACAGCGACGCAATGGTGAACTCTCCCAGCACCACGGAAATAGTGATAAAGGATGCGGCCCCAATGGCTCCGCGAAGGTTGGGGATAATGACTTTGAACATGACCGTAGACCACGGTGCCCCTAGGGAACGCGCGGCTTCAACCAGGGTCTTTACCGGAATCGTCGAGAACCCGGCATCGAGCGCCCGGTACGCGAAGGGTAGCGCCAAGATGGTGTAGGCAAAAGCTAGCCAGATTGGATGCGTGTTCAACAGGTTAATCGAAATGAAACGGTAAATCGGTCCTAAACCGACCACCAGCACGATGGCGGGAATCGCGAGGGGAAGCAGGCAAATAAACTCCACCACGCGAGACAGTTTGGAAGGGCGGATTTTTAACGCCAGCATGGTTGGCAACAACAACGCCAGCATCAGCACCACCGTAAACACGCTCAATCCCAAGGAATTCAACACACCGTCCCACAGAATCGACATATCTGCCCCAGAGGCGGTGGTCCCCGACAAGCTAAAGATGGATTGCCAAGCCCCGCCCGACCACGCCCCGGTGAGGGGAAACCGCACCGAAAAAATTAACATACCCAGCAGTGGTATAAATAAAAACAGCAGTACGGCGACGAGGATTACCCACTGATAAATGGCTACGCCCAGGTGCGTCTGCCACTTACGGCTTGCCCGGCGCGACGTGGCCTCGGTGGAAGGGGCTGTCAGTAGGGCATTCGCTTTGGAATTTATGGAATTAGTGAGGTTTACTCCCATTTCGCCGTCCTCTTTTGCAGTTGTGCGTAAGCTGTCATCACCACAGCCACTACGACCACCATCAACAGGGCGAGCGACTGCGCGAACCCGTTTTGCCCGATGTCTTGCTCGTTACGCAGCGCACTTTGAATCATCAACGGCACCAGGATGGAGCGTTGCGTAAACAGTGCTGCCGCGGTGGCGTAGGCGGAAAAAGCATTGGAAAATAGCAGCAAAAAAGCACCGAGGAATCGCGGCCACAAAATCGGACCCGCCACCCGGAACCAATAATCCCCAGTCGAGCCCCCCAAGTTCAGGGTCGCTTCTTTCCACTGGGGACGCAGCGAGTCCATCGCCGGTAAGAACACGATAATCATCAGGGGAATCTGGAAGTAGCAATACACCAGCACCAGCCCCGGCAGGGAGGCCAGCCAGTTAGGATCCGGCTGAATTCCGGTGGCCGCAAACAGAATCTGAGTACCGATACCGTTAATCCCGATGGTGGCGATGAATGCAAAAGCCAGCATGACCCCGCCAAACTGAGCCAATACGGAAGAAACGGCATTGATTAGGCGGCGCAGCAAACCGGTTTGGCTGGAACGAGCCACTAGGGCATAGCAGGCCAGCGCCCCGACTACGGCCCCAATCAGAGCCGAAGCGATGGAGACGAAAACTGAGGTACCCAGCGATTCTAGAGTGTTCTTTTCACCCAAACGCGCCAAGTTTGCCAGGGTAAATCCCCCCGTTGCGCTGGTGAAGGCTCCCGCAATCACGATTGCAGTGGGGGTGAGCAAGAATATTGCCACATAGAGGAAAAACGGGATAGTGACCAGGTTTGTGGACTTGCGCCGCCGCTCTGACGAGGGGTACCAGGTCTTTGACTGGGCTAGTAACTGTCCGCGCCAACCGGTTCGTACATTGACTTCTGGTTTCACGTCTGTAGGCACGAGCCGGGAGCCCGGATCAGTATCCGAGCTCCCTGGCCGTGTATCTTCTTGAACAGGCTTAGTTGCCAATAGCCTTGTCCCAATTCTGCTGCAACCAAGTGGTGATTCGAGCCGAATCATCCGGGCTGTAAGTTAACGGAGGCTTAGAGGTTTCAATTAAGGTGGCTTTGGCGTCGGCATCAATGGTGCCGTCCTTTTCCATCTGTTCCATCAGCACCGGCATTGCCCCGCCCTTCATCCAGAGGTTCTGAGCTTCTGGAGTATAGAGGAACTCCTGCCACAAACGTGCCGCGGCTGGGTGGGGAGCTTCCTTGTTGATGGCCTGCTGGTAATAGCTGCCGACCTCGGTGCCGGGGAACACGATGACTCCCCATTCAACTCCCTGACCCTTTAAGCGGTCACGAGTCGAAATTTGGTTGTAGGACCAGTCGAACACCGCGGCAGTCTGACCGGAATCGATGGTGGCCGAGGTTACATCAATGGTGTTCAAGTTGCCGAGGCTCTTGAGTTCCTTAAAGAAATCCAGACCCGGCTGGAGGTTTTGCAAATCCCCACCATTGGCCAGATTCGCCATAATAAAGCCATTGAATGCCGCCCCGGCTTCCGCGGGTTTTCCGTTGAGCGAGACGACGCCGGCAAACTTCGGGTCTTTCAAGTCCTCGATGGACTTGACATCACCGTACTTGGTCTTATTCCAGCCCAGAGACATCACACCGGTGTAATCCGGGGTGTACAGCTTGTCTTTATTCTTAAGTTTCGAATCAATCTTTGCTGCCCCTTGAGTTTCGTAAGCCGCAAAATACTGGGTGGAATCCACGGCTACCGCTAAACCAACGTCAACGGTGTCCGGGGCTTTATCCGTCCCAGCGTTCGTCTTAATGGCATCAATTTCTTCTTTCGAAGACGCATTGGGACTCTGTTCGTTTACGGTGATTTCGGGATATTTCTTTTTAAACGCCTCAATCACTCCCCCCCAGTTTGACCAGTCGTGGGGCAGCGCAATGAGGTTCAACTGCCCCTCTGCCTTCGCCGCTTTTTCCAGCCCTTCCATTCCCCCAAAGTCATCAATGGAAGCAGCTGCCTGGTACTTCGTCTTGTCTGCGGCGCTTTCTGCATTTGCTGCGCTGCCGCCACAAGCTGTCAATCCCAATGAGGCGCTGACCAGGATAGCGGCGCCTGCCATCAGAGAAAATTTCTTGTTCAAGGGTTTTCCTTTCCTGAAACTTTATTAGCAATCTCAGGTTAGGAAACTCTCGTTAGGGCTTACCTGCTTAATTTGTTAAGACTGTGTAAGTTCATATTTATCTTTGTTAAATCTTGCGGATTAGGAGCCCTGATATTCGCCGTTTACCGGTCCAATGGCACTGAAAACTCGTGCTACCAAAGGGTGGGCGCCGAGCCTCTGCGCCACTTTTTCTTGGGAAGTTGCGTCTGGGCACAGGGCGGCGATGGTCGGACCGGAGCCAGAAACGATGGCTTTCAAAGCCCCGGCCTGTTCTGCGGCGGCGATGACTTGGGAAAGTTCAGGGAAAATGTGTAAGGCACCGGCCTGCAGATCGTTGTTGAGGTATCCGGCCAGCTCGGCGACGTCCCCGTCCAGAGCTGCCAAAAAGTCTGGTGAGAGCCCAGCGGGCAGTGGCTGCGGGTGAGGAACCAGCTGGTCGAAAGCCTCAAAGACTTTTGGTGTGGACAGTCCACGGTGGGAAACAGCTAGGACCCAATAACATTTTGTACCGCCCGGTAAACTATACATATTGTCTCCGAAGCCGAGCCCCAAGGCGTTTCCCCCGGTTAGGCCGAAAGGCACGTCCGCACCCAGTTTCGCCCCCAGAGACTGCAACTCAGCGAGGGTGAATCCCAGTTGGTAAAGCACGTTCGCCGCGTAGAGCACGCCAGCGGCGTCGGCTGACCCGCCAGCCATACCGCCCGCCACCGGAATATTTTTCTCAATCTTGATGCTGGTGAAAGGTACTTCGGCGCCGGTATCCCGCAAGGCCTCCAGTGCTTTGAGCGCCAGATTTTCCGGTCCATCCAGGTTCTTTGGTCCGGTCAATCCCGGCGCTAGCACGGTGTGCACCACATCGGTTTCGCCTGTATCACGAGGTTCCACAGTCAAGTATTCCCCGAGGTCTAGGCACTGAAATACCGTCAATAGTTCGTGGCGGGGCTGTCCGGGGGGTCGCATTCCTACTCGGAGCAGCAGGTTGACCTTTCCAGGAGCAAACACTTTAAGGCGCCGCCCCGATTGGTTTTCGAGAATTCTCACTCCGCTCATTTTGTATCGCTCGTTCCATAAAGTTTTGCGGCCGCGATTTTTGTGAAGTCTGTGACGCTGAGACGTTCGGCACGTAGGCCCGGCGAGATACCGGCTGCCTCAAGCAAAGCGGCGGACGCATCAGGGGAGCCAGCATATCCAGCTAAAGATTGCCGCAAGGTCTTGCGGCGCTGAGAAAATGCCGCGTTCACCGCTGCGAATACTTCCTTCCTTAACGTTTCGACTGCCTCATCTGTCAAGCCATCGGGGCTAACTTTCAGGTCCTCCAGCAGTCTCTGACGTACCTCTAAACGCCGAAAATCCACTACGGTCGAATCCACATTCGGGGCGGGATAAAACACATTTCGCCCCACTTTAAAAGCACGTTTTGCGCTGCCCCACCAGGCCAGTTTCACACTCGGCGCCCCATATGCCGCGTCAGCGACTCCGGCCACCCAACGGTCAGCCACTTCGGCTTGCACCATGACCAGCGCGCCCTCCAGGCCTGGCAAAACTTCCAAGAAATGCAATAGCAGGGGGGTGGCCACATTATAGGGCAAGTTTGCTACCAACTGGCGTGGTGTAGCCCACCCTGCGGGGATATCTAGGTCGGAGACTCCCCTAATTTCGAGAGCATCTTGCGTCATGACGCACAAGTCCGCGCTGTTCGCGCCGTGTTGACTCACCGTCACCGGCAGGGCGGCCGCGAGGCGCTGGTCAATCTCGATAGCGATAACTTTACAGCCCTGTTCCAGCAAGGCCAGAGTCAGCGAACCCAGCCCCGGGCCAATTTCCACCACGGTGTCGCCAGGGGAAACTCCCGCTGCGGCCGCAATGCGCCGCACCGTTCCGGGGTCGGTAACGAAATTTTGACCCTTTTTCTTGCTCGGAGACACCTTTAGGGCAGCACAGAGCGCAAAGATGTCGCGCGCACCCAACAAAAACACGTCAGAATTTTAGCGCAAACCGAGCTTCCGGGAGCACGCCGGCCATTGTCCCCAGCCTGAGCGAGCTTGCAGAATCTGAGCCCGGTGAGTCTGTTCCTCTGCCGAAGCCTCAGACGGCAGACCGGAACCCCCTACTGCCCGCCACGTCGGTAACGTGAACTGGTACATTCCGTAAAAACCATTGCCCGTGTTCGCATCGGGACGCCCACCGGCTTCGCAAAATGCCAGTTTGCTCCAAACGTCGCCGGTTGCAGCGATAGGTTGCGAGGCAGGACGTTTCTTCGTGCCGACCGTAACTTTTTCGTTAACCGGTTGGGTCACAACCTTTTCACTCAAGATTTCTTCGGAGGAAACCACGCCGTCGATGCTGCGCACCTTCTTTGTGATCTCTTTTTCTCCGACCACGCCCTTCTGCGTCACGACCTTTTCGTCAGTGAACTTCGAATCATCGCTGGTAGTTTCGGTTTCGAACTGAATCGGCTCGCTGGCCGTAACCTTTTCTTCCGTGATGCGCTGCACCTGCACGATAGGTGCCGCGCCGGGGTTGAACAGCACCTGGACAGCATCCAAGTCGGTCAGTTTCACTTTGTTGCGAGTGAGGATGTCCTCCGGGGTGATGTCGGACTTCGCGGCTTTCATCTGCGCGGTAGCCCCATCGTGGACCAGTTGATAAACCTCACCCGGCGCAAAAAGAGCCAACGGCACGCCATGCAAATCCTTGCCGCTGGTGCCCACAAATTGCACCGCTTGGGCTTCCCAGAGTTTTTTAATCGCCGCGCTAGCGGAGTTTTCGGTCGTGTCGATGTCTTTCCGGGCGCCGTTAACCATGACGGTTAACGCCCGAGAACTTTCAATAGTAATCTTCATTCCGTTCTTGACGGGGGTTTTAGGTCCGGGGATGATGGAGTCTTTAGCACTGAAACTCACGCCGTTTTCAGCCAACAGGTCGGATACGGTAGCCCCCCAGCCGCCGAACTCTTGGACTTTGCCGTCGGCAACCACGGTGGCGGTCTTGTGCGCCATCGCAAATGCGGTGCCGATGCCGGTGCCCAGCACCAAAGTGGCTGCCAAAGCGCCAACGAGAGGCGCAAAAAACTTTCGAGAGCCTCGAACCGGCTTGGTTTGAAGGTGGCGCGGGGCTCGTGTGGGGGATACGTTCATGTTCGTAGTATTCTCTTCCATCAACAAAAATGTTACCGAATCGTTATATTTTTGTCCAGCTCGTTATCTATTGTACACCTTTAGTTAACACAAACCACTATTTTCACAGTGTTAACTTTCCTAACAATCCGGTGCTGACCTGGATAAATCCTAAAATTTATAGACGGCCGTGGCGTTGCGATAAGTTTGTTCGCGCAGTTCCTCATTCGTTACCTGGGTTAGTTCCGCCAAGAAGTCCGCGGTATGTCCAATGAGATAGGAGGCGTTGGGCTGTCCTCGATAAGGCTGGGGCGTCAAATACGGAGCATCCGTTTCAATGAGGCGCAGATGCGCCGGCATTGCCAGGGCTCCAGCTTGGATATCTTGATTGGCATGGTAGGTCACGTTTCCCGCAAAAGACGCGTACCAGCCATTTTCTGCCAAAATTTCGGCCAGCTCACCGTCCCCCGAAAAGCAGTGAAAAACCGTTTTTCGCGGCGCCCCGCAGCGCCGTAGCATTTCTACGCAATCCTGATGGGCGTCACGGTCATGAATCTGCAGGGGTAAATCCAAGGCCTTCGCCAACTCGATATGTGCCGCAAATGCTTGCTTTTGCGCTTCCTTGCCCGTTTCGGCAGTGCGAAAATAGTCCAAACCGGTTTCCCCGATAGCCACCACTGCCTCCGGTAATTCACGGGCTGTCCGCTCCACCGCCGCCAAAGCGTCATCGAGGGACGTTTCCTGCCAGGGTTCACGCGTCTGCACCACGTTATCCGGTGCCTTATCCAAAATCCCCAAGTGACGCGGAGCATCGTTAGGATGAATGGCCACCGCAAACCGCACCATTTCAAAAGCGGAGCCGGAAAACCGCTCACGGTCGGCACCCAGCACCTGAACTTCCGGAAGGCTACACAGAGAGACAACGACTCGTCTCACTCCGGATTGTACCGCCCGTTCCATTTGTTCTTCCGCGCTAAGCCGCACTCCGGCGGAATCGCTGACATAGTCCCCCGGAAGCAAAGGCAGATGCGTGTGATTGTCAAACAACCTGCCGACACCAAACGGTCTTTCCCCGCCGTCAAAAGGCTGACCGCTCACCGGTACGGGCGGCCACACCTTTGGTTTTGACTTACGTTTACTCACTAACGTCCTCGCAACTTCGTGCTACTTGTGCAGCAGGTTCGCGTAACGTTCGTGTTCTTCCTCAACGACAGACTCGTCGAGTTTTTGGAATACCGGAGCCGGTTTCGCCACCGCTTGCCCCACCTGTACCGGATGACGCTCCCACGTCGGTGCGTTGCGGTAATCTCCGGTGATAATCGGGTAAGTGCGGTCGCTGCCGTCCTCGTTTTTCACATCCAAGTCGACGACTTCTTCGATTCGTGGCAGGGGCGCCACATTCCCAGCCCCGCCCAGAACCTTGTCAATAGCATTGGACGAAGTCGGCAAGAATGGCGACATCATCAGGTTCAAATCCGTCACCACCTGGGCTAGGACGTGCAGGATTGTTCCGAGCCTCTCGCGCTGCGACTCGTCTTTTAGCTTGAAAGGCTCCGTGGTGGTTACGTAGCGGTTAGCCTCCCCTACCAGGCGCATAATCTCTGCTAGAGCAGCCTTTTGATGATGGCTTTCAATGAGACCACCCACGGTTTCAAATCCGGCACCGACAGCATCCAACAACGCCTGATCTTCAGCCGTAAAATCACCAGCCGGAGGAATCTCGCCAAATTTCTTTGAAATCATGGACGCCGTGCGGTTGACCAGGTTGCCCCAGGCAGCCACCAACTCGGAGTTTGTGCGCCGCACAAACTCGCTCCAGGTAAAATCAGAATCCTGATTTTCCGGTCCCGCCGCAGAAATGAAATACCGCAACGCATCGACTTGGTAGCGAGACAGCATATCGCGCACATAAATCACAATCCCGCGCGAGGAGGCAAATTTCTTGCCTTCCATGGTCAAAAATTCTGAGGAAACTACCTCGGTGGGCAAGTTCAGGATACCTAAGTCGCCAGGCTGACCGCCCAAGTCTCCGCGTCCGTTGTAGCCCAGGATTTCGGCGGGCCAAATCTGGGAGTGAAACACGATATTGTCCTTGCCCATAAAGTAATAGGACAGAGCTTCGGGGTCATTCCACCACTGACGCCAATCCTCTGAGGACTGACCGAAACGACGCGCCCACTCAATGGAAGCCGAGAGGTAACCGATTACCGCATCAAACCAAACATAGAGACGCTTGGGCTGATCCTCCCACCCGGGAATGGGGATACCCCAGTCAATATCACGTGTCATAGCTCGCGGTTTAATGTCTTTTAAGAAGTTCTTGGAGAACTTGATGACGTTGGGGCGCCAATTACCGTTCTTTTCCCGGTCGTCGAGCCACTCATTCAAGGCTTTGGCGAGAGCCGGTAAATCTAAGAAATAATGATCGGTTTCCACAAATTCCGGAGTCTCGCCGTTAATCTTGGAACGCGGGCGAATCAGGTCGGTGGGGTCGAGCTGGTTGCCGCAAGCATCGCACTGATCCCCCCGAGCTCCTTCCGCTCCGCAGATGGGGCAAGTCCCCTCAATATAGCGGTCTGGAAGGGTACGTCCGGTGGAAGGAGAAATCGCGCCCCGGGTGGTCTGCACCTTCATGTAGCCGTTATCTCGCACCACTTTGAACATGGCGCGAACAGTCTCATAGTGATTGCCCGTGGTGGTGCGGGTGAACAAATCGTAAGACAGACCCAGCTGACACAAATCCTCCACGATTGCCCGATTGTTTTGGTTCGCCAATTCTCGGGGGGTCAGCCCGGCAGCCTCGGCCGCAACCAAGATTGGTGTGCCGTGCTCGTCAGTACCAGACACCATCAGCACATCGTGGCCCCGCATCCGCATATAACGGGAAAAAACATCCGAGGGAATTCCGAAACCAGCAACGTGTCCGATGTGACGCGGGCCATTAGCGTAGGGCCAAGCGACGGCAGAGAGTACATGAGTCATGACTCTATCCTAACGCCACCGGTAAGTTCCCTAAATCCAGTATGCCCACTTCGTGTTGGGATTATTCAGCCACATTCGCCACCCGTAGTGGTCTTCGGGCATAGGCATACCGGTCCAAATGGGGAAAAAGAACACTGCCGCCAAGAAAATGAACACTACGATTACCAGGGCAGTGATGAACTCACCTCGGGAAACCTGGCTCAAGTCGGGCACCAGATTGTATCGACCGGTCCAATTTCGGTCTTTGGTGATTCGCCAAGCCCCCATCAACAGACCCAACAGATACACCACCGCCATAATCATGAAGGGAGAGATAACCACCGTGTAAAAAGTAAATATGGTTCGATTGGAGTACACCAGCCAAGGCAGCCAAGTGGCCATATATCCGGTAAAGATCAGCCCAGCACGCCAGTCGAGGAACCCGAAAGCCGCCACAATGACCAGGATGAACGCCACAAATCCGACCCACCACAGAATCGGGTTACCCAAGGAGTTGACCGCCTCAATACACCTGCTGGCTCCACAGTCCCCCGGCGCCCCTTCGTAATAAAACGAAGTGGGACGCAGCTGCAAAAGCCAGCCCCACGGGTTAGACATGTAGGGGTGGGTGGCGTCCAAGTTGGTGTGGAAAATGAAAATTTGGCGGTGATAATCGAGCCAATCTGCCACCAAACCGCGATTGGTGTGCCCCCACGCTTGTGAATGGGTAAACCATCCCACCCAGGAAACCACGTAAGTCAGGAAAGCAATCGGCACCAAGTTCACGAAAGCGGGAATCCCCCCGGTCAGGACAGACGACCCAATCCATCGCGGCTCGGTGCGCCACCTGGCGGATAGCTCCCGAATGAACACAAAAATCCCAAAGACCGCCACCACGTATAGCCCCGACCATTTCACACTCATGGCCAGGCCAAAGGCAACGCCCGCCGCGAAAAGCCAGGGCCGCCACCAAAAGCTTGGCCCCCAAGAAAGCACAAAGTGAGGATAGTCAGGGGCTACGCCTAAGCCGGCAGCCCGGTGCTTGCTGTCCGGCGAGGTTTTCGCACTCTCGCTGCCCGCACGCCGAAAACGTTGACGCAACTGTTCAGTGTGTCTGGCCGCGTCGATGTCTTGGAGGGCAGCGATTAGCCGTGGGCGATAGCTGAGTTGATCGCGAATAACGTACAGCGCCCCCAGGAGGATAAACATTTCCAGGATAATGTCGAGGATGGCGGTACGGGACAGGGCAATTTGTACCCCGTCCAAACCCATCAGAACGGAGGCGAGGGTGGCCATGCTGGCGTTGCCAAATAGCTCCCACACAATGCGCCCCACCAGGTAGACGGCTACCGCACCGGCTACACAGACCGCGATACGCCAGCCGAAAGGTTGATTACCGAACAGTTTGATTCCCAGCCCGATTAGCCATTTTCCCACGGTGGGATGCACCACGAAAGAACCTTCCAGCGGGGTTTGGAAACTCCCGGTGATAAAGGTGGCATCGTAATCTTTGGGCCACTGCACTTCGTAGCCGCGTTTGATTAGGCCGTAGGCATCTTTGACATAGTACGTTTCGTCAAAAATCAGGGTTTTGATTGCCCCCAGACGCACCACCCGAGTCAAAAAAACCAGAATGGACACTACCAGGGGTCCCAGCCATCCCCAGAGATGTTCCCGCTCCCCGCGTTGGGGCCGAGCTCGGAAAGCGCTTCCCACGAAGGCCGGCCTACCCGGACGCAGCAGCAGAGCCAGGCCGGATACGGAGGCGTTTCGGTATTCCGTGGGTGCGGGTCGAGGTGGGATATTCACGCCTCAAGTTTAATGGAAGAATGGAACGGTGAGCATGGATTATCCCCCGGTGTTTGAGGAAGTAAACCTAGTTCTGGCCGGAACCCCAGTCGGAAATGTCGGCGACGGCTCACCCCGTTTATGCGAGGCGCTTCGCACCGCCGAGGTCGTGGCTTGCGAAGATACCCGTCGAACCCGCGATTTAGCCCGCCGCCTGGGAGTCGAAATGTCTGCCCGCCTGTTGGCTTATCATGAGCATAATGAAGCCGCGATGACCCCGGAATTGTTGAACCTAGCCCGCGACGGCAAACGGGTTCTGCAGGTTTCAGATGCAGGAATGCCGGGAATTTCAGATCCGGGGTTTCGCCTGAGCCAGGCTGCCGCACAGGCTGGAATACCGTTTACGGTTCTGCCCGGTCCTTCCGCTCCGCTGCTGGCCTTGGTGGGTTCGGGTTTGCCGACAGATTCTTTCACCTTCGTGGGGTTCTTGCCGCGGAAGCCAGCTGCTTTGTACCAGACGTTACAATCTCTGTCGACTCGCAGCGAGTCCCTGATTTTTTTGGAGTCGCCCCGCCGAACCATCGAGACACTGGACGCCATGGTCCAAGTTTTTGGCTCAGATCGACCGGCTGCGCTGGCGCGAGAACTGACGAAAACTCATGAAGAATTTATCAGGGGCACCTTGGAATCTATGCATTCCGAGTTGTGCTCACGTCTCGAAGTTTTAGGAGAAATCGTTATTGTTGTCCAAGGAGCACCCGCCGGGGGTCAGGCTGAATCCCCAACGCAGCACCTGGAAAAAATGGAACAGCTGGTACACAATGGGGTGAAGGCAAAAGTGGCGGCCAAGCTCATTGCGGCCTGGTTCGGCGGTTCCGCGAATGAAATTTTTTCCTCTTATCTCGAGGGAAAAAGCGACTAAGTCCAGACTCCGGGAATGACAGTTGCGCAGCGGGGACATTGTCCCGACTCCCCAACCGTGTTTTCGCAAACGTTGAACCAGTCTCGCACAATGAGAAAATCTCCGCACCCGGGACAAAACGTGCTTCCCCCCTCACGGTCGCGCACGTTGCCGATATAGACGAAACGAATTCCTTCACCTTGTGCAATTTCCCGCGCTCGCTGCAACGTTTTTGCCGGGGTTCGCGGCACATCACGCATCTTCCAATCAGGATGAAAAGCCGAGAAATGCAGTGGAACGTCCGGTCCAATATTTTCGACTATCCACTTCGCAAGGTTCCGAATTTCCGTGTCAGAATCGTTATGACCGGGAATCAGCAGCGTGGTCAGTTCTACCCAGCACTCGGTTTCGTTGCATACGTAAGCAATAGTTTCCAATACATCGCGCAAATGAGCGCCGGTCAAATGCCAATAGAAATCGTCAGTAAACCCCTTTAGATCGAGGTTGGCTGCGTCCATTTCCACATACATCTCGCGCCGCGGTTCGGCACAGATATACCCGGCACTCACCGCTACTGTCCGCAGTTTCTCAGTGTGGCAGGCTCTCGCGGTGTCTATGGCATATTCGGCAAAAATCGTGGGATCGTTATAGGTGAAAGCAACCGATTGTGCCCCGTAGTGCAGCGCCAAATCCGCGATTTTCCCAGGAGAGACAGTCGTGGTTAAACGGTCATTTTCCCGGGCTTTGGAAATGTCCCAGTTTTGGCAAAACCGACAGTTCAGATTGCATCCCGCGGTCCCGAAGGACAACACCTGAGAACCCGGCAAAAAATGATACAGCGGCTTTTTCTCGATGGGATCGAGCCCAATACCAGAACATCTCCCGTAGGTATCGAGCACCATTTTTTGACCTTGAGCTATCCGGGTATAACAAAACCCTCTTTGTCCATCGCGCAGCGTACAGGCGCGGGGACATAACTCGCAGCGAATTCGACCGTCCTCAAGTAAAGTCCACCACTTTGCGACTCGGCCTCGACTTTGCGTCCTGATAGTTTCAAACACATCGTCCATAAATCAACCTTAGACTGAAACCATGAAGATTTTTGCGCACCGAGGTCTAAACCGACAAGCACCGGAAAACACCATGGCAGCCTTCCGGCTGGCTCACGAAGCCGGTGTGGAATGGATAGAGACAGATGTTGACATTCTGGGAGACGGCACCGCTGTTATCCTCCACGATTCCACTTTGGACCGCACCACTAACCACAGCGGTTCAATGTATAACCTGAAGTTTTCGGATCTCTCTGAGATTTCTGCGGGAGCCAAATTCGGTGACGGCACCCGTTACCGTCACGAAAGAATTCCCCTCCTCACCGACCTTTTGAACTTCCTTAGAGAAAGCCATATGAAATGCAATCTGGAAGTGAAATCTAACGAGGCTGGCGGTGCCATGTCTCGCCGCCTGATTGACACTGTTTTACATGAAATCCAGGACGTGCGGGCTGAAGAGCTGTTCATCAGCTCGTTTAATCATGTGTTTCTGTACCAGATTCACCAGCAGCGTCCCGACTTGCAGCTGGCCTGCCTATTTACTAAAGATTGTCTGTGGGATGACGCGATTAGCCGCTGTGAACAGGTCGGTGCTACCGCGATTCATCCCGAAGACAGCGGGCTCACCGCCGAAATGACTCGACGCCTCAAGGACGCGGGGCTACAGATAAACGTGTGGACCGTCAACGACCCTTCCCGCGCTCGTGAACTGGCCAGTTGGGGAGTCGACGGGATTTTTACTGATATAGCTGATGAGATGCGCGCGGCTTTACGCCACTGAGCGGCGCTGGGCTACCCTTCCGTCAGGCTCCCAGTAAATCCGCCAAGGCCGTCAAGCATTGGGAAGCTCCGCCTTCGACACGCAGGTCCGCCGCCCGGTCGTACATGGTGCGCCCCCGATTGATGATTGCCAACGGGGCTCCTTTCGCCAAACCGGCCTGCATCACATATGTTGCCGTCCCCACCACCAGCGAGGAACCCACCACCAGCACTACGTCTGCCTTTGCCGCTGCTGCATATGCCCGGGACATCACATCTGCGGGGAGTAACTGCCCAAAAAACACGACAGCCGGTTTCAGCAATCCGCCACAACGCTCACAAGGCACGGTCTGGAACGTGCAGGCCTCGGCGGCTTTCCGGTCCGCCACCGCCAGAATGGCGACGTGCGCGGGATCCAGGTCAAGTGGATAATACGGGTTTGCCTCGGTGAGCCGTTCGTGCAGCGCTTGTCTGTCGGTAACTTCCCCACAATCCACGCATTCGACTCGCACGAAAGAACCGTGCATCTCATAGACTTCTTTGCAACCGGCTTTTAGATCCAGGCCGTCAACGTTTTGGGTCGCAATGCCGGTCAGCAGCCCGGCACGTTCCAGTCTCGCTTGCGCGAGATGTGCTGGAGCAGGGTCAAGGGACAGCATGGTTTGCCAAGTCTGGTGGTTGCGTGCCCAAACCCAGCGCTGCCACACCGGGTCACTCACAAACTGGTCGTATTCCACCGAAGGTATCTCGGTGTTGCCTTTGCCGCGATAATCGGGAATACCGGTGTCGGTGGACATGCCGGCTCCCGTGACCAGCACGGTCTTTTTCCCTCTCATCCATCCCGCCAAAGTCTCTAGCTGTTGGCGTGTCATTTCATCAAGATTGTCGAGGTTGCTCACGGCTCCATCCTACGCCGGGCAGCCCGGTCCAAAGCTTAGTTGGTGGGGTTCTCTAGTTGTTGTGTGGTTTAAACGGGTTTCGCCCCCACGGG
>ERZ1673752.2385-NODE-2385-length-21167-cov-12.699649_pt1 | contig 21167 bp, 23 predicted proteins | sample MGYA00580195_ERZ1673752 | MGnify/ENA primary metagenome ERZ1673752 (study PRJEB41218, sample SAMN15661744) | gut metagenome | host: Homo sapiens | place: Canada: London | collected 2015-08-20/2019-03-30 | study: EMG produced TPA metagenomics assembly of...
CTTCTTGCGCCTTTTGTCATCTTCTTTTTTCGGGGTCTACTATTGATTCGCATCAAAGGGAGAGGCAAGAGCGTTCCCAACTTGGCTCTCCCTCTGGGAGAGCTGTCGCCGCAGGCGACTGAGAGGGCTTGTAGGCACGTTCAGCGGTTACTTTCGCCGTCTTTGCTTCGTTCAAGCCCGCAGGGTGTGCAGGATCTCCGGGAGCAGGGTATTGCGGTTTTCATCCGATACCTCGATCAGGCGGACGGCCGGGTGCGACCGGACGGCGTTGGCCAGCGGAGTATCGGCTTTTTTCTGCACGACGCCGAGGATCGGCACGCCGCCGTCAAGCAGCCGCAGAACGCGCGCGGAATACGCATCCGCCCGGCGCTCCATGCGGCCGATCTCGTCCATGAGGATGAGATCGCAGCTCTCTGCGCCGGTCAATGCGTCGACGCCCGCATCGTCAAACACGGCCGGGAAGGACGCGATGCCGAGCCCCGGACGGCGGATGCCGACGCGGTTGGCGGACGTGCAGATATGATCCTGTGGATGCTCGGACGCGCGGAACAGGTGGACGCTCCGGCTGCCGTCGGCAGCAGGTGCGTCGGAGACGGTGCGGAATCCGCCGAGCCGCTCCGGCTGGAGCTGGTCCAGTGCGGCGGCGATCAGCGTGCTTTTCCCGATCTGTACGGGGCCGGTCAGAAATACGTGCATGTCGGTCGTTACTCCTTTGACGGTTTTTTGTCGCTGCCTGCGCGCAGCGCCCGGTGGCGGATCATTTCCGCCGCGATCGATACGGCGATCTCCGGCGGTGTCTGGCCGAACAGCTCCAGCCCGATGGGCGCGTGCACGCGCGAAAGCTCCGCCTCGGGGATGCCGTTGGACATGAGGTATGCGTTGGTGCTTGCAATTTTATGGCGGCTGCCGATGCAGCCGATGTAGGTGGCGGGAGAGCGCAGAGCCTGCAATAAGACCTCGCGGTCGGCCTGATGGCCCGGCGTCATGATGCAGACGTAGTCGTTTTCTGTCAGCGTCAGATGCGCGCCGATATCGAGATAATCGCCGAGGATCACACGCTCGGCCTGCGGGAATTTCTCGGGCTTTGAAAAATCCGGCCGGTTGTCATAGACCACGACGCGGAACCCGACCGACGCCAGCACCGGCGCGAGCGCTGCGCCGACGTGCCCGCCGCCGAAGATATACGCGAAGCCCGCCTGCGTGAGCGGCTCGACATAATAGGCGGGGTCACCCTTTTTGACGAAGACGTTGGAAAGGAGCATCGGCCGGAGCGCTTCTTCGGAAATGCAGTCGGTATAGCGCAGGCCGTGCGCCTCGTCATAGATGCCCATGGCGGTGACGCAGCCGCCGGTCATCTGCCAGATGAGCCAGCTGTCCTGATTGCCGTTCAGAAGCTCCAGAACGCTTTGCAGCAGCGCCGTGCCGTGCGCGTCCGATGGGTCAAAATACTGAAAATACACGGTCACATTGCCGCCGCAGACCATGCCGATATCCGCGACCTGATTGGGCCGCAGACAGTAGCCCTGCACGAGCGACTGCCTGGCCTGCAGGGCTTCCATCGCCTTTTCGCCGGAGCGCAGCTCGACTGCGCCGCCGCCGATGGTGCCCTCCGTGTGGCCGTCGGCGAACACGGCCATTTTCGCACCGGCTCCGCGCGGTGTGGAGCCGGAGGAGGCGAGAATGCTGCACAGCACGACGCCCTCGCCGCGCGAGAGCGCCTGCAGCATGGATGTAAACAGCGCTTTCATAACAGATCCTCCATTTGTATGCGCAGAATGCCAAGCCGCTTGATCTGCGGCAGGTAATAGGGATAACGCGGATCGTCCGTCTTCTGCAGACGGGGCAGGACGGCCTCCGGCGTGATCGCGTCCGGCGCTTCGTCCTTACTGTAGATGCGGAAAAAGCGGACGGCGCCGTCCAAGGAAGCGAACGGCTGCCCGTGCTCCAGCTCGCGCGCGTCAAATGAGAACGGGACGCCCATTGCGCGGAGCTTTTCACACGCGGCCTGCGCCGTTTCGCCGCGCAGGGGCTGCGCGGTCAGGGAAAAGCGGTGCAGGGCGTAATTTTTTTTGATGATGAGAAGCGTTTTCCGGCACTGCCGCCGGGCGACGGGTAAAATTTCATCCAGACTGCCGAAAAAGCAGAAGACCATGCCGTCATACTGCTCCGTCAGCGCGTCGGATAACAGATCGCAGTGCAGCGGCGTGATGTTCGTGAGGCCGCGCGCGCGGATCGTCTGCCGCAGCACGTCCAGCGCTTCGTCCGAAACATCGGCGGCCGTGATGGCGTCAAAGCGGCTGCTCATTGCGGCGGACAGCGCGCCAAGCCCGCAGCCCGCGTCGCAGACCGTGCGGCATCCGGCGAGCTTCGGCGCGAGGATGGCGGCGAGCTGCCGATGGTAGCTGCTTTTTTCGTTTGCCGCCTGCATGAACCGGATCATGTCCGGTGTCCATCTGAACATTAAAAATTCTCCTCCGCATACGGCGTGCAGACGCACACCATCCGGCTTCCGGCCTGCACCTGCGTGACGGCGACCGGCACGCCGTAGAGCGTCTGCAAAAGCGCCGGCGTCAGCACGTCGCCCGGCTCGCCGAAGGCAAGGACGCGCCCGTCCTTGAGAGCGAGCACCTTCGTCGCATAGCGGAAGGCCTGATTCGGCTCGTGGGTGGAAAAGATCACGGTATAGCCATTTTGTGACAGCGCTTCGATGCGCTGCATGACGCGGAAGCTGTTGCCGTAGTCAAGGCTCGCCGTCGGCTCGTCCATGACCAGCGTGCGCGCGTTCTGGATGAGGGCGCGTGCCAGCAGCATCAGCTGCCGCTCGCCGCCGGAAATGCGCATGCTGCCGCGATCTGCAAGGCCGTCAATGCCAAGCTCCGCGAGGATCTGCATGGCTTTTTGTGTCTGCGCAGGGCTTGGCTGCTCAAACGTGCCGAGCTGGGCGCTCAAGCCCATGAGGACACTGTCGAGGACGGTGTGGTCAAACGCGGGACTGTAGGACTGGGGGATGTAGGCCAGCTCCGCGGCCAGCGCGCGGCGCGAATATGCGCGCACGTCGCGCCCGGAGATCATGACGCTGCCGCGCTTCGGCTCCAGAAAGCCGAGCAGGCACCGGAAGAGCGTACTCTTGCCGACGCCGTTCGGGCCGAGCACCGCGATGCGCTCGCCGCCGTCTGCGCGGAAGCTGACATCCTTCAGAACGTCCGCGCCGCCGTAGGAGAAAACAAGATTCGACACTTCAATCTGCACGGTGCATGCCCCCCTTGATGATGAGATAGAGGAACATCGGCGCGCCGACGAAGGCCGTCAGGATGCCGAGCGGGATCTCGCTCGTGGTGAGGCACCGCGCCAGATCGTCGACCAGCATGAGAAAGCTCGCGCCCAGCAGCATCGAGGCGGGCAGCAGCTTTTTCGTGTCCTGCCCGACGAGCAGACGGCAGATGTGCGGGATCACAAGCCCGACCCAGCCGATCATGCCGCTGATGGAGACGCTGGCCGCCGTGGCCAGCGTGGCGCAGACGATGATGACAAAGCGCAGGAGCCGGGTATTGACGCCCATGCTGCGTGCCTCCGCCTCACTGACGGTCAGAAGGTTCAGCCGCCAGCGCAGGAAAAAAAGCGGGATGAGGCCCAATAAAATGGGAACCATCGCAAAATGCAGATCGTCCAACCGGACAGAGGTCAGAGCGCCCATCAGCCAGTAGGTGATGGCGGGCAGCTGCTCGTTGGTATCAGCAACGAGCTTGATGAAGGACGTGCCGGCGGAAAAGAGCGAGCTGACCATCACACCGGCCAGCACCATCGCCAGCTGTGACCGGATGCGGCTGAGCCGCCCGACAAGATAGGTCAGCCCAACCGCGATAAGACCAAACAGGAACGAGCTTGCCGTCGTCACGGCGTAGCCCAGCCCCAGAAGGATCGCGAGCGCCGCGCCGAAGCACGCGCCGGTGGACGCGCCGAGAAGATCGGGCGAGACCATCGGATTGCGGAACATGGCCTGATACGAAGCACCGGCCGCCGAGAGGGCTGCGCCGATGAGCGCAGCGGCGCAGATGCGCGGCAGGCGGATCTGGATGATGGTGGACGCCTCCTGCGCGCTCCACGTAGGGACAAGCGACCAGCGGCCGCCGGAGATGCCGCGCACGAGCCGGTCCAGCAGCAGCCGGAGCGTCTGCCCGGCGGAGACCGGATAGCGGCCAATCAGAAACGAGACGAAAAAGACCGCCGCGAGCAGCAAAATGAGAAACAGAAAGCAAAGCCCGGAATGGTTTTTGGATTTCATGCAGTACTCCAAAATGCGTTGTTATGCGTTACGATACGTTCTTAACGTATCACCCGGCGGCTGTCCGTGTCAAGCGAAAGCGCCGGAAATGTGTTCGGAATCGCCGAATCTTGCGCCAAACGCCCGGCGCGGCGCGCCGGGCGATGGAAAGCTCCTTAAATGTTCTTCAAATGGCGCACGTCCAGTGCGTCCGGGCGGAAGCTCTCCAGACAGGCGAGCGCCTGCTCCGGCGTGTCGCAGAGCGTGTAGAGCTGCAGACAGGCATCCCGGACAAAGTTCTGCCCGACGGCCTCCTGCACGAAGGTCTGCAGTCTATTATAGTAGCCGTTCGTATTGAGAACGGCGATGGCCGGGTTGTGCCGCCCGAGCTGTTTGAGCGTCAGAACCTCAAAAAACTCCTCGAGTGTGCCGAAGCCGCCGGGGGCCATGACGAACGCGTCGGCGTGCGCCATCATGAGCTGCTTGCGCTCCGCCATGGTCTCGGTCGGGATAAACTCTGTGCAGCGGTCAAAGAGAATGCCGTCGACCTGAAAAAAGGTTGGTGCAATGCCGATAATTTTGCCGCCATTGTCCGACACGCCGCGCGCGGCCGCGCCCATGACGCCCTGCGCGCCGCCGCCGTAGACGAGCGTATGGCCGTTTTTGGCAAGGAGCGAACCGAATGCGTAGGCCGCATCGAGATAAACGCGGTCAAGCGTATTGCTGGACGCGCCGTACAGACAGATATTCATACATGTCCCTCCTCTTTCTGCAGTCGGGCGATCTGCTGTCCGATCTGACAGACGTCGCGGTAGGCGCAGGATTCAAAATCACAATCGGCTTCGCCGTCCTCGATCAGGACCATGCGCGAGCCGTCAATGGTGCGGCAGTAGCCGCTCAGGACTGTCTCCATAAGGATACCTCTTCTTTTTGCATTTCTTTCTATTATACAGGCGCGCGGCAGAAAGTGCCATATGAAATCCGTAAATCGATATCTCAAAAAAATATGGATAAAATTGCAGCAATATCTATTGCGATTTCTTAACACCCGTGTTAGAATCAATAAAATAAGCATATCTCGCAAAGAAATATTAGCGAATTTGGACAGTTTTCACAAAATTGCTGCGTGGTCCGCCGGTGCGCGGGCCGCGCGGCAGGTGCTATTGGGAGGTGAAGGAGTTGGCAATGCAGGAAATCGATGCCATCGCCGCCGCTGAAAAGCAGGCGCGGGCCATCTGCGAGCAGGCAAAAAATCAGGCCGCAGAGCAGACCGCACAGGCGGAAAAGGACGGCGCGGCGCGCCTGGCCAGCCTGTCAGAGACTGCACAGCAGCTGCTGCGCGCAGCCAGACAGCAGGCGGACGCGCAGGCGGAGGCATTCAGAACGGAACTGGACAGGCAGACCGCGGAGCAGTGCAAAGCGCTTGAACAGGCGGCAGAGCAGCATGCAGACGCGGCTGCGGCAATGATCGTAGAGAGGATCTGGAACAGCGAATGGCAATCGTAAAAATGAAAAAACTGCGGCTATACGGCGCCGCAGAGGAACAGACGCAGCTGATCCGGGAGCTGCAGCTGCTGGGCTGTGTCGAGATCGGCGCGCCGCAGCAGCTGACGGATACGGACGGCGAAGCCGTGTTTCACGCCGCGGACGGCGGCCAATCGGACGAGCTTGTCCGGACTGCCGCCCGGCTGACATCCGCACTGGAAACCCTCAAAAAATATGATACCGCAAAGGGCGGCATGTTTGCTGCGCGCCCCGGCAAGACGGTACAGGAGCTGTTTGACGACGGCGCGTACCAGAATGCCGTACAGGCGGCGCAGCAGATCCTGGACGCGCAGGACGCGCGCGGCCGCACGGCCGCGGAAAAGAGCCGCCTGATCGCCGCGCGGGAGAGCTTTGTGCCGTGGCAGGCGCTGCCGCTGGCGCTTGAAACGTCCGGCACGCAGCACACGCGCGTGCTGCTCGGCACTGTACCCGCGCAGACGTCCTTTGACGCGCTCTGCACCGCCGTTTATGAAGCGGCGGACGAGGTGCAGCTGGAGAGGATCAGCGCCGACCAGCAGAGCCAGTATCTGCTTATCATCGCGCACCGCAGCGCGCTGGAGGCTGTCGGCGCAGTCCTGCGCGAAGCGGGCTTCGCCCAGCTGAGCTTTGAGGGCGCGCACAGCACCGCGGCAGAGCAGATCCGGCTGACGGATGAAAAGCTCGCGGACTGCGACAAAGAGGACGCGCGCCTGTGCGACACGCTCCGCGCGCTGTGCGCAAAGAAAGCGGAGCTTCAGCTGGCCTGCGACCGCTGCACGCAGGAGATCGCCAAGGCGCAGGCCGCCGAGCGGCTGGCGCACTCGGAAAGGACGTTCTGTCTGGACGGCTGGGTGCCGGCAGAGGCCGCTGGGAAGCTCGAGGCGCTTCTGCAGAAGCACTGCTGTGCGTGGGAGCTGACCGACCCGGAGCCGGAGGAATACCCCGACGTGCCGGTCAAGCTCAAAAACAACAAGCTGACGGACCCATTGAACATGGTCACGGAGATGTATTCGCTCCCGGCCTATGACGGCGTGGATCCGAATCCCCTCATGGCGCCGTTCTTCATTTTGTTCTACGGCATCATGATGGCGGATATGGGCTACGGGATTTTGATGATCCTCGCGTCCATCATCATCACAAAGAAGTCCCACCCCAAGGGAACGAGCGGGCACATGTTCGGCCTCATGTTCTCCTGCGGCATCAGCACGTTCATCATGGGCGCGCTGACGGGCGGCTTCTTCGGAGATTTCCTGCCGCAGCTCGTCGGCATCATCAACCCCGATACCACGTTCAAGTCGCTGCCCGCGCTCTTTACGCCGCTGGATGACACCATCAGCATCCTGCTCGGCGCGATGGTGCTCGGCTTTATCCAGATCGTGACCGGCATGGCCGTCAGCTTTGTCGAGAAGATCAAAAAGGGCGAGATCATGGACGCGGTCTGGGAAGAGCTGACGTGGTGGGTCGTGTTTGCCGGCATCGGCTGCATGGCGCTGGGCGTCACGAATATCGTCCTGTACGTCGGCCTCGGCATGGTCGTGGTCGGCTCCGGCTGGAGCGCAAAGGGCTTCGGCAAGGTGACGGCGATCTTCGGCTCGGTCTATAACCACGTGACGGGCTACTTTGGAGACATCCTCTCCTATTCCCGCCTCATGACCCTGATGCTGGCAGGCTCTGTCATTGCCTCGGTCTTCAATACGCTCGGCGCGATCCCGGGGAACGTTGTGATCTTCCTCATCATATCCGTGCTGGGCAACGGACTGAACTTTGCGCTGAATCTGCTCAGCTGCTACGTCCACGACCTGCGTCTGCAGTGTCTGGAATACTTCGGAAAATTCTATAAAGACGGCGGAAAGCCGTTTGAACCCCTCGCGATCAACACCAAATACGTAGATATTCAATCTTAAGGAGGACATCATCATGCAAGCTTTTTTTGATGCATTCGGCGGTCTGGCTCTGGCGCTTCTGGGCGCAGGTCTCGCGGCGGCGCTGTGCGCCATCGGTTCGGCAAAGGGCACCGGCATGACCGGTGAGGCGGGCGCAGGTCTTCTGTGCGAGGATCCGGCCAAGTTCGGCAAGGTCCTGATCCTGCAGGTCATCCCCGGCACGCAGGGCCTGTACGGCCTCGTCGTGTGGTTCTTCGCCATCTTCCGCATGGGCCTTCTGTCCGGCTCTCTGCCTGACCTGTCCATCACGCAGGGACTGCAGTACTTCGTCGCCTGCCTGCCGATGGCGCTCGGCGGCATGATCTCCGCCATCGCACAGGGCCGCGTGGCCTGCGCGTCCATTAACCTGCTGGCCAAGAAGCCCGATCACTGGTCCAAGGGCATGGTGCTGTGCGTCACGGTCGAGTTCTACGCAATTCTTTCCCTGCTGGCTTCCATGCTGATGATCATCAATATCAGCAAGTAACCCCGTAAAAGAGGGCGAAACGATGAACGGAATTGAGAAAATTTCCGCCCGCATCCTTGCCGACGCCGAAGCCGAGGCTGCCGCGATCCGCGCGCAGGCTGACGAAAAGGCGGCGCAGATCCGGGCGGAGTACGACCGGAAGGTCGAGACCGAGCAGCAGCGCCTGACGCTTGAAGCGCAGAACGAGGCGCAGAAGCAGCTCGAGCGCGGGCAGGGCGCAGCCAGAATGGCCGCGCGCCGTCAGGTGCTTGAGAAAAAGCAGGCGCTGGTCGACAAGGCATTCCGCACGGCGGAGCAGCAGCTGCTCTCTTTGCCGGAGGCGGATTACACCCGGCTCTGCGCGCAGCTGGCCGCACAGGCCAGCGTGACGGGCAGCGAAGCACTCATCTTCTCCGAGGCGGACCGCGCCCGCGTGGGCGAGGCCGCCGTGCAGCTGGCCAACGAGCAGCTGGAGAAGGCGGGCAGACCGGCCAAGCTGACGCTCAGCGCCGAGACGCGTCCCATGCGCGGCGGCGTGGTGCTGAAAAACGGCCTTGTGGAGACCAACTGCTCCATCGGAACGCTGGTCGACGGCCTGCGGCCGGAGCTTTCCGGAAAAGTTGCGGGCCGCCTGTTTGGCTGAGAAAGCCGGGAGGCCGACGTGACGGAACAAAAAAAGAAAGTAAAAACCTGTAAGGATACGGATTACCTGTTTATTTCCGCATTTCTCCGCGCGCGGGAGCCGCAGCTCCTCAGCCGCGAAAAGGCCGAGCGCATGCTCGCTTCCTCCGTGCAGGAGGCGGCGCGGATATTGGAGGGTTGCGGCTATCAGGACGTTCTGGCCGCCGGGCTGGACCGGGCGATCAACGAGCGCCGGTCCGCCGCGTTTGACGAGATCGAGCAGCTTGCGCCGAAGGACGGCATCGTGCCGCTGTTCCGCATGCGCTACGATTATCATAACGCCAAGGCGATCGTCAAAGCGGAGGCCATGGGCCAGGACCCGTCGTCCATTCTGCTGGACGCAGGCCGCGCCGACAAGCAGGCGCTCAAGGCCGCCTATGAATCCGGCGAAGACGGCTCCGTGCCGCAGGCGGTCCTGACTGCCATGCGGCAGGCGCGGGATGTCCTTTCCCGGACGTCCGACCCGCAGCTGGCGGATCTGATCCTCGACCGCGCGTATTATGAAGAGTATCTGCACGCGGCGGAGCAGGTCGGCAGCAGCTTCCTCATGGGCTACGCCGGGCTGCAGGCCGACAGCGCGAATCTGCGCGCGGCTGTGCGCGCGCGGCGCATGCACAAGGATGCGGATTTTCTGCGGCAGGTGCTCGTCCCCGGCGGAAGCGTGCCGCAGGCGGATATCTGCCAGGCGCTGCAGCAGGACGAGCCGTTTGCCCCGCTGTTCGCGCTGACGGCGCTGGCCGCTGCGGCGCAGTCGGGTGATGAATCGCAGACCGGCTCTCTGACCGCGTTCGAGCGGCTGTGCGACGATACGCTCACCGCGTATTTTGCAAAGGCCAAGTCGATCGTTTTCGGCGAGCAGGTGCTCATCGGCTATCTCTGCGCGCTGGAAAACGAGCTTTCGGCAGCGCGCATGATCGTAAACGGCCTGCAGCTGGGGCTTCCGGCCGATACCATCCGCACGCGTCTGCGCGAACTGTATTTTTAAGCGAGGTGCCCTATGTATAAGATCGCAGTTTTGGGGGAGCGCGAGAGCGTCATGGGCTTTGCCGCCCTCGGCCTGAGCGTGTTTCCCGCGGAATCTGCCGACGAAGCGGCGGAGCTGTTCCACCGCATTGCAAAGCAGTCCGATCAGTACGCCATCATCTACGTCACCGAGACGTATGCCGCCGCGCTTGCGCCGCAGATCGCAAAATATGAGACGAGCGTCACACCGGCGGTCATCCTGATCCCCGGGGCGAACGGCTCGCAGGGGCTGGGCATGAACGCCCTCAACTCCGCGGTCGAGCGTGCGGTCGGCTCCAATATTCTGTAAGAAGTTCCAGTGATAAGTCCTTATAAAGAAAGGATTCGATGAAATGTCAGGTAGAATTGTAAAGGTATCCGGTCCGCTGGTCGTGGCCGAGGGCATGGAAGACGCCAACATGGCTGACGTCGTCCGCGTCGGCAAGCAGCAGCTGATCGGTGAGATCCTGAATATGACGGGCGGCTCGGCCTCCATTCAGGTCTATGAGGAAACGAGCGGCCTCGGTCCGGGCGCCGAGGTCACGACGACCGGCATGCCCCTTTCCGTGGAGCTTGGCCCGGGCATGCTGGAGGGCATCTATGACGGCATCCAGCGCCCGCTGACCGAGATCCGCAAGCTCTGCGGCGAGACCATCGCCCGCGGCGTGCAGGTCCCGGCTCTGAACCGCGAAAAGAAGTGGGACTTCACACCCACGGTCAAAAAAGGCGACAGGCTCTCCGGCGGCGACGTCATCGGCACCGTGCAGGAGACGAGCGCCGTCCTGCACAAGATCATGGTGCCGCCCAGAATGGCGGGCACCGTCAAGGAAATTAAATCTGGCGCGTTCACCGTGACCGACACGGTCTGCGTGCTCGAAACCGAGAAGGGCGAGGAGAACCTCACCCTCATGCAGAAGTGGCCCGTGCGTGTGGCGCGTCCGTATGACAAGAAGTTCACTCCGTCCACGCCGCTCATGACCGGCCAGCGCATCATCGATACCATGTTCCCGCTGGCCAAGGGCGGCACGGCCGCCGTTCCCGGCCCCTTCGGCTCCGGCAAGACCGTCGTGCAGCACCAGCTGGCAAAGTGGTCGGACGTCGATATCGTCGTCTACATCGGCTGCGGCGAGCGCGGCAACGAGATGACCGACGTTCTGATGGAGTTCCCGGAGCTGCATGACCCCAACACCGGCGAACCCCTCATGAAGCGGACGGTTCTGATCGCCAACACCTCCGATATGCCGGTCGCGGCGCGCGAAGCGTCCATCTATACCGGCATCACCATCGCGGAATATTTCCGCGACATGGGCTATGACGTTGCCGTCATCGCCGACTCCACCTCCCGCTGGGCGGAAGCCCTGCGTGAAATGTCCGGCCGTCTGGAAGAGATGCCGGGCGAAGAGGGCTACCCCGCGTACCTGGCTTCCCGCCTCGCGCAGTTCTATGAGCGCGCGGGCTGCGTCGAATGCCTCGGCGCGGATGAGCGCCGCGGATCGCTGACCGCCATCGGCGCGGTCTCCCCTCCGGGCGGCGATATCTCCGAGCCTGTCTCGCAGGCGACCATGCGCATCGTCAAGGTCTTCTGGGGCTTGGATGCGTCGCTGGCTTACGCGCGTCACTTCCCGGCGATCAACTGGCTGACGAGCTACTCTCTGTATCTCGACACGCTCAAGAGCTGGTGCGACGACAATCTCGGGCGCGGCTTCATGCAGAACCGCGGCAGAGCCATGGCGCTGCTGCAGAAGGAAGCGGAGCTGCAGGAGATCGTCAAGCTGGTCGGTCAGGACGCCCTGTCTCCGGCGGACAACCTGACGCTGGAATCGGCCAAGATGATCCGCGAGGACTTTTTGCAGCAGAACGCCTTCCTCGAGAACGACCAGTATTCGTCGTTCGACCGGCAGGCCAGGCTGCTTGACCTGATCCTCCGCTATAAGGACCTCTGCGACGCGGCCATCGAGCGCGGCGCGGATATCTGGAAGCTCTATGCCATCGCGGCCCGCGCCGCCATCGGCCGCGCGAAGACCGTCCCGGCGGACATGTATCAGGACGCCTACGCAAAGATCGTGGCCGACATGGAGCAGCAGATCGAAGAAGTGGCAAAGGAGGCTGAGGCAGAATGATCCGCGAATACCGTACCATCCGTGAGGTCTCCGGGCCTCTGATGATCGTCAAAAACGTCGAGGGCGTCACCTATGACGAGCTTGCCGAGCTGGAGCTGCCGAACGGCGAGGTCCGGCACTGCAAGGTCCTCGAGTGCAACGGCGATACCGCCGTCGTCCAGCTGTTTGAAAACTCTGCCGGCATCAACCTCAAGGACAGCAAGATCCGCTTCCTTGGGCACCCGCTGGAGCTGGCCGTGTCCGAGGATATGCTCGGCCGCGTCTTCGACGGCATGGGCCATCCCAAGGACGGCGGCCCCGAGGTGCTGGCAGCCGAGATGAAGGACATCAACGGCCTGCCCATGAACCCCGCCGCCCGCGACTACCCCAATGAGTTCATCCAGACCGGCATCTCCACGATCGACGGCCTGAACACCCTCGTCCGCGGCCAGAAGCTGCCGATCTTCTCCGGCTCCGGCCTGCCGCACGCGCAGCTGGCCGCCCAGATCGCCCGTCAGGCAAAGGTGCTGGGCGACGATGCTTCGAACTTCGCCGTCGTCTTCGCCGCCATCGGCATTACGTTTGAAGAATCGGAGTTCTTCATTCAGGAGTTCCGCCGCACGGGCGCCATCGACCGCACGGTCGTCTTCTCGAACCTCGCCAACGACCCGGCGGTCGAGCGTATCGCAACGCCGCGTATGGCGCTGACGGCAGCCGAGTATCTGGCGTTCGAGTGCGGCATGCACGTGCTGGTCATCATGACCGATATCACGAACTACGCCGAGGCCCTGCGTGAGGTCTCCGCCGCACGTAAGGAAGTCCCGGGCCGCCGCGGCTACCCCGGCTACCTCTATACCGACCTTGCCACGCTCTATGAACGTGCCGGCCGCCGCATCGGCAAGAAGGGCTCCATCACCCTCATCCCGATCCTGACCATGCCGGAAGACGACAAGACCCACCCCATTCCCGACCTGACCGGCTACATCACCGAGGGTCAGATCATCCTGAGCCGCGACCTGTACCGCAAGGGCGTCATTCCTCCCGTCGACGTGCTGCCGAGCTTGTCCCGTCTGAAGGACAAAGGCATTGGCCCCGGCAAGACGCGCGAGGATCACGCGGGCACCATGAACCAGCTCTTCGCCGCCTATTCCGCCGGTAAGGACGCCAAGGAGCTTGCGACCATCCTCGGCGAGAGCGCGCTTTCGCCCACAGACCGGCTGTACGCGAAGTTCGCGGAGGAATTTGAGCAGCGCTACGTCAGCCAGGGCTACGAGGAGAACCGCTCCATCGAGGAAACGCTGAACATCGGCTGGGAGCTGCTGTCCATCCTGCCCGAGACGGAGCTGAAGCGCATCAAGCCGGAGTTCATCGAAAAGTACCTGCCGAAAAAGCAGGCGTAAGGCGGTGCGCCCATGGCCAGTAAAACGATCAATCCGACCCGCATGGAGCTGACCCGGCTCAAAGGCAGGCTTCGTACCGCCGTGCGCGGGCACCGGTTACTCAAGGATAAGCGGGATGAACTGATGCGCCAGTTTTTCCTCATCGTGCGCGAAAATAAAGAACTGCGCATGAAGGTGGAAAAAGGCATCGAAGAGGCCAACCGCGCGATGGGCGTCGCGTCGAGCGTCATGTCGCCCGAGATGCTGCAGCAGGCGCTGCTGTATCCCAAGCAGTCGGCGACGCTGGATATGACGTTCAAGAACATCATGTCGGTCAACGTGCCCGTCTATGCCTTCCACACGAAAAACGAGGACGAATCTTCGATCTATCCCTACGGCTTCGCGCAGACCTCCGGCGAGCTGGACGACGCGCTGGGCGCGCTGGCGGCCGTGTTCCAGGACATGCTGGAGCTGGCGCAGGCGGAAAAGAAAACGCAGCTGCTGGCTTCCGAGATCGAAAAGACCCGCCGCCGCGTCAACGCGCTGGAATACGTCATGATCCCGGAGATGGAGAAGAACATCAAGTATATCTCCATGAAGCTCGAGGAAAACGACCGCGCGACCAAGGTCCGCCTGATGAAGGTCAAGGACATGGTCCTCAAGGACGCGCACAGCTTCGAAGAATAACCAAAAATCAGCCGCTTCCAGACCGGAAGCGGCTAATTTTATCTGAAAAGGCGTATCACAGCATAAACAGCGCTTCGTGCACGACCTCGCCGACGGTGGGGTGCGGGAAGACGATCTTGTCGAGGTGCTGGATGGGGAGCCTGGAGTGGATCATCATGGCGGCACCATAGATGATCTCGGAAGCGTAGGAGCCGACCATATGGACGCCGACGACGCAGCGGTTCTTCCGGTCGTAGAGCAGCTTGCAGAAGCCGGTACCCTTCGGGTTTTCGGCCAGATACCGGCCAGAGAGCGCCATCGGCGCTTTGACGACCTGCACGTCCAGCCCCTTTTCCCGCGCACTCTGCTCCGTTTCGCCGACGCAGGCAACCTCGGGCGTTGTGTAAATGACGGAGGGGATGATGGAGTAGTCGATTTTATCCTTTTTGCCAAGCATGTCGTTGACGGCAACCTCCGCTTCGCGGTAGGCCGTATGCGCCAGCATCAGCTTGCCGTTGCAGTCGCCGATGGCCCAGACACCGGGGACGTTCGTCCGCATCTGCGCGTCTGTAACGACCGCGCCGCGCGAGAGCGCAAGCCCGATGGCTTCCGTCTGCAAGCCGCTCACATCCGCGCGGCGCCCCGCGGAAAGAAGCACGCGGTCACAGGTCAGCTCGTGCCGCCCGGCGGCGTCGGAATAGATGACACCGGTCTTTGTGACGGCTTCCACCTTCGCATTCAGGCAGAAGTCCATGCCCTGCCGGCGGTAGGTGCGCATGAGAAGCTCGCAGATCTCCGGGTCGGTATTGCCCGCGATCTTGGGCATCAGCTCGACCACCGTGACCTTTGTGCCGATCGAAGCAAAGTAGCAGGCCATTTCCAGCCCGATGACGCCGCCGCCGATGCAGACGAGAGAAGCGGGCTGCTCCTGAAGGGAGAGAAGCTCCCGGTTCGTCATCACAAAGCCGGACGCCAGTCTCTCCTGCACGCCCGGGATCGGCGGTACGACGGCGCTGGAGCCGGCCGCCAGCACGAGCCGCGGCGCGCAGAGAAGCTCGTCGCCTGCTGCGACCGTGAACTGCTCGCCTGTTTTGGAAAGGATCCGGCCCTCGGCGGAAAATACGCTCACGCCGTGCGCTTTCATTGCCGAACCCACGCCGCGGACGAGCGTTCTGACGACACCGTCCTTGCGCAGAACGGCCTTTGCGTGGTCAAAGGAGACGTTCTCTGCCGTCACGCCATAGTCTGCGCCGTGCAGCGCGGACTGGTACTGCTTGGCGCAGTATAAAAGACTTTTCGTGGGGATGCAGCCCTCGTTCAGGCAGGTGCCGCCGAGCGCGCGCTTTTCAATGAGCGCCGGCTTCAGCCCGGCTTTTCCGGCGCGCTCCGCGCACAGATAGCCGCCCGGCCCGCCGCCGATGATGATCAGGTCAAACTGCTGCATAGCTTGTTTCCTCCTGCTGTTTTCTTTCAGCGTATCACAGCGATGGGGAAATAGGAAATGCTTATTTGTGATGCTTGTATTCCGATTTTGTTGTTTCACGCTGCCTCCAAAGAAAAATGAACAGAATACGACATAAAAAGCAGCCACCTCCGTACTGGAAGCGGCTGCTGGTACGCATAAAAGCGTTCAGAACTCGCAGATGCGGACGAGAAGGGTGATGCACTGCTCGAGTGTCATTTCCTTTTTCGGCTCGAAGCCCTTCGTCGTGCCGTTCATCAACTCATACTGCGTCATCATGGCGACGGCTTCTCTGGCCCAGTCGGAGATAGAGGCGCTGTCCGGATAACGGCTGAGGACGGACATGTCGGCGTCAAAGACCGTACTGGACTGCCGCAGCAGGCGCAGCAGCACCGTTGCGGCCATCTGCCGCGTGACGGTGGAGGTGATGTCAAAGCTGCCGTCCGCGTTCGGGAGCATCAGCCCCAGCTGCTGTACGACGGCGACCGGGTCGCTCACATCCTGCACAAGGCCGAGCGTCCGGGCCGTGTTGGCGGCGAGCCGCGCGAGCGTCTTCCGGGTGAGGGAGGACTGATAGGTGCCGTCGGCCAGCATAGTGATGCTGAGCGCATCGGCGGAATCGATATAGCTCTTTGCCCAGGAGGACGGCGTGCCGGTGATATTGCTGACGCCGTAGTAATATGTATTGCCGGAGTCATATGCATTGCCGGGCTCCGTATCGTCTGCGGCGAGCGCCGGAGACATGCCGTCCTGCGCCGCAGCTGCGCGGCCGGAGGCGGACATCATCGTGTAGAAGCTGTAGCAGCTGCCGTCATAGGGGATCGTGCGGTTCACGCCGGCCTTGCCGTCCCAGACCCAGTTCTGCTCAAAGAGCGTCACGGTGCCGCCTGCAGCGTCAACGGATTTGACGATGGCATAGTGATTGCCGTAGCGCTCACGCGCTTCGGCGGAGGCGTAGGCGATATCGCCGGGCTGGGGATCGGTCGTATACTCGAACCAGTATCCGGCCGGGCTGGTCACGGTCATGCTGCCGTTATTTGTGTACATGGTGACGCCGTAGACCCGGCTGTAGAACCGCTCGATCAGCTCGTTGCAGAACAGCGTATTGCCGGTCTCGTTATAAAGCGCATCGACGCCGCAGAACGTGTCGGCGACAAAGCCCTCGCCGGTGATCTCGACATAATCGGCGCGGATCGTCGCTTCCGCGGCCAGCGCAGGGACGGCCAGAAGCGACAGACAAAGAACGGCAGCCAGAAGCCGCCGGAACAGATTGCGCATGCGGATGCTCCCTTTCGTATAAGAAATCATTCAAATTGTAACAGATTGTAACCATCAAGTCAAGTGCCGCGCAGAGATTTTTTCACCGGACTGGAAAAATACAGGGCAGGTATGGTATACTATCGGCGAAGAAACGGGGGGATCCGGATTGGAAAACTATTTTCAGCTGTCGATGGACCGCCGCGCGATCAACCAGATCAGCGCGCTCGGCCTTGCGCACTGCGGCGACGCCGTATTTGAGCTTCTGGTGCGCAGCTATCTCTGCGCGTCCGGCAAGGCGGCGATCAAAAATCTGCACCGCGCGACGGTGGATATGGTCTGCGCGCCTGCGCAGGCGGCCAGAGCTGACCGGATGCTCCCGATGCTGAGTGAGCAGGAGCTGGCCCTTTACAAGCGTGGACGCAACGCAAACGTCCATCAGATCCCGAAAAACGCCACGCACGAGCAGTATGCCAAGGCCACGGGGCTGGAGTGCCTGTTCGGCGCATTATATCTTGAGGGCCGGCTGGACCGGCTGAATGAACTTTTTACTGCAACCATGGAGGAACCCCATGCCCTTTGATGCTTTATTTCTGACTGCCGTCCGACAGGAGCTGGAGCAGAAGCTGCTCGGCTGCCGCGTGGACAAGGTGCAGCAGCCGCAGCGCGATACGCTGATCCTGTCCATGCGCGGCGCAAATGGCGGCGGCCGGCTTTTGCTGACGGCCTCGCCCAACCATCCGCGCGTCCATCTGACGCAGGAGCCGACGGAAAACCCGGCGCAGCCGCCGATGTTCTGTATGCTGCTGCGCAAGCACCTGACGGGCGGCCGTCTGGTCGGGATGCAGCAGCCGGAGATGGAGCGCCTGCTGGACCTCACCTTCGACTGCACCGACGAAATGGGCAGCCCCGCGCAGAAGCACCTGATCCTCGAGATCATGGGGCGCAATTCCAATCTGATTTTGACCTCTGAGGATGGGCGGATCGTCGACTGCCTGCGGCGGGTCGATTTTGAAATGAGCGAGCAGCGGCAGGTCCTGCCGGGGCTTTATTATCATCTGCCGCCCACGCAGGGAAAGCTCGACCCGTTCTCGACCCCGCGCGAGACGCTGCGGGCGCTTTTGTGCGCGCAGACCGCGCCGAAGCTGCTCGACAAGTGGCTGCTTGATACCTTCGGCGGCTTTTCGCCGCTGGTGTGCCGGGAGCTGGCTTTCCGCGCGGCGGGCGATCTGGACACGGATCTGTCGCAGCTGCCGGAGGAAGAAAAGGCGGCGCTTGCGGACAGGCTCGCAGACGCGAGCGATACCCTGCGGACGGACGCGCTGCCGCCGGTGCTTCTTTATAAGGAAGAGCGGCCGTGGGACTTCACCTGCCTGCCGGTCCTGCAATACGGAGATTTTGTCCGCGCGGAACGGATGGATTCGTTTTCCGCCCTGCTTGACCGGTTCTATGCCGCGCGCGACCGGTCGGAGGCGATCCGGCAGTCGTCGCAGGCCATGCGCAAGACGCTGACGAACCTCGTCTCGCGCACGTCGCGCAAGCTGGAAAATCAGCGCAGGGAACTGACGGCGACCCATGACCGTGAACGCCTGCGCCGTCTGGGTGATATCCTGACGGCCAATCTCTACGCCGTCAAGCGCGGACAGACGAAGCTGCGCGCCGCCGATTTCTATGACCCGGACATGCGGGAGATCGAGATCCCGCTGAACCCGGCCATTTCGCCGCAGCAGAACGCAGCAAAATTCTATAAGGACTACCAGAAGGCGAAGACCGCCGAAAAGATCCTGACCGAGCAGATCGCCCGCGGCGAACAGGAGCTGCAGTATCTGTCGAGCGTTCTGGAGGAGCTTTCGCGGGCGGAATCGGCCCGCGACGTGCAGGAGATCCGGGCGGAGCTGGCCGCCGGGGGCTATGTGCGCGAGACGGACCGGAAAAAGCGCATGAAGCTGCCGCCCAGCAAGCCCATGGCGTTCTGCTCGTCCGACGGCTTCCGGATCCTCGTCGGCCGCAACAACCGGCAGAACGACGAGCTGACAACGAAGCTTGCGGCCAAGACTGACCTCTGGCTGCACGTGCAGAAGATCCACGGCAGCCACGTCATCATCGAGACGCACGGCCAGACGCCGCCGGACACGACGGTGACGGAGGCCATGATGCTCGCCGCCTATTACTCGCAGGCGCGCGAGGGACAGAACGTGCCGGTCGACTATACGCCGGTGAAATTCGTCAAAAAGCCAGCCGGTGCAAAGCCCGGCATGGTCATCTATACGACGTATCAGACCGCCGTCGTCACGCCGGACACGGCCCTGTGCGAGAAACTGAAGGAGAAGGCATGATGGAAGAGCGGCACTACGCGTTTTTTCAGAACCGGGACTGTGAATACTTTCCCTGCCACAAAACGGCGCACCCGGAGAGCTTCAACTGCCTGTTCTGCTATTGCCCCCTGTACGCGCTGGGGCGCGACTGCGGCGGGAACTTCTGCTATACGGAATCCGGGATCAAAAACTGTGTGAACTGCATGTTCCCGCACCGGAAGGAGAATTATGACCGCGTGATCGCCCGCTTCGCGGAGATCGTCCAGCGCATGCAGGAGCTGGAACACCCTGAATAAATCCGCGCGCCCGGCAGAAGCTATCTGCGGGGTGATACCATGAAAAGACCGCAGACGCCGGACGCGAAGCCGCAGGAGCTGCGCGACGCGCCGGTCCCGCCCGTGCAGGCGAAGAACGACAAAACCTGACACAAGCCGCGCACATGCGGCATAGAATGCTCCGGGAGCAACCGCTCCCGGACATTTTTTTATGGAGGTCTTGCATATGTGTTGTTCTTCGTGCAACAGCTGCGGAAACGTACTCGGGACGATGACGTTCCCGGACTTTGTCCAGCAGCGCTGCTGCAACCCCTGCTGCAAGCAGACGTCCGGCTCTGTCGGCGGGACGTCCACGAGCAAGCCGAGCTGCACGTGTACCTGTACCTGCACGCCGTCCGGCGGTACGGTCGGCGGCACGTCGACCGGAAACGGCAGCAATAACAGCAGCAATTCCGGCAGTTTCTGCGGGTGCGGCTGTGGCTGCTGCCGCCGGTGCGGCTGCGGCTCGTGCGGCAGCGTGGGCGGCGCAAGCTATTCCGGCTCCGGCTGCGGATGCAGCCGCTGCTCCGGGTAAAAACCAATTTTGCCGGGCGGGAAACCGCCCGGCAATTGCTTTTTTTAGGCGGGTCTGGTATACTTTCTGGTATCAAGGAAGGGAGCGTTTGCCCATGAAAGACTTTTTCTGCCGTCTGTTTGCGCCGTGGAAGGCCGGAGACCAGTTTGAAAGTGCCGATGCGTTCTACGGCTTCCTGCTGGGCCGGAACAAGGTGCTGAACGTCATCCGCGTGGTGCTGTTCGCGGTGACGATGGTGCTGCTGATCCTCGGCTATGCCATTTCGGACACGGATAACGGCTATTCGATCGCAGATCTGGCCAACCAGCCGTTTTATCTGATCGCGGTCGTTGTGCTTGTGATCGCGCTCGGCATTTCTGTCGTCATGATCGAAAACGAAAAGCAGCTGCCGAAGGATATGCAGTCCAAATAAAAATGCAACCATTCCGCCGGTTTCCTGTCTATAAGAACAGAACGATCAAACGGGAGGAATTTCTATGAAAAAACTATCTGCGATCCTGCTGGCGCTGAGCCTGCTGCTGACGCTGACCGCCTGCGTGCCGTGCGAGGACGATGATCCGGGCGCGGTGTCGGCGAAGCCTGTCATTTATCTCTATCCGGAATCGGATGCGAAGCCTGTTGTTTATCTTCAGCCAGAAGCGGCCACAGAGGTGACCGTCCGGCTGGACTATGACGGAGACCTGACCTGCACCTATCCTGCTTATGACGATGGCTGGACCGTTCTGGCGCAGCCCGACGGCACGCTGACGGACCGGAACGGCCAGACGTACCGCTATCTCTACTGGGAGGGCATAACAGATACGGCGTATGACTTTTCCGCCGGCTTCTGCGTGGCGGGCAGCGACACGGCGGCGTTTCTGGAGGATGCGCTGGACAGGCTCGGTCTGAACCGTACGGAAGCGAACGAGTTTATCGTCTACTGGCTGCCGCGGATGCAGGAGAACGCCTATAACCTGATCGCCTTCCAGCAGGAAGCCTACACTGAAAGCGCCCGCCTGACCATCACGCCGGAGCCGGATACGGTCCTCCGCGTGTTCATGGCCTATCAGCCGCTGGAAAGCGCTGTGGAAATTGCGCCGCAGACGCTTACGGCCCCGGAACGCACGGGCTTCACCGTCGTGGAATGGGGCGGCGCGGAATGCGGAAGCAGCCTGACAGAATAAAAGCACCCGCCGACTTGGCTCTCCCTCCGGGAGAGCTGTCACCGCAGGTGACTGAGAGGGTTTTGACAGTCACGGTATACCCTCTCCGTCCTCGCTTTGCTCGGACACCTCTCCCAACGGG
>ERZ1673752.2387-NODE-2387-length-21150-cov-11.039915_pt1 | contig 21150 bp, 17 predicted proteins | sample MGYA00580195_ERZ1673752 | MGnify/ENA primary metagenome ERZ1673752 (study PRJEB41218, sample SAMN15661744) | gut metagenome | host: Homo sapiens | place: Canada: London | collected 2015-08-20/2019-03-30 | study: EMG produced TPA metagenomics assembly of...
ATCGGGGTGCATGCTACGCCCTCGACTTTAGATCCCTCGCATAACGATGCGGCAGCGATTACCTATGCGCTGCTCTATAACGTGTATGAAACTCTGCTGCGAGTTGATGGTAAAGGCAAGATCGTGCCGCTGCTGGCGAAAAGCTACGAGGTTTCACCGGACAGAAAGACCTACACGTTTACTTTGAAGGACGCGAAGTTCGCTTCTGGCGCCCCCGTCAATGGGGCAGCAGTCGCGAAAAGCTTTAACTACCTTCTTAACGATAAGACCGTCAGCCCCACCCGCAAGCAAGAGATGGAAGCCCTGAAGGCGGTTAAGGATCTCGGGGGAAACAAAGTCCAGTTTGAGCTTTCCCACCCCTCGAATGCGTGGCTGTATTACATGAGTTCCACCGCTGGGATTATTTACGATCCGCAGGCACTTGATAAGGGAGACTTAGCTACTAAACCAGCTGGCTCTGGCCCTTACACCCTGAAAGAGTGGCGGCAGGGAGAAGAAATCCAGTTAGCTACTAACCAAAAATATTGGGGAGAAAAACCCAAAGTCAAGGGAGCGACCTTCCGCTACTTCTCAGACCCTAACGCTATGAATACCGCGATGCTGTCTGGCTCGCTCGATATTATTTCTAACCTGGCTGCCCCCCAGGCACTTGATAAATTCACTGGTGATTCCCGGTTTAAAGTACTGGAAGGACACACTAACGGTGAAGTAGTGATGGGCATGAACCAGCAGCAAGCCTCCCTTAAAGATAAACGAGTGCGCCAAGCTATTAACTATGCCCTTGACCGTAAAGCGGTGCGGGACGCCGTTTGGGCAGGGAAAGGTTTATTGATTGGCTCGATGGTTCCCCCCACTGATCCTTGGTATGAAGATCTGTCGGCTGCCTACCCGGTAGATCGGGAAAAAGCTAAGAAATTACTGGCAGAGGCGGGATATGGCGACGGGCTCACCTTAAAAATGCGGATTCCTACTTTGCCCTATGCTTCGGGTGCTGCCACTCATATCAAGAGTCAGCTGTCCAAAGTGGGGATTACCTTAGAGATTGAGCAGCTAGAGTTCCCGGCGCGTTGGATTGATGAAGTGATGGTCAAATCTAACTACGACCTGACTATTGTTGCCCATATGGAGCCGCGCGATATTTCCCGCTTTACCAACACTGACTATTACTGGCATTACGATTCCGAGCAGTTCCGGGACTTGTATCAAAAAGCAGATCAAGCTTCCCCGGAAGAACAGGTCAAGTACATGAAGCAGGCAGCAAAGGTACTCTCTGATGATGCCGCTGCCGGGTTCTTGTGGCTATTGCCTAACCTGATTGTCACCAAGGCAGATATTAGCGGTTTGGCCGCGAACGTAACCGGACTGTCCTTCGATTTGTCTTCCATTAGCTACCAAAGCTGAAATGAAAGCGCCAGCAAAAGCCATCCTCAAACGGATTCTGACCCTATTAATTAGCCTGATAGTGGCCTCCCTGGTGGTGTTTTTGCTAATAAATCTGCTGCCTGGGGACGTTACCGGGGTAATTTTAGGGGCGAATGCCGACCCAGAGTCGGTGGCGCAACTCAGGGCAGCAATGGGACTAGATCAGCCACTAATTCTGCGCTATTTTAGCTGGCTATCAGGAATGATTCGACTAGATCCTGGTACTTCGATTTTCACGGGGCAGGCAATCTCCGAGCAGCTACCTCACCGTCTTGAAGCTACGTTTTCACTGGTCTTTGCAGGAATGTTTTTGGCTTTGCTGCTCGCCATTCCCCTGGGAATGGTGGGGGCGCTGTGGCGAAACCGCAAGAGCGGGATCGTGGTTTCCGCCCTCAGCCAGCTGGGAATGGCGGTTCCGGCTTTCTTGGCGGGTATGCTACTAACCATAGTTTTTGCGGTGAAACTGCAGATTTTGCCAGCTAACGGCTATGTTTCTTTTCGAGAAGCTCCCCTGGAATGGGCACGCTATCTTTGTTTACCGGCGCTTTCGATAGCGATAGTGCAAGGGGCGGTACTAACCCGTTACACTCGCTCGGCTTTTATCGAAGTAATCAAGCAGGATTATTTTCGTACGGCGAGGGCGATTGGCTGGCGCTTTCCGGGGGCACTACTGCGTCACGGGGTGAGGAACGCATCGTTACAGGTAATCACGGTTCTGGGATTACAACTATCCACCCTACTGGTAGGGGCGATTGTGGTCGAGCAGGTGTTTGCAATCCCCGGCTTGGGTACCTATCTGATCGCGGCAGTCGGGCAGCGAGATTTAACCGTGGTGCAAGCGGTGGTAATGCTGCTAGTGGCAGCAGTATTGGTGATTAATGCCCTGGTAGATGTGGTATATCAGTTGCTGGATCCGAGAATTCGGCAGGGGGTGGAACGGTGAAGACCGATCAGAAAATATCGCTACGTCACCACCCCAGCTTATGGATGGGAATCGCCCTCGTGAGCCTGATAGTGCTGATGGGAATAGTGTCTTTTGTTTATCTCCCTTTCGATCCTACGGAAGTTAGTGAACAGCGTTTAAGTGCGCCCTCCGCAACCCACATTTTCGGGACTGATGATTTTGGCCGCGATGTGTTTTCGAGAATGCTCTCGGGAGCCGGAATCTGTCTACTGGTGGGGATAGTGTCGGTCAGTATTGGAGCCTTGATCGGGGTTCCCCTGGGTGTTTATGCGGCTCAACGCGGAGGCTGGCCAGCTAAGATTATTGAACGCGGCCTCGATATTCTTTACGCTTTCCCCGCCCTGCTGCTGGCGATTCTGTTGGCGGCGGCGCGCGGATCCGGGTCTACTTGGACCGCCATGGTGGCGATCGGGATCGCCTCGATTCCGGCTTTTGCCCGTAACGTGCGGGCAGCTACCTTGGGAGTCATGTCGCAGGACTATATGGTGGCGGCCAGGGCAGCAGGTACCCCCCGGTATCGCTCAACTATTACCCACGTTTTGCCCAATATTATGCCGACGATAATCGTGCAGGCATCGGTGAGTTTCGCCCTCGCGATTTTGGCGGAGGCCGCCCTATCTTACCTGGGGCTAGGGACTCGCCCGGACACTCCCACCTGGGGGTTAATGCTATTTGAAGCCCAAAAATCACTGTTGGTTACCCCGCAGTTGGCGCTGTGGCCGGCGCTGGGAATCGCCCTTACTGTCCTGGGGTTCAACCTATTAGGGGATGGGCTGCGTGAAGTACTGGATCCGCGACTTCGGGAGCGGCAATGAAGGGACTAAAAGTAGATAACCTGCAGGTTTCTTTTCGAGGACACCAGGCAGTAAAAGGAATCAGTTTTGAAATCCCGCCCGGGGCACGAGTGGGGCTGATTGGAGAATCTGGTTCCGGTAAATCGGTGACCGCCCTATCCCTTATGGGTCTGCTTGATGAGGGCGCGCGAGTTTCCGGTTCTATTCGTCTTGACGGCCAAGAACTCTTATCCCTGACAGATAGACAGTTGGCACAGTTGCGGGGCGAGAAAATCGGGATGATTTTCCAAGAACCCATGACCGCCCTTGACCCCACGATGCGGGTTGGTAAACAGGTGGCTGAGGTTTTAGTGCTGCACCAACGCGGCAAACGGGGCAAACGTGAGGAAGTAATAAAAATGCTTCAGAGGGTGGGTCTGCCCGATCCGGAGCAAAGCGCTAATGCTTTCCCCCATCAGCTGTCTGGAGGACAGCGCCAACGAGTCATGATGGCGATGACGCTGATAAATGCCCCCCAACTGTTGATTTGCGATGAGCCCACCACTGCTTTGGACGTGACTGTGCAGGCGAAAGTGCTGCGGCTTTTAGATAAAGAACTATCTGCTAGCGCTGCGGCCTGTCTGTTTATTAGCCACGATTTAGCGGTGGTCAACCAGATTTGTGACTATCTGCTGGTGATGTATCAGGGGCAAATCGTAGAACGCGGCTCCCTGCGGCAACTGCTTGAACAGCCTAAACATCCCTATACTCGCGGACTGCTGGCAACCGCCGATATCGTGGCAGTAGCACCCGGCCAGCGCCTACCCGTCCTCAGTGATTTCTTTAGGGGGAGCGATGAGTGAGCAACCGATTTTCCTCTCCCAAGATTTAGTGAAAATCTATCCGCGCTCTTCCGGCCAGGTAAACGCGGTAGCGGGCGTAAACCTGGAAATTAATGCCGGCGAACGGCTGGGAATCGTGGGGGAATCTGGATCCGGAAAATCTACCCTGGTGCGGATGCTATGCGCTCTTTCCCGTCCTACCAGCGGGCAAATCTGGTTCGCGGGGCAAAAGATTACGGGATTAAAAGAAAAGCAGTTGGGAAATCTGCGTTCGCGGGTACAGATCGTGTTTCAAGACCCGCTCAGTTCCCTAGATCCCAGGATGCGGGTAGGAAAGATTATTACCGAACCCTTGCGTTCTCCCTGGGTGCGCGGACGGGAAGGGGTGCCTACCGATACCTCGGCGCGTCTACAAGAAGTGCTGAGCGAAGTTGGTTTAAGTAGCGAGGACGCCCTCAAATATCCCCATCAGTTTTCGGGAGGACAGCGTCAAAGGATTGCTTTGGCTCGCGCCCTTGCTGCCCGTCCTCAGGTGCTAATAGCTGATGAAGCGGTCTCGGCACTAGACGTTTCGGTAAGAGCACAGGTGTTAAACCTGATCATGCAGATCGCCTCGCGAGATAACTTGACCTTGCTGTTTGTCAGTCACGATCTGGCGGTGGTGCGCCATCTATGTCAGCGGGTAGTGGTCATGCGCGCAGGAAAAATCGTGGAAGCCGGCTCCGTTGAGCGGGTATTTTCGGATCCGCAACAAGATTACACTCGCGAACTGATCGCGGCTGCCCCCCGCTTACCCTTAAAGCGCCCCCTGGGCAGCGCTGAAAATCTATAGCTAAAATCCTGATCTAGCGCCAGAATCGGCGCGTTATCCCCAGTTTTGATCACTTTGGTGCTATTCGGGATGTGAAACCATATAATGGGAGACTGAACAAATGATTCAGCCCGGCAATTACTGGCTGAATTTTGCAGATTCCGCGCCATAAACCATGGTCAAGAAGATAAAGGGGCAGCGCATGAAGTTCGTAGTCGAGCGCGACGTTTTCGAGGACGCGATCAGTTGGACCGCCCGCACTTTGCCGGCACGTCCAGCAGTGGCGGTACTAGGTGGGGTGTGGATGAGCGCCAAGGCGGGTATCGTAACTCTCTCCAGCTTCGACTATGAAGTTTCTTCCCGGAACCAATTTGAGGCCGACATCGAATCGGAGGGCGAGGTTCTGGTTTCTGGAAAAATGGTGGCGAACATTTGTAAGCAACTCCCCAAGAAACCGGTAACAGTCGAGATGGAGGGGGGCAAAGTGATTATTTCTTGCGGCGCCTCCAGTTTCCAGCTGGCAGTAATGCCCCTCGATGACTATCCGGCACTGCCCCAAGTCCCCGAAGCGGTCGGAGAGGTAGACTCGGGCGAGTTTGCCCGGGCGGTTGCGCAAGTATCCCGCGCGGCCTCCTCTGATGAGGCTTTACCCCTATTGGCAACTGTTCGGATGGAGCTATCAGATTCCCACCTGAACTTGATGGCTACTGACCGGTACCGCCTGGCAGTACGGCAAATGGATTGGCAACCGAAACAAACTGATTTCTCTGCCGATGCCCTGGTGAAGTCGCGAATCCTTTCCGAAATGGCCAAAGCGCTGTCTGGTTCCGGCGAGATTCACCTAGGTCTGGAAAATTCTTCCGAAGGGGGAGCGATTATTGCTCTCGAGGCCGGAGGGCGCAAGATTACCTCCCAGTTAACGGAAGGCGATTATCCCCCGGTAACCAGCCTCTTCCCCAAAGAAGCGCCAATCAAAGCAGTTATTCGCCGCGAAGAACTAGAACAGGCCATCAAGCGCGTTTCTTTGGTTACCGATCGCAGCGCCCAGATCCGCATGAACTTTGCGGACGGTAACCTCACTTTAGAGGCGGGCCAGGGTAATGACGCACAGGCCCATGAAGAAATGACCTGCACTTTTATTGCTGACGAACCGATGATGATCGTCTTTGACTCCCAGTATTTATTGGATGGTTTAGGAGCCTTGGATTCCGACTATGTGCGCATGTCCTTTACCCATCCCACCAAACCGGCGGTAATCACCGGGCAGGAAGAAATAGATGGGGATGACTCCCAAGATTTCCGCTACCTGTTGATGCCGATTCGTTACTCTTCCTAAAGGGCAGGGTAGAGCGCACCCCCAGATATGTATATTTCTCGTATTGCCCTTGATGATTACCGCAGTTTTCATCAGTGCGTGGTGCAGTTATCGCCGGGGGTAAATATCCTGGTTGGCCCCAACGGGCAAGGTAAAACCAATTTTGTAGAGGCGATCGGATATTTAACTAACTTCCATTCCCATCGCGCTAGCGCCGACAGTGCCCTGGTTCGATTTGCGCCCCAGTCGGCGGCGTTGGCGCAGCGCGAAAGCTCGGAAATCGCAACCAGCCAGGATCAAGATTTAGAGATTTCGGATACCGCCGCGGGTAATACCGCTGATACTGCCACTTCCGCGGCAGCAGTTATTCGGGTGAAAGCGCATTTGCAAGAACGAGAAGTATTGCTTGACCTGGAGATCGGATCTGGGAGGGCAAATCGGGCGCGCCTAGCCCGCAGCCCGGTTCCTTTAAAACAGGTACGCGGCCTGGTGGCCACCACTATGTTCGCTCCGGAAGATTTAGATATTTTGCAGGGCGACCCCGCAGCTAGACGCCGTTTTCTGGATGATTTGCTGGTGCAACTATGGCCGGTAGAGGCTGGCACTATCACTCAGCATCAAAAGATTTTGCGCCAACGCGGAGCCTTGTTAAAACAAGCGGCGAAAAAGAAGCGTCGCGGGGCAGATTTGTCGTTAGAACTGTCCACGCTTGATGTTTGGAATAACCAATTATCCCAGGTGGGAGCGCGTCTTATCGCCGGCAGAGTTCGGGCTTTGCAGGCGCTTGCCCCCTATGCGGCGCAGGCCTATTTGCTGGTGCTCGGGGAAGAACATTTAGCGAATTCCTCGCAAACTTTGGGACTGTCTTACCTGCCGTCTTTTAATCCGCCCACTGATCTAGCAGATCCGCAGGCGGTAGCCAGTGCCTTACAGGAGACTTTCGCGGCTCGCCGCCAGGAAGAACTTACTCGCGGAGTAAATTTGGCAGGTGCGCACCGCGACGATATGGCGGTGATGCTGGATGCTTTGCCAGTGAAAGGGTTTGCTTCCCACGGGGAAACTTGGAGCGCTGCCCTGGCTTTACGTCTGGGACAGTTTGAGCTGTTACGGAAGGTGGGGGAAACTCCGATCCTGATTCTAGATGACGTGTTCGCGGAGCTGGACCCCTCTCGACGCGCTGCCCTCCTGGATTTCATGGATCGCGCTGATCAGGTGCTAATTACCGCTACCAACCGCAAGGACTTGCCTGCTGAAATCGAAGGACAATTCTTTGAAGTTTTACGCGGAGGGCAGGGAACCCGGATTCAACCTGCATCCTTGCCCGAGCAGGAGGGCGGTAATGCGGCCTCGGAAAATGATCGGGGAGATGCTTCGTGAGTGAGCAGCCTCAGGAAACCCCCACCTACACCCAGCGAATGCTGCGGGCTGCCCAAGAGCATGCCTTTTCGCAGGGTTTGATCCGCATGTCTGCCAGCGAGCTGCGGCGCTTTCGGGGAAGACGAAACTGGGATGGGCTCGCTACCTCCCCTATGGCCGAGGACGCCTCCGCCACTGAGTTTGGGGAGATTTCTTTAGGGAGAGTTAAAGGTATCAATGACAGCTATGCTCGTGATCAGGTTCCGGGATTAGCTCAATTGCAGCCCTCTCCCGGGCTTGCGGGGGCAGGAAATGGTGGCAGATGGTCGCGCCGAGAACCACGCAGCTTAGGTACGGTTTGGAAAACTTATGTGCGAAATTTTGGGCTCGGGAAGCTACTTGATGAAGGTAAACTCAAAGCCAATTGGGAACAAATCGTTGGCCGGCAGGTAGCCCAACACGCCCAGATTGAATCCATTAAAGATGGAGACGTGATTTTGCGTTGCGACTCTACCCGCTGGGCCAGCGAGCTGCGCAACCTGACTCCCCAACTAATGGGGCTAATCGAAGATCATGCAGGGGCAGTAGTGATCAAACGGTTGATTGTGTTAGGCCCGAAGGCGCCCTCGTGGAAATATGGGCCGCGTTCGGTGAAAGGGCGCGGTCCGCGCGATACCTATGGTTGATTTAGGTCCGCCTCCCGGAAGCGTTACCGATAGCCAGCAGGTAGGGGGCGCGGCGAGCGGGGGAAACCCCTACACCTTGGCCGGAACCGATTACGAGCGCTACCGCCCCAACTATCCGCCGCTCGCGGTAGACGCGGCACTATCCGGGCTACAAAACCCGAACATACTTGATGTTGGGGCTGGTAGCGGCAAATTTACTCGGGCATTAGCAGAACGGGGAATCACGGTTAGTGCCCTAGAGCCCGCGGCAGCAATGCGGGAAATGTTCCGCGAATCCCTTCCCCAAATCCCCTTATACGAGGGTAAAGCCGAGGACGTGGCAGAGTTATTTGCGCCTGAAACCTTCGATGTACTTTGCTTTGCGCAATCCTGGCATTGGGTCGATAAGGAGGCGGCCTGCGCAGCGGCTCTTAAGGTGTTGCAGCCCGACGGGAGGCTAGTGATTATCTATAACCAAATGAATGTGTCTTTCCCCTGGATAAAGCGACTTTCACGGGTGATGCGTTCGGGGGATGTACACCATCCTGACCGCGTACCTCAGCTGGGCAAGGGATTCGCAAAACCGGAGCTACGCCTTTTCCAATGGGGAATATCGCTACCGGTAGCTGCCCTTTTTACCTTGGCGAAAACCCGGTCATCCTATCTGCGAGCCAGCGCCAACGGAAAGCGGCATTTGCAGACTAATCTGAGCTCTTATTTATTCGATGATTTAGCTTTAAACCCTGAGCAAAGCGTGACTTTGCCGTATTACACCCTGGTGTGGATCGCCTCGGTGGCTAATTAGATACCTGCCTTATTGCAGGTAGAGGCGGTTTAGCTGACTAGTTTTGGGACTTGGAAATAATGTTCACCAAAAATTAACGCTGGCTTCAGAGAGGCGTTAACTTCGTGTCTTAGCTTGCAAGTGTCAATGAAAGATCTAAAAGAATTGAAGGAAAGACATGCGCAAGAGCATTAAATCTTTAGCTGTTATAGCTGGTCTTGCCCTTTCGGCAACCAGCTTGGCCGCCTGTGGTTCCGATAACGCCACGGAGACAGCTGAAAACACCAAGAAAGTAGAGACCACCGATATTTCTGGCAAACTTGCAGGCGCGGGCGCATCCTCTCAAAAGAGCGCAGTTGAGGCCTGGAAAGCCGGGTTTGCGGATGTAGCTAAAAATGTGGAAGTAACCTATGATCCGACTGGTTCCGGGGCGGGGGTTACTACCTTCTTACAGGGAGGCGTAGCCTTCGCGGGCACTGACGAGGCACTTTCCAGCGAAGAAGTCGATAAATCCGCTGCGGTTTGCAAAGATTCCAAAGCTATTAACCTGCCGGTTTATGTATCTCCAGTGGTGGTTGCCTTCAACCTGGAAGGAATCAAGACGCTGAACATGAAACCGGAAACTATCGCCAAGATTTTCCGGGGAGAAATCACCAAGTGGAATGATCCGGCAATCGCCGCCGATAATGCTGATGCGAAACTTCCTGACTCTAAGATCGTGGCTATTCACCGCGCTGACCAGTCAGGTACCACTGAGAACTTTACCGATTACCTTCACGCGGCAGCTCCTAGTGCTTGGCCGGATGATCCTTCCAAGGATTGGCCGGTAGCAGGGGGCGAATCCGGAGATAAAACCGCGGGGGTAGTCGATAACTTGAAGAAAACTGTCGGCGCAATCGGCTATATTGATGCCTCGCAAGCCGGTGACTTCGGAACTGCCGCGCTGCAGGCCGGAGATGGTTTCGTGGAATACTCTGCCGAGGCAGCTGCCAAGATCGTGGAAAGTGCCGAAGTTGAGGACGGGCGGGAAAAGAACGACCTGGCGTTGAACCTGAACCGCACTCCGGATGATCCCGAAGCCTACCCGCTGGTACTGGTTTCCTACTACGCGGTTTGCCCGCAGTACAAAGATGCCAACACCGCCAAAATGGTGAAAGCTTGGGTTAACTATGTGGTATCCGCTGAGGGACAGCAGAAAGCTGCCGAGGCAGCCGGATCTGCGCCCCTAGGTGCGGAAATCACCAAGAAGATCACTACTGCGCTCGACGAAATCAAATAAGACCCCCCATATTTGGGCAATGGTGGCCAGGGGTACCGGAGAAATATCGGTACCCCTGGTCTTAACCACCTGGAGGAAACGTGAGTACTGAAACCCTCCCCGAAAAACAAGAATCTAAACCAGCTTCCTCTCGAAAGGGAATTTTCAACTGGGATGGACTGTTCTATCTAGCTACTAAAGGTTCAGCGGTAGTCATTGCCGCCGTGCTAGCCCTGGTAGCGATGTTCCTGACTTTACAAGCCTGGCCGGCAATCTCTAACCCGGATCTGCGCCTGCGAATGCGCGGACGTACCGAAATGGTTAGCATCTGGGAGTACGTCGCGCCTCAGCTATTTGGAACCGTACTGGCAGCGGCAGTTGCTTTGGCGATAGCCTTGCCACTTTCAATCGCGCTAGCGATATTCATAAACTTTTATGCTCCCCAGAAAATCTCGGCAATCATCGCCGGATTAATTGACGTAATGGTGGCGATACCTTCGGTAGTTTACGGCCTGTGGGGCGGACTGGTGTTATTGCCAATCTTGCAGCCGATTATGGAGTTTCTCGCCACCTATTTCGGCTGGTTCCCGTTGTTTTCAGGACCGGTTTCTCCGATTGGACGGGTTATTTTCTCCGCCTCAGCAGTGTTGGCGATTATGGTGATTCCGATTATCACTGCGCTGTGCCGAGAAGTTTATGCTCGCGCCCCCGCCCTAGAGATGGAGGCGGCGTTAGCCTTGGGAGCTACTAAGTGGGAAATGATAAAAACCGTGGTTTTGCCCTTTGGGCGTTCGGGTACGGTTTCAGCGGCGATGATCGGACTCGGTCGGGCTCTAGGAGAAACTATGGCAGTGGCGATGGTACTTTCTCCCGGCGCCTCCTACGTATGGTCGCTGTTTCGGGCGGGAGCGCACTCTACGATTGCCTCCAATATTGCCCTGCAGTTCCCAGAGGCTGATTCCAATATGGCGGCAGCGCTAATCTTCACCGGTCTAGTGCTGTTCGTACTGACACTACTGGTCAATTCGGGTGCACGTTGGTTGGTAGCCCGTAAAGAAAGTGCGGGGAAATAAATGAGTGAAGAAAATCAGAATCAGGGAGACCTGAAGTTGAAACAACAATCTATAGGCATCGGCAAAGATTCCGCCAGTCCCCGAGCAGTTAGGCAAGGTAAAAGCGATAAGCTTGCGGCTTTATCTTCCTCGGATAATACCTCTGCTTTGCAGGCGGTAATCCTAGAGAGAAAACTTAAATACCAGGAAAAACCCGACAACACCGAGTCAAAAATTCAGGTACAGCCTGCCCGGCTGGGCGGAGAAAAAGCGCTAAGTTTTCGCCGCCGCTTCACTAATAAGGCGATTGCTGCTTCTATGTGGCTTTGTGGTCTGTTGGTACTGGCGATTCTCGGATCTATCGGATACGAACTTGTTCGTCGGGGCATTGGGATTATTTCCCCCTACTTCCTGAGTGTATCGATGAAAGGCGTGTACGGGGGGATGGAAGCTGGCGGTATCTATCACGCGATGGTGGGTACCTTACTGATCACCCTGGTAGCAGCGGTTATTTCTGTTCCCCTAGGATTGCTGGTGGCCATCTACCTGACCGAATATGCGGGCAACACCAAGTTCGCCAAACTCACTACCACCTTGGTGGATGTGATGACCGGTATTCCTTCTATCGTTGCCGGCCTGTTCGCGGCGGCTTTATTCACCATAGTGATTGGCCCGGCTTACCGCTCCGGTCTCATGGGGGCAGTTGCCCTCTCGGTACTAATGATTCCCCTGGTAGTGCGCTCATCTGCCGAAATGCTACGGCTGGTACCTAATGACTTGCGAGAAGCTTCCTACGCCTTGGGGGTTCCCAAATGGCGCACCGTGATATCAATAGTGCTACGTACCTCGGCAGCCGGTTTGGTGACCTCCGTGGTGGTGGCAATCGCCCGCGTTGTGGGAGAGACGGCTCCTTTGCTGATTACCGCCGGAATGTTTGACGCGATTAACAACAATGTGTTTTCCGGTCGTATGGAAACTCTGCCGGTATATATTTACCAGCAATACACCTCCACGGTTTCGTGTGCCGCACACGCGGTGAACTGTAACCCCACTATCAATGTGGATCGTGCCTGGGGCGCGGCCTTGGTACTGGTATTCGCAGTATTGGTTTTGAATCTGGGAGCCAGGTTCGTAGCAAAGAAACTCTCGATTGGAAAATAGCTAACTCGCCCTCGCCGGGAGCAGGGATCCAAGAAGCAAAAGCAGACAGGAAAGAAAATGGCAATCTGTTTAGAGACTAAACATTTAGACGTTTACTACGGAGATTTCAAAGCCGTCGAGGACGTAAATATGACGATAGAAACCCAAACGGTAACTTCCCTGATTGGGCCGTCTGGGTGTGGTAAATCCACGGTGCTGCGCACTTTAAACCGGATGCATGAAGTTACTCCCGGAGGACGCATCGAAGGGGAAGTGCTCCTGAACGGAGATAACCTCTATGGCAAGGATGTAGACCCGGTGGAGGTGCGGAGGATGATTGGGATGGTGTTCCAGCGCCCAAACCCGTTCCCCACTATGTCGATTAAGAACAACGTGCTCGCCGGCTTGCGCCTGAATCGGGTGAAAATCAGTAAAGACGAGGGCGATCAGATTGTAGAAGAATCTCTCAAGGGAGCGAACCTGTGGGAAGAAGTCAAAGACCGCCTAGATAAACCGGGGGCTTCCCTATCTGGTGGACAGCAGCAACGCCTGTGTATTGCGCGTGCGATTGCGGTTAAACCCGAGGTACTTTTGATGGATGAGCCTTGCTCGGCACTTGATCCCATCTCCACCTTGGCGATTGAGGATCTGATTACCCAGTTGAAAGAGACCTACACGATTGTGATTGTCACCCACAATATGCAGCAGGCGGCGCGAATCTCTGACCAGACCGCATTCTTCAATATTTCCGGGCCGCGTCAACCCGGAAAACTAGTCGAAATCGGACCTACCGAATCCGTCTTCCTCACCCCCCATGAAAAGGTGACCGAAAACTATATTGCGGGGCGATTTGGTTAAGGAATGGTAGCGGGTTTTAGCGGACGCCAACAGACGGTTGCCAAACTAGGAACCGGGTAGCAGCAAAGGACAGGAGAATGTCTTTTACCTTTTGGAGATGGAATAACTGTTACCCACGGTAAACGTTTGGTTAACACAGTCAGTGTAATTAGTTTCTCAGAGATTGACCCCCTTAAAATGTTAAGTATGGAGAGCCAAAGCGAGCAGCCGCATTGGGATGGCTCCGGCTGGAGAGTTGAAGATCTCTCCACGATCCTTGACGCCCTCCCGGAAGCCTCGGTCGTGCTTAATCCCGATAATTCATTCGCCTATTGCTCGCAGTTGGCGCGGCTAATTCCCCTGTTCCACAATGGAAAAATCGAATATGAGCAGCTGCTAGACCAGATTGATAAGGCTCGCGCGTCTGGACGAATCGTAGAAAAGGAATATGATCTGGTGCATCCGGATGCCGCCGTTCCCTGGTCAGTTAGAGTGCGGGTGGCTCCCATCTCCTCGCAGCACACCCTAGTTTTGCTAGAGGATCGCACCCGCGTCCTCCAAGCTGATGCCACGCGGCGCGAATTTGTAGTTAACGCTTCGCATGAACTAAAAACCCCGGTGGGAGCGATTTCCTTGCTGGCGGAAACCATTCACGATAATGCCGATGATGTGCAAGCAGTCGAGACTTTTTCCACCCAGCTAGTTAAAGAATCACGGCGACTAACCAAACTGGTTTATGAAATTATTTCCTTAGCGCGCCTGCAAGATGGGCGCTTGCCAGCTAAACCGCGTTCTATGTTGGTAATCGAAGCTATAAACGATGCTCTCGACCAGGTGACTACCGCTGCGGAAGACGCAAATATTACAGTGAACACCCACTTCCCACAGGGCGAAGATATCTTGGTCTATGCCGACTTGGAACTGCTGACTTCCGCCCTGCAAAACCTGTTGGAAAACGCGATTCGCTATTCTAATCCCGGAGGTCAGGTAGATGTCACCCTGCGCGAAAACGACAATGTGGTTATCGAAGTTGCTGATAATGGGATCGGGATTTCTGAGGAAGACCAAAAACGAATTTTTGAACGCTTTTACCGGGTAGATCCCGCTCGTTCTCGCTCTACAGGCGGAACTGGACTGGGGTTGTCAATCGTAAAACATGTGGTTTCGGATCTTAATGGCTCCATCCACGTGAACTCTAAACCAGGCGAGGGCGCCACTTTCACCATAACTTTGCCGCGCCACACTCCCAAGGACACGCAAGTTAATCAGATAGCTCTGACAAAGGAAGAGTAATGACCACGATACTAGTAGTTGAGGACGAGGAAGCCTACCGCAGCCCTCTCGAATACTCCCTCAAACGTGAGGGTTACGAGGTAATCGGGGTAGCCGATGGTGACCAGGCGCTATCGGCGGTAAAAACCAACCATGTCGACCTGATTCTATTGGATTTGATGCTCCCAGGGCTTCCCGGAACCGAGGTTTGCCGCCAGGTGCGTGAAAACTACGACACCCCCATCATTATGGTTACCGCTAAAGATGACGTGGTTGATGTGGTTATCGGTTTGGAACTGGGCGCAGATGATTACGTGACTAAGCCCTATCGTTTCCGGGAACTCCTGGCGCGAATCACCGCAGTTTTGCGCCGCACCCAAGATCTTCCTGAAGTAGGAAACCTGCTGGAAGTCGGACCAGTCACTATGGACGTAGACCGGCACGAAGTGCGGGTACATGGCGAACTAAAAGAGCTACCGCTACGCGAGTTTGAACTGTTGGAATATTTCTTACGTAACCCCGAACGAGTGCTCACTCGCGGACAGGTTATGGATCGGGTGTGGGGTGAAAACTGGTTCGGAGATCCCAAGACATTGGACGTGCACGTAAAACGGCTGCGCTCCAAGATTGAGGACGACCCGCACTCGCCCAAAATTATCGTGACGGTGCGCGGGCTGGGATACCGGATCATGGACCCGAAGTAGTACCTAATTAGTTTTTGGGACTTTGCTGATCTGTTCTGAGAGTTCCACCCGTTTTTTCCAACGTTATCCGCGTCTTTCCTCAAGTGACACCCGGTATTTTTTGGTATTGCCTGCCCTTGTCCGTCTATCTTGCACGCCCTCCGGAAAAAATTTGCGTCTGACGCGCCGAAAGCAAAAAAGTGACTTTCCCCCGAAAAGTGGGTTGAGGCCGTAAAATGTGGGTTTTTGGGGCTTTCACGATAGAATAGAGCTAGTGAGCGCCGGATTTTCGGCGTGAATGCCCTGGGGCAGACGGTGCCCAACGGCTGGAAATATCCGGCTCGGGGCCAGCGAACTAGATCAAGGAGATCCAGCAGGTGGCTGATCTGGGTGACCAACAAGTCCAGCATGAATACGGCGCGGACGACATCACAGTTTTAGAGGGGCTAGAGGCCGTACGTAAGCGTCCCGGCATGTATATCGGTTCAACCGGGGAGCGCGGTCTGCACCACTTGGTATACGAGGTAGTCGACAACTCGGTTGATGAAGCCCTGGCCGGCTATTGTGACCATATTGAGGTCGCCCTGCAGGCAGACGGCGGGGTACGGGTTAGTGACAACGGTCGCGGAATCCCGGTGGATATGCATCCCACCGAAAAACGCCCCACGGTCGAAGTAGTGATGACTATCCTGCACGCGGGCGGCAAATTCGGATCTGGCGGTTACGCAGTCTCCGGCGGTCTGCACGGGGTAGGCGTATCGGTAGTAAACGCGCTTTCAACCCGGATGGATACCGTGGTGAGACGGCAAGGATATGCCTGGCGACAGTCTTTCGGTAACGGTGGGCATCCCCTCACCGAATTGCAACGCGGGGAAGAAACCGAGGAAACCGGCACTCAGCAGACCTTTTACCCGGATCCGGAAATCTTTGAGACCACTACTTTCAGTTTCGAGGTTTTGCGGCAACGCTTCCAGCAGATGGCCTTCCTGAACAAGGGGCTGCGTATCACCCTCACCGATGAACGCCCAGAGGCTACCGATGCTGGAGATCTGGTTACTGGCGATGCGCAAGGAACCGCTGATGATCCAGTTCCCGGGTTCCGGCGCGTATCATTCATGTACGAAAACGGTTTACGCGACTATGTAGAGTTCATTAACCACTCCAAGAAATCTGAGGTAATCAACCCCGACATCATTGATTTTGAGTCGGTTAATGAAGACGCCTCCATCAGTCTAGAAATCGCCTTGCAATGGACCACCGCCTATTCCGAGTCCGTACATACTTACGCGAACACTATTAACACCACCGAGGGCGGCACCCACGAGGAAGGTTTCCGCTCCGCTCTCACCAGCTTGATGAATAAATATGCCCGCGATAAAGGCATCCTCAAAGACAAAGATCAAAACCTAACCGGTGATGACATTCGCGAAGGTTTAACTGCTGTAATCTCGGTGAAACTCACCGAGCCACAGTTCGAGGGGCAGACGAAAACCAAACTGGGAAACACTGAGGCACGTACTTTTGTCCAGCAGCAGGTTTATTCCAAACTGGGTGACTGGTTAGACGCCCACCCCATGGACGCGAAAGCGATCCTGGTAAAAGCACAGCAGGCAGCAACCGCGCGGGTAGCAGCGCGCAAAGCCCGGGAAGCTACCCGGCGCAAATCCGCCCTCGAATCCGTCTCGATGCCCGGGAAACTGCGGGATTGTTCTTCCCGCGATGCCTCCGAATGCGAAATCTACATTGTAGAGGGCGACTCCGCAGGAGGCTCGGCCGTACAGGGACGCGACCCGGCTCACCAGGCCATTTTGCCGATCCGGGGAAAAATCCTAAACGTAGAAAAAGCGCGGCTAGATCGCGCCCTCTCCAGTCAAGAAATCCAGTCCCTCATCACCGCGTTCGGTACCGGTATTGGGGAAGACTTCGATATCTCCAAGCTGCGCTATAACGCGATAGTGATTATGGCGGACGCCGATGTGGATGGCCAGCATATAGCCACTTTGCTGCTGACATTGCTGTTCCGCTATATGCGTCCTCTAATTGAAAAAGGGCACGTATTTATCGCTTGTCCCCCGCTTTACCGCTTGAAATGGTCAAATGCTCCCCACCAGTTTGTGTTCTCCGATCGCCAGCGCGACGAATATTTAGAGGACGGCAAAGCTGATGGTAAACGCCTTCCGAAAGAGGGTGGGGTACAACGCTATAAGGGACTCGGGGAAATGAATCCTCAGGAACTGTGGGAAACCACTATGAATCCCGAAGACCGGATGCTTAAACAGGTGACTTTATCCGAGGCGGCCAGCGCAGATGAAGTTTTCTCGATGCTAATGGGTGAGGACGTGGAATCACGGCGAGCTTTCATTCAACGCAATGCCACTGACGTACGATTCTTGGATATTTAAGGGACAGGCAAAATATGAGCGATATAGACAACCAGGATCAAAACCAGCAAGCAGACTCCCCCGAAAAGGCTCAGCATACCGGCGCAGCTTTCGGGGGTGGGGACAGCGTTTCCTCAGACGCCCTCGAAAATAATAATTCCGGTCTCTTCCAGGCTAAAGGTCATATTAACCAGGTTGACCTAGAAACCGAGATGCAGCGCTCCTACCTGGATTATGCAATGAGCGTGATCGTAGGGCGCGCCCTCCCCGAGGTGCGAGACGGTCTCAAGCCGGTACATCGGCGGATTCTGTACGCCATGTATGACGGTGGCTACCGTCCCAACGCTGGGTTTTCGAAATGTATGCGCGTAGTTGGTGACGTGATGGGGCATTTCCACCCTCACGGTGACGCCGCGGTTTATGATGCTTTGGCGCGCCTAGTACAGCCTTGGTCGATGCGTTACCCGATGGTGGCTGGTCAAGGCAACTTTGGTTCCCCAGGGAACTTAGGGCCGGCAGCTCCGCGTTATACGGAATGTAAAATGGCGCCTTTGTCGATGGAAATGGTACGGGACATCGATGAAGACACTGTCGATTTCATGGACAACTATGACGGACGCACGCAAGAACCTACGGTTTTGCCGGCACGCCTACCCTACCTGCTGCTTAACGGGTCAGAGGGAATCGCAGTGGGGATGGCTACCCGGATTCCTCCTCACAATATGCGGGAAGTTGCCGACGGGGTACAGTGGGCGCTAGCGCACCCGGAGGCTTCGCGTGAAGAACTAATGGAAGCCCTGATTGAACGGATTAAGGGACCAGATTTCCCCACGGGCGCCACTATTTTGGGGCGTAAAGGGATTGAACAGGCATACCGCACCGGTCGCGGCTCGATTGTGCAGCGGGCAATCGTAAATGTAGAGGAAATCAATTCCCGGGTTTGCCTGGTGGTTACCGAACTTCCCTACCAGGTCAATCCGGACAATCTGGCAGCAAAAATCGCCGGACTGGTGAAAGACGGGCAGATCGAGGGGATCGCAGATATTCGCGATGAATCTTCGGACCGCTCCGGACAGCGCCTGGTGATTGTGCTCAAGCGGGACGCAGTTCCTAAAGTGGTTCTAAATAACCTCTATAAGCGCACCCAGTTGCAGGATTCCTTCCCTGCTAATATGTTGGCTCTGGTAGACGGGGTTCCGCGTACGCTTTCTATTGATGGATTTATCTCTAATTGGATTAATCACCAGCTAGAAGTAATCGTGCGCAGGACCAATTTCCGCCTCAAGCGCGCGCAGGATCGCCTCCATATTTTGCAAGGCTACCTGATGGCGCTGGATGCTTTGGATGCGGTGATCGCTACTATCCGCAAATCTCCTACCGTAGATGAGGCGCGGGGTGCATTAATGGAGCTGCTGGGGGTAGACGAAGTCCAAGCGGATGCAATCTTGGCTTTGCAGCTGCGCCGCCTGGCCGCCCTCGAGCGGCAAAAGATTCTCGATGAACACACCGAACTAGAGGCGCGGGTAAAAGATCTACAAGACATCTTGGCTCGCCCGGAGCGGCAACGGGGAATTATTTCCAGCGAACTGGGTGAGATTGTCGATAAATATGGCGACGAGCGGCGCACCAAGATTATGCCGTTCGCCGGAGAAATGTCGATGGAAGATCTGATCGAAGAACAAGACGTGGTGGTCACCATTACCCATTCTGGGTATGTCAAGCGCACTCGCCTGGATCAATACCGCAGTCAAAAACGCGGTGGTAAAGGGATTAAAGGGGCGCAGTTGCGTGAAGATGACGTGGTAGATCACTTCTTTACCACCACCACGCATCACTGGTTGGCGTTTTTCACGAACAAAGGCCGGGTTTACCGGGCGAAAGCCTATGAACTACCCGAGGGGGGACGTGACTCTAAGGGGCAGCACGTAGCTAACCTTTTAGCGTTCCAACCGGAAGAAAAAATCGCGCAGGTACTGGCCTTTAGCTCCTATGATGAGGCCGAGTATTTGGCACTAGCTACCCGCTCAGGGCTAGTGAAAAAGACTCGCTTTACCGAATATGATTCCAATCGTACCGGCGGGCTAATCGCGATTAACCTGCGGGAAATGGAAGATGGCGCCCCTGACGAGGTAGTTTCTGCCGAACTGGTTAACGGTGACGATGAGCTATTGCTGGTTTCGCACCGGGGACAATCGCTGCGGTTCTTAGCTAGTGATGAGGCTTTGCGTCCTACTGGTCGTGCCACCTCCGGAGTGCGGGGAATGAAGTTCCGCGAGGGGGACCACCTGTTAGCGATGACAGTTATTCGCCCCGATAGTGACCTTTTGGTGGTGACCGAGGGTGGATACGCGAAACGCACTTCGGTAGAGGAATACCGGGTACAAGGTCGCGGCGGCCTCGGGATCAAGGTAGCGAACCTGGTGGCTGAGCGGGGCGGCCTGGTGGGAGCCTTGATTGTTAATGACGATGATGAAGTCATGGTGATTATGCATTCTGGTAAGGTGCAGCGCTCTCGCGTGGATGAGGTTCCCCGCACGGGACGTAACACCCAGGGAGTGATTTTCACTCGTCCAGCACCCGGGGATGCAGTTTTGGCGGTAGCGTTAAATAATGAGAAATCAGATGACGATGATTCGTCGGAGGCTACGGATGCAGATCTCGAGCAAGAAGTGGCCGCGTTAGAAACCGAAACAACTGAGCTCTAGTGAGAGGCTGACCAATGACAACTGATGGCAAAGATCAAGAAAAGGCTCGCTCAGAGCAAGACGTGGATGATGTTTCGCGAGAAAGCGAAGCCGCTAGTGTTAGCGAAGATACTAGCGCCGACCAGCCTTCGCACAATGAAACATCGCAAGCTGCTGACCCGCAAACTAAGAGTGGGGACAGCCAAGTGAAAAAGGACAGAAAGTCGCCTCAGACGGTGGGAAAGAAGACCGCTGGTAAGTCCGGTTCTAAGGGCGGTACCAGTTCTGCAATCCCACAGGTTCCGGAAGTATCTCCTTCTGTTGAGAAGGCGGGAGAGACCGAGGCTGCGGGGGCGTCCTCGGCGAAGAAGATTGGCGAATATCAGCCTCGCCAAATCTCGTTGGTGGTTTCCCGGATTGATCCTTGGTCGGTGATGAAAGTTTCCTTCCTGCTATCAGTGGCGCTGGGGATCGCGATGGTGCTGGCGGGATTGTTAGTCTGGCTGCTGCTAAATTCGATGAGCGTGTTTAGTTCGGTGGAAAACTTTATTAACGATATCGATCCCACCGGTTCGATTGCGTCGATTATTGATTATTTGCGGCTACCGCGGGTAATGGCGATGAGCACTATTATCGCAGTCTCGAACGTGATCTTAATGACTGCGTTTTCAACGGTGGGGGCGCTTATTTACAACTTGGTGACTTCACTGGTTGGAGGGATAAGGCTGGCGCTGACCGACGAGTAGTATTACCGCATTCCTTGGGGGTGCGATAGTTCGAGGACGGCGTGACGGATCGCACCCAGGACGGGTTTGAAAGCCGGGTTAGGAATGTTGTAATCTGCAATGGTGTTCGCGATGGACACGATGGGCCTATAGCTCAGTTGGTTAGAGCGCAGTCCTGATAAGACT
>ERZ1673752.2389-NODE-2389-length-21111-cov-7.442629_pt1 | contig 21111 bp, 19 predicted proteins | sample MGYA00580195_ERZ1673752 | MGnify/ENA primary metagenome ERZ1673752 (study PRJEB41218, sample SAMN15661744) | gut metagenome | host: Homo sapiens | place: Canada: London | collected 2015-08-20/2019-03-30 | study: EMG produced TPA metagenomics assembly of...
ATAGATTTTAAAGGTGGGCACTGATTAATTCTCGATTGAATTAATCAGTGTCTCCGTAAGGCTTTTCCCCGCAGTGAGCAGCACCGCGCCAAGTATATTCGTTCGGCGGATTTTGCCCGTTTTTTACTTTTTAAGCAAAATCAAGTCAGGGCAAAATCCGCCTTATTTACCGCTGCCGCTCGTTTTATTCCATCATACCCCCAAAAAGTTTTTCTATACATCGTTCAAATTCACGTGGCAATTTTTCCTCGAACGATAAAACCTTCTTCTACGGCGGCATCGGTTTCAATGAGGCACGCATGTCCGTGACTGACCCAGCTGCGTTCGGCAAGCGTGTCCGGTTCAAGTAGTTTATAGTGCTGCGTTTTTTCGCCGAGCGTATCGGGACCGACGAACTCAATTTCCTCACCGCTTTCCAGTTTATTCATCGAGTTAAACGCAAAGCGTTTTGTACCGGCGGTGCTTGAAACGTACGCGCCGATTGTCCCGAGTATGCGGTACGTCGAATCGCTTGAACCTTTTGTTGTTTGGTTAGCATCGTCGGCAGAAAAATAAAAACCGGTGCTAAATTCGCGATGCTGCGTATTGTATAATTCTTCGACGAATGGGGCAGCCTCCACTTCCGAAATTTTTCCATCCAATGCATCAAGTTTTTTCCGATACGCGCGGGTAACCAACGCGGTATAATAAAGACTTTTCATACGCCCTTCAATTTTGAGCGCGTCAACACCGGCAGCTTTCATTGTATCGAGGTGATCAATCATGCATAAATCTTTTGAGGAAAAGAGAGCCGTATAGCGCTCTCCTTGTTCAACGGGGAAATATTCACCGGGACGCTCGCTTTCTTCCACGCAAAAGTCGGAAACCTCCGGAACGTCAATCGGTTTATAATTCCAGCGGCACGAATGGGTGCACGCTCCTGCGTTTGCACTTCGTCCCGTTAAATACGCACTGATTAAACACCGCCCCGAATACGCCATACACATGGAGCCGTGTACAAAACATTCCAGTTCCATCTCCGGGACGACTTTTTTTATTTCGGCAATTTCCGCCAAGCTGACTTCGCGCGCAAGTACCACCCGTGAAAAGCCCAAATCTCGATATACTTTAACCGCCTCCGCATTCGTGCAGTTTGCCTGCGTACTGAGGTGGAGCGGTGTATTCGGAAAATGTTTTCGTAAAAGAGAAACGATGCCTACATCCTGAACGATAAATGCATCAATCGGGTATTGCTGAAAATACGCGATATTTTCTTCCAAACTGCGAAGGTCGCTTTGGTGAAAAGAAATATTAACGGCACAAAGGAGCTTTTTTTTCATTCCTCGTTTTGCATACGCTTCTTTTATTTCACGAATTTTTTTATATTCGTCATCAAAAAAATTATCGGCTTTTACCCGAAGTGAAAAATTTTTTAATCCGATGTACACACTATCCGCCCCAAACTGAAAGGCATACGTTAATTTTTCCAAATTGCCCGCAGGCGCAACTAATTCCATAATAAAAACTACCGAGGCGGATTATACCGAAAACAGGCGTAAAAGTCCAGCAAACAATCTAATAAAACTAAAAAAGCGCATGCTTGATTTTTTTTGTGTTTTTAGCTAAAATAGTTCCGATATGAGAAAGTTAATTTTTGTTTATCTTTTTCTTTTGTTTGGAATTTTAATTGCCGGCTCGTCCCTTCTTGGATTTATGCTGGCTCGAACAAAAAATATACGTGACAGTGAAGAATTTACTTCGTTTACTCTCGATTTGCCTTCAAAGGTGTTGGATATTCGCGGTGATTTAATCACGGAATATGCGAGCGATGAAAAACGACAGCTAACCGCATTCAATAAAATTTCACCTCATTTGATTCATGCTTTGGTGGCACGTGAAGACCGCACGTTTTATTCTCACCCCGGGTTCAGCGTCAAAGCGATTGTACGGGCTATTATCGGCGAAGTTTTTCATAAAAACCTCGGCGGCGGAAGCACGATTACGCAGCAAACCGCGGGGAACCTCTATGCCGATCGCACTGAGCGTTCTTATAAGCGAAAAATCATTGAACTTTGGTGGGCAGTCCAAATGGAGCGCCGCTATTCCAAAGACGAAATTATGGAGCTGTATTTAAACAAGGTGTATTTCGGGAGCGGTAACATTCACGGAATTGAAGCTGCTGCTCAGTTTTACTGCGATGCTTCGGCAAGCGATTTAACGCCAGCGGAATCGGCGGTTTTGGTTATTCAGCTTTCCAGTCCTATTTATAATAACCCCTTTGAATATCCAAATACGGCGCGCAAAATGCAAAGCGCGGTTTTGGAACAAATGACAAAAATGGGTTATTTAACCGAAGCGGAAGCTGAGGCTTCGTTTGAAGCCTACTGGGCGGATTTCGATTATACGCGCACGAATTTTTCAGGGTTTTTCGCCCGCGAGGATAAAGCGCCCTGGTTTTCCGAATATGTCCGCCGTGAACTTGAAAACTTAATGTACGGTACGATGGACTACTACACCGGCGGTTATACGATCCACACTACCTGCGATTTACGGCATCAAAATGCTGCGGAAAAGTTTTTACTGCCAAGTATTGAAAAAGCAAACCGCGATGTTGCCGTTTCCGGTTCAAGCGATTCTGAACTTTTACAAAAATATAATAATCTCACGGCGCTTATCGCCTTGTGTTTTGATATTCCCGCAATAAAGGCGGACAGCGGACGCAATAAAGTACTCGCAATGAATTATTACCGCGACGAAATAAATCCCGTAATTGATATATGTTCGCTCATGTTCGATGTGCAGAGCTTGCAGGTCGTTACCAAAAAAGGAGCGGCAAAAGCAAAAGAACAAAAAGAAAAAACAACCGTTGAAGGTGCTTTAATTTGTTTGGAAAATGATACCGGTTACATTACCGCCCTCGTCGGCGGAAGCGAATTTACGCAAGCGAATCAGTTTATCCGCGCAACGCAAGGACGTTTCCAAGCGGGAAGTTCGATTAAGCCTTACATTTATTCTGCAGCGCTTGACGCCCGCGTGATTACCGCCGGAAGTCAACTGAACGATACGCCGACGGTTTTTATCAACAATGCGGGTGTTCAATATATTCCGCAAAACTATAGCGGTAAATGGAAAGGATCGATTTTAGCGTATCGGGCATTATCAACGTCATTGAATATTCCGGCGATTGAAGTCTTGCGCAGAACGGGTTTTGATGCGGCGATTGACCGTATTGCAAACCTCACCGGCATTACCGACCCCGACCGACTCAAAGAAAATTTTCCGCGGGTCTATCCTTTGGCACTCGGATTTTCAACTTTTACGCCGCTTGAAATGGCGAAAGCCTATGCGGTATTCGCAAACAGCGGACGCCGTGTTGAACCGATTGCTATTTTAAACATTGAGGGACGGGACGGTAGTATTCTCCTTGACGTTGAACGAGACTTACGAATCGAACAGCGTAAACTCGGCTCGGCAATGCAAATCATCACTCCGCAAACGGCATACATTATGACCGATATGATGAAAGACACGGTTACCTACGGTACGCTGTTTTATGCAACAAACGGCGGAAAAAAATTCACCTATAAAGATCCGAAAACAGGGAACTATTTTACGATGCCCTTTGCGGGTAAAACCGGAACGGCTCAAAACTGGAGTGACATATGGTCAATCGGGTTTTCACCGTATTATACAACGGCAGTGTGGTTCGGTTTTGACCGCGGCGGATTATCGCTCGGTATGCACAACGAAGCTTCATCGCTTGCCGCCCCCGTTTGGGCAAACTTTATGTATGAAATTCACAAGGATAAACCGTTCAAAAATTTTGTGCGACCGGAAACCGGTTTGACTTATGTGCAAGTATGCAAAAAATCGGGGCAGCTGATGACGGATGCGTGTATCGATGGAAGCGTTGGTCTTTACTTTTTAGCGGGAACCGCTCCTTCCGAAAAATGTACCTATCACACTTCGGTACAAAACGCGAAAGATGTGGGTATTGACCGTATTCGAGAAGGATTTGGAGATTTTTCAGGTGGAACCGGAGATCTTGACGGTGATGATGATATTATTACGCTTGATCCGTCTATCTTTTTAGCACCGGAAGAAATGGAAGAACAACCGGAAGTGAATCATGAAATGTCGCTTGAAGATATTCTCAAAGAATCCGGCGTACATGATTTACCTGATGTTGAAGTTGAAGTTATCCCGACACCGCCGAAAACCGGTGAAAATGAAACCGATACGGAAGCTCCTGCGCCGAAACCGGAAAACGGAACAGCCACACCGGAGCCTGAGCCCGATGAAAGCGATTCCGACGATTCCGAAAATCCTCTTTTGTAAAAAAAAACGCAAAAAAAGGGTATTGACTGTTTTTTTACTTTGATTTATAGTTATAGCAGTAGTGATGGAGGATGTCTATGAAAGTAGCAATTAACGGATTTGGTCGAATCGGACGATTGGTATTTCAATCGTTGGTCGAGCAGGGACTTTTAGGGAAAGATAAGCTGGATGTAGTTGCCGTTGTCGACTTGTCAACAGATGCCGCATATTTTGCGTATCAGTTAAAGTATGATTCGGTTCAGGGAAGAATGAACGCAAAGCTGGGAACAAAGGGTGAAGATGTCTTGGTCGTAAACGGTCATGAAATCAAGTGCATTTGCGGTCGCGGTTTAACACCGGCACAGCTTCCGTGGAAGGAGCTGGGCGTTGATGTGGTTATTGAATCGACCGGTATTTATACGGACGAAAAAGCGTATCAGCACTTGGAAGCGGGAGCAAAAAAAGTAATTCTCACCGCTCCTTCAAAATCGAAAGACCCTTCAAAACCGATTCCGATGTTTGTGTTGGGTGTCAATGATGAAAAATACGATCCGAAAAAAGACCATGTTATTTCAAACGCAAGCTGTACGACAAACTGCTTGGCGCCGTTGGTACACGTTCTTTTGAAAGAAGGCATCGGAATTGAAACCGGCTTGATGACGACCATCCACGCATATACGGCAACCCAAAAAACGGTTGACGGCGTGTCTCAAAAAGATTGGCGCGGCGGTCGTGCAGCGGCGGTTAATATTATTCCGTCAACGACGGGTGCTGCAAAAGCAGTCGGCAAAGTATTGCCGGCAACGGCGGGCAAGCTCACCGGTATGTCATTCCGCGTACCAACGCCAACCGGTTCAACCGTTGACTTAACGTTCCGCTCCGAAAAAGACACTTCAATTGAAGAAATTGATGCGGCGATGAAAAAAGCGGCTGAAACCTACCTGAAAAGCATTTTAGGATATTGCACCGACCCGATTGTATCAACCGATATTATCCACGATACGCACTCGTCAATTTACGACAGCAAAGCAACGCTTGACAATAACTTGCCGGGCGAAAAGCGCTTTTTCAAAGTAGTATCATGGTATGACAACGAATGGGGCTATTCCAACCGCGTTGTTGAAATGTTAAAGATGATCGAAAAAAAAGGTTTTTAACTGCGAATAAACAATAAAAAAGCACTCCGCATTCGGAGTGCTTTTTACTCAAATCTGCCGTAAATTTATACCCATGACGATGCCGATTGAAATCATCGCCGACCACAGCGAAGAACCGCCGTACGATAAAAACAAAAGCGGGATCCCCATAACCGGCATGATGCCCATTACCATCCCGATATTAATCATAAAGTGATACATAAAAATCACCTGCATCCCGATACACACCAGTTTACCGTAAAAATCGGAACAACGCAGGGCGGCTTTCCGAATCCGCCTAAAAATCATAATGTAAAGCGAAAAAACAATCATGCCGCCGATAAAGCCCCACTCTTCCGATAAAATACTAAAAATAAAGTCGGTGGGTTGTTCCGGCAGAAATTTATAGTGACTTTGTGTTCCCTGTAAAAACCCAGTTCCCCGTAATCCTCCCGCCCCGATTGCAATCATCGACTGATTGATATTCCACCCGGAATCCAGCGCATCGATGCTCGGATCCAAAAAAACGATGAGACGTTTCATCTGATACGGCTTTAAAACTTTTAAACCGGCAATGCAAATGAGCATCGCCCCGCACAAAATTAAAAAGGAAAACGTAAGCCAATAATAGTATTTTTTTCGAAAAACAAAATATCCGATTAAAAACAGTGCGGTAACCGTAAAAAATACGCCGAATAACAGTAAACTGAACCTTGTGTCGGTAAGTACGCGCGAAAGGGATGAAACTTCCTTTGTGACGTAAAACTCCCACATCGGATATAATAATCCCGCAACACCAAGTAACATGACGAGAAATATAAATGCAAGATACTGAAGTTTAACTCCAGCAACATAGCACATCACTAAAAAAATCGGAACATACACCGACGCCGTTCCCAAGTCCGGTTGCAATAAAATAAGGAACATTGGAACGAGAGTAATAACACCCGCACGAATAAATCGTTTTAATTCCGTTTCCTTTTGTGAGCGGTCGAGATAAAAGGCTAAAAACAAAATATATGCAATTTTCATAAATTCGGACGGCTGAATACCGAACGAGCCGAATCCGATCCAGCTTTTTGCTCCTTTTACCGTTTTACCAAAAAACGGCGTATACAATAAAAGGAGAAGCCCCACCGCATAAATAATCACGGAATATTCTTTAACTTTATTGTAATCATAAAGTGCAACCAAAAAAAGCAAGACTATTCCGGTACACACCCAAATAATTTGCCGCTGAAATTCAAAAGAAGTTAAAATCCCATCGGAGTTTACCCCCGATGAATAAATAAACAGCACCCCGATAACGGACAGTGCAAGTACCGATAAAAAAAGCAAATAGTCAAAGTTGGCAAAATTTCTATTCATAAGCTTCCTGCGATTTTTTAACTTGCGGTAAATTTTCAAATGACAAGGCTTTCACCGCTTCGTCAAAGGTTTGATTGGCAAGCGTTCCCTGCAAAATAATATTTGCGGCATACGGTGCCCACCATTCCCAGTCGTTCACCGCTTCAACAATCATCGCCACAACGACGGTGTCTTCCGGTTTTGCGCCGTACGGACCGTAGGCGACCATCCAAGAGTGCCAATGATCCGACGAACCCACTTCAGCGGTTCCCGTTTTTCCCGCCAGTTTATAGTAGGAGTTTTTCATCGGATAACGCGCTTCGCCGTAGAGCGTTACGCCGTGCAACGCCCGTTTTGTTGCTTCCCAGACTTCAGGAGGCGCATCCAGCGTATGCAAAACTTCCGGTTTTACTTCAGAAACCGTTTCACCGGTTGCCGAATCTACAACCGATTTCAACAAGTGCGGTTTGTAAATTACTCCGCCGTTGACAACCATCGCCATCATATCGGCAACCTGCAGCGGCGTTGCAAGGTTGAACCCCTGACCAATCGACATATTCATCGTGTCGCCGTCCAGCCATTTTTCATGAAAACGTCGTTCTTTCCATGCCGGTGTCGGTAAAAGCCCTGCGCTTTCCGCCGGCAAATCAATACCCGTTTTCTTCCCGAATCCGAATGCATCACAATATTTAATGATATTATCCAGTTTCAAGTAATCTTTACACACCACCCAAAAATAAATATCACAAGACTTTGCCAAAGCTTCGGCGAGATTTAGCGGACCGTGTCCGGGACGACGGATATGGCAGCGGAAAATACGATCGCCGTGCTGCATTTCACCCAAGCAAGTAACCGTTTTTTCCGGCGGGAACACTTTTTCGTTTAAAATCCCGACCGTCATCATCGTTTTGAACGTCGAAGCCGGCGGGTATGCCGCATCGACCGCCCGATTTAAAAGCGGTTTATTTTTATCATTGAGCAATTTTGCATATTCATTACCGAAGTTTTCCTGCACAAAAATGTTTTGGTTGTACGATGGATACGAAACGGACGCAAGAATTTCACCGGTTGCCGGCTTAAGGACAACGGCGGCACCCACTCGCGGACCAAGCGTTTTTTCCGCAAGCACTTGAATACGCCGATCAATGGTCAAAACCAAGTCTTTGCCACTTACCGGTGGTTCGATTTTCGTCGAGTTCGGAATGTTCCGTCCAAACACATCAACGGTTCGCATTTCACGTCCGTCCGTTCCTTTTAAAAGTTCGTCATATTGTTTTTCAATACCGGTTTTTCCGATTATGTTTGTTGCCGTGTAACCTTTGTTATAATACCGTTTTAATTCCTCTGCAGTTATATCACCGACATAGCCGATAAAGTGGGAAAACGACCCGGTCGCCAAATAATTTCTCAAGGGCTTGGAACGCCAGTATACACCCGGTAAACTTTCGGCATTTTCCGCCAAAGCGACCACCGCTTCATACGGTACACTCGATTTTACTTCAAAGCTCTGAAAGGAAGTTCGAACCGTCGGCGGTATTTTTTTTTGTATCGTTGAAACCGGTACCTTTAAAATCGCGGCAAGTTTTGTAATCACAGTTGCAAACTGCTCGCTTTCAATTTCACCGGGAATAACGTCAACAGCGAACGAGTCAACATTGGCAACGAGCGGCACATCACCGTTTCTGTCAAAAATTTCGCCGCGCTGTGCCGGAATTAATTTTGAGCGTTGATAGTTTTTTTGTTTTTGGCTTTGAAAAATTTCGCCGTTAACAATTTGGATATAAAAAAGTCGCGTTGTAAAAAGCACCATCATTACGATTCTGACTAAATCGATAACTTTCAACTTTTTTGTTACCAGCTCTTTATAATCGGGGGTTTCACTCATATGGTTTCATCCCCTCGCAACAACGTTGGAAAAAGATTAAAAATTGCAAAAAGAATCGGCGCGGATATAACCGTTACCACCGTGCTTATCCAAAAATCAAGCTGCAAAAATTGCGGGACTGCGATATTGGTTCCGAAGATAAATCGTAACACAAAGAAAAGAAGCGATTGCACGATGAGCGCAATGAATGTTAAAAGAGCAAGGGCAAGCACTCGGTTGAGGTTGTATCGCCCGTGCAGTTTTCCCGCAATAAAAGCAATAATTACAAACGTCGCACTGTGTAAACCTAAAGGCGCGAGCGATAAAAAGTCCAAAACAAGCCCCGCAAAAAACGCGGCAACCGTTCCCGCCATCGAACCGTTATTAAAGGAAACAAAAAGCACCAAAATCAAAACAGTTTCCGGATGCCATTCAAAGAAATGAATATGTGAAATAATCGCCGTATCAATCAGGCACAAAACAAGTGCAAACACAACCGAAAAGAAAACAACTTTTTTCATGGTATCAGTTCCTCATACCCGTTTGCCGAATCCAAAACAAAAACATATTCCACCGAATCAAAATCAATTATCGGTGTCAGCTCCAGTTGAATTGAAGTTTCATAATCGTGTGAAATAATTTTTGTTACCGTTCCCACCGGAATATTTTTTGGAAAAAACGAATTGTCGTCGAAACCGCTCGTTAAAACTTTTGAGCCGATTTGAATTTCCGACATACCGGTTTTTTTGACATATTGCATATTCAAAACGCCGTTCGTAATGCCGTTTCCGTTCGTGATGCCGCGATAACCCGACACTTCCAATTTACAGGCAACCGAACATTGATAATCATATAACGGTAAAATCATCGAGGTATTTTGACCGACTTCGACAATCTTACCGACTAAGCCCATCTGTCCGTTTTGAAACGCAATTACGCTCATGTTTTTTTTAATGCCTTTTTTAATACCGGCATTGATAATAATTCCCGAATACAAGCGCGATGAATCAAAAGCAATAATTTCCGCCGGAATATTTTTTATGGAAATATTTTCCGAAAACCCCAGCAAGTTTTTCAGCTTTTTGTTTTCAACTTGCATATCGGCATTGACCCGTTGTAGAATTTCATAATCGGCAAGTTTTTCCTGAGCTTCCGCATATTTTTGTTTTAATTCGCCCAATTCCCGAATTGCACTGACCGAATCGCCCAAAAAGGATGTTACCGAGTACAAAGCCCGTTCCGTTTGAGAAATAAACGAAAAGCCGGCTTGTTTAAAATTGGAAATAAAACCGCCACCCGAAAAGGCTAGCAGTGCAACGCTTAAAAAAATCAACACAATAAAAACAATAAAATCGGCTTGCAATTGAAAACGCTTTTTTTTCATTACTTATCCCGCTTATGAGAACGCTGATTAAAGGCTTGTTTGATACTATTTTACAGCGTTTCGGTTGCATATGACGTGGTATTATACGTGTTTTACCGTAAATTGTAAAGACCCGTTTCCGGTTTTTGCACGGTTTTCAGTTTTAAATGCTACTATCATATCTTGACAAAAGGCATATATTCCGTTATGATTTTCTTATTTTACAGTAGTGCAGTCAGGAGGCTGGGATGCATAAAAAGGTCAGTGATGTTTTACTTGTCGGTTTTGCTTTGTTTGCAATGTATTTCGGTGCAGGCAATTTGATTTTTCCACCGACACTCGGTGCCGTAGCGGGGACACAGTGGGGACTCGGTTTTTTCGGGTTTTTACTGTCTGAAGTCGGACTCACGATTTGCGGTTTGATTGCGATTGTACAAGCCGACGGAAATGCCGATAAATTTTCTGAAGGATTACCGCGTTGGGCAGCCGTGCTTCTTTTTTCAACTATTTCATTAATCATTGGACCGCTTTATGCAATTCCGCGTACCGCCGCAACAACATTTGAAATCGCTATTATGCCGGTTGCGCAAAGCAGTTTCGGTACAAGCGGACTCGGTGTATCCATTACCGGTGTTATCACGAAACTGATATTCTTTTCAATTACGTTAATTTTCGTTATTACACCGAACAATATAATCGATAAAATCGGAAAACTTTTGACGCCGTTTTTGTTAATTGCATTGACCTTCCTTATATTCAAAGGAATTTTTTCCCCGCTTGCTCAAATTACTTCGGCTCCAATTGAAAAAAATATTTTTGAATTCGGCTTAAAGCAAGGATATCAAACGATGGACGCTCTCGGTACGGTGCTTTTCGGGGTGATGCTTGTCAACACAATGAAAGAAAAAGGTTACACGGACGGTAAGCCGCTTTTCAGAATGTCAGTCATTGCAAGTATTGTCGCCTGTCTCGGACTTGCGCTCGTATACGGCGGTTTAACCTATTTGGGAGCGACAGCAAATGCCGTGATTCCGATCGAAACGGAGCGAACAACGCGGTTAGTTCTTTTAGCGCAAGCATTGTGGGGACCGATCGGCGGCGTTATTTTGGGTTTTTCCGTAGCATTGGCTTGTTTAACGACAGCGATTGGATTGATTGCACCGTTTATCGATTATTTCAGCAAACTTTTCAAAGTACCGACAAAAGTTATGGCGATCATCGCTGTTGTCATCAGCTTTTTTACATCATTAAAAGGCGTTGACGAAATTATCAAAATCGCAGGTCCCATTCTTGAAATTTTATACCCGATTATGATTGTCCTTGTTTTTATGATGTTTTTGCGAAATGTGCTACCAAATTTTTGGTTTAAACGGGGAGCTGTTACCGCAACGGCAATCATCGGCTGTATCATGGCGATTTTCTCCGTTGCACAAAATGCGATTCCGCGCAGTATAGTGAACTTTATAACAAACTTACCGCTCTTCGATATCGGGTTCGCATGGTTTATTCCCGCCGTTGTATGCGGTTTGCTTGCCGGTATTATCGGTATAGTGAGCGGTGCAAAAAAAGCATAAGAAACCGCAGTACGATTTGACTGAAAACACACTGAGTTTTAAGTCAAAACTCAGTGTGAATTAAAAAAAGCGTAATAAGTTTTCCCCCTCCCGGATGGCAAAAATATTAGCAAGAACTTCATAGATCGACGCAAAAACAACTCCGTATTTCTCGGTCGTTTTTGTCAAGTGTTCGTGTGGCTTGTATTCATAGTATGATTTTAAAATTTCTAAACAATTTTAAATAATTAGATATTTTTATCTTGACATTTTTTTTCTTACGTGCTAGCCTATTTGGAAACGCTGATATGATTAACAATCAAACCAATTCAGTCAATACAAATATGTTGGCTGATAACAATTTTAAAAGTTTTGATGATGTACCTCCGCCGTCCACGGGTAAGCGAACGCAAAACCGTGATGCGTTTGACGGCGAAGTATTGAATTGCGAATTTGAAAATGCATCGGACGGCGGACATTTACCGGATCTGGTATATTCTATTGTTTTGGATTATTGCCGCGAATGTCATTACGGCGCTTGTGAAGATGACACCGCTCATTTTCAACGCGGTGATTTTGTCGTTGCAAAAACAAAATACGGTGCCGATGTCGTCCGTATTGCCGGTGGTTCGCTTCGGCGACCTGACTATATTAAACGCAAAGATTTAATTTGCATTAAGCGGCTTGCAACAAAAGCAGAAATGGATCGTTTTTACGAGAATAAAAATAGGATTCCCGAAGCAAATAAAATATTTAAACAAAAAGTTTCAGATAATGCTTTAAAAATGCTGCTCATCGCTTCTCATTTTTTAGCTGCCGAACCGAAACTCATATTTTTCTTCACGGCGGATAATCGCGTTGATTTTCGAAAGTTAGTAAAAGATTTAGTCGCCGTGTTTAAACTCCGGGTTGAATTGCGCCAAATTGCCGTGCGCGATGAATCTCGTATTGTCGGCGGTTTAGGGCAGTGCGGAAGGGCTTTTTGTTGTTGTTCATGTATGGGCGATAAACTTCCGACTGTTTCTACCAAGATGGCGCGTGAACAGGGCGTTTCGCTTTTAACGCAAAAAGTTTCCGGACCTTGTGGACGATTACTCTGCTGTCTCTCGTTTGAACATGAATGGTATGCAAAAGAGCGAACCAATTTTCCGCCGATCGGTTTTACCTTTTTAGTGAACGGTTACAACTTTACCGTAACCGATGTCAATATGGTTATGGGCTATGTTATGGTATCCGATCACCAAGCGCGCAGCATAAAATCATCCGTTGAAAATTTTTATTATGAAAACGGACGTTGGCAAGTCGATCAGCAGTATTTTGAGGATTTATTGTAGATATTGTTTCAGTGAGAATGTCGCTCAAACCGATATCTTGACAAAGCGGTTGATTGGAGGTATAAATAACTATGACCTATTGTATTACCGGCGTTGCAGGTTTTATCGGATATTCGATTGCAAAAACTTTACTTGAACAGGGACACGCTGTTTTAGGTGTTGATGCGATTAATGACTATTATTCTATAAATTTAAAAGAAATGCGTTTGAGTATTTTGCGAAAACATCCCCTTTTTAAGTTTTACCGCGAAGATATAAAAAACTTTGAAGTTATCGATCGCATTTTTACGAAGTACACCGCAGAAAAACATTCGGTGAATTATATTATCCATTTAGCGGCGCAGGCGGGAGTACGTTACAGTTTGGAAAATCCTTTTGCGTACGGAGCATCAAACTTGGACGGGTTTTTAACAATGCTGGAAATTGCCCGCAAGTTTCAGCCGGAGCATTTTATGTTTGCGTCAAGTTCGTCGGTGTACGGCTTGAATCGTAAGACGCCGTATGCGGAGCGGGATGCGGTCGATCACCCGATTAGTTTATACGCAGCGACAAAGAAAGCGAACGAAATGATGGCGCATGCGTATAGTCATCTGTATAAAATTCCGACGACGGGGCTGCGCTTTTTTACCGTGTACGGTCCGCTCGGTCGACCGGATATGGCGTACTTTAAGTTTGCACAACGCATTCTTGCGGGAGAGCCGATTGACGTATTCAACAATGGGGATTTAAAACGGGACTTTACCTATATCGATGATATTGTGCGGGGCGTTTTAGATTTGGCAAAGCAGCCGCCGAAAGAACGACCGAACTTTGATAACGAAGCGGCGGGACCGGACTCCTCGGCGGCTCCGTTTGAAATTTATAATATAGGAAACGAGCATCCTGAAAATTTACTCGCTTTCATAGAGTTGCTTGAAAAGCATTTGGGCAAAACGGCGCGGAAAAACTTTTTGCCGATGCAGCCCGGAGACGTGTATATCACGGCAGCCGATACGTCAAAATTATTCAAAGCGATTTCTTGGAAACCGACAACGTCCCTTGATGCCGGGTTGGAAAAATTTTGCGCTTGGTTTAAAGAATACTATCGGAAACGCTGATTAAAGGCTTGACGCCGTTTACCGGCGTTTCCTAATTGTTTCTCAATGTTCAGTATAAGTGACGCTGGACATTTTTGAAAGATGCCCTCAATTCTCACTGGAATTCGGGTAGATTCGCAGTGAGTTTTAGGGGAAAACTCACTGCGTTTTTGTAGACAAGTTTGTGATACTGCCGGCAATAAGTCCGTAATACTATCAATGGCATTGAGCGGAAAATCCCAATCTACCACACAAAGGCAACACTTTTAGCCTCATAATATAATGTGCTTTAAAAAATTTTGTTTTGAATATTAGGAGGTACCGTTTTATTTCCATAAGTGCCACTTATTAAGATCAACATTCATATAGATATCAACGACTCCCTGCACCGCTTTATCTTTGCAATATTTATTCACCTATTTCAGCAGTGCCGCAAGGTGTTCGGCATAGGCTTTTACCGCACGGCGGCCTTTTGGAGTCGCCGCATATAACGTCAAAGGCTTGCGGTCAACAAATGTTTTTTCCGAAGTGATGTAGCCTGCCTCTTCAAGCTTTTTGCAATGAACGGCTAAATTTCCATCACTTGCAGCCACTTTTTCCCGCAAGAGCGTAAACTCTATTTTTTTACAGCCGAGCAAAACGGACATAACTGCAAGGCGTAATCGTGAAGATAAAAGTTCATCAAACAAACTATGATCAAAATTTTTTTCTTCATACGTACGATCGTTCATGTTATACCCGCTTCTTTTTTCTGTTGTGCAGCAACACAATAGCTGCGGGAACGGCAAACAAGGAAAAAGCCGCTATTCCGATAATCAGCGGAGCGATAAAACTGTCGCTTACAAAAAGACAAGCAACAGCGCTGAGTACCCAGCCGCCGGCAATGACAAATAATACCAGTCTGCATTTTTTTTGTATGATTGCCCCGCTCGTAATACATCCTATCGCAAGGAGAAGTGCGATTATAAAAAACACAGCATTAAACGTAAGTTTTTCTAAAATCGCAAGAACAAAGCTTAAAACTATTCCACCGGTGATTGATCCCCATAAAACCGAAAAGAGAGTATCGGACACTCTTTTAATTTTTGTCTTCGATATTCGCCGATAATAGATGTTCAAACAGAGAGGGCAAATCGCCATCAAGACAAACCACAAAACCCAAATAAATTTTCCTTGCCCGATATATCCCAAATACCAACTTAATCCGGTTCCCGCCGGAACTGCAAGTCCGTACAGCAAAAAGGGTAGGAGCATTTCTTCGATGTCGGCTTGTGCATCTTCAGCTAAATCCGCTATTAACGCAAGGCGTTTTTCAATTTCAAAATCTTTCATTTCAGACATTATTTTGCTCCTTGAATTACTTTTGTACCGGAATACAATATCGAAATCCTGTTTTTGCAGTAAAGCCGTTTATATCGAAACTTTTCTTTGTAGCAAATCCACTTCCACCCAGCTCGATAAAATACGAAAAGCCGGTCGGCTCCGGAGCGACATAAAACTCAAAGCCGAAAAATCCGCCGCCACCGAAAAGGACTTTTTTTTCATCCGCTGAAGCGGGAAACACAAAAATGGGACCGCCTCCGCCGTAAAGACGAATGTTCGCACTTTCCATCAAAGAACCGCCCATAAAGTAAAAGTCTACTTGGTAATAAGTTTTCCGGTCGGCATTTTTACGGAAAAATATTCCTCCGTTACTTTTAAACGAAAAGTGATTTCCAAAAAACCAGGGAGCCGTTATCCCTGCCGACATCCCAAAATCAGTGGCGCCGTTGGCATTCAGTGCAAAATCGAGCCCGACTCCAAAAGCATCTTTTGACGCTGCACTTTCTGCGTATAATCCGAAAGCACACAAAAATAAACATAATGCTAAAATCTTTTTCATAAAGCGTATATCCTTATATCAGATAAATTATAGTAACTATACTTTTTTTTGTCAAGTACTTTATAAAATAAAGTATATTATTTTATAAAGTTTGATTGCATATTTCAAAGTTTTATTTATCTGGAAATATTTATAAGCGGCGCGACAGAAAAGAAAAACATCTGAAATCAAAAGTTCGGTGTAATGTGGAACATACCTTTCACATAGGTAAGGAAACGCTGATTAAAAGCTTGACGCCGTTTACCGGCATATTGAAAAAGGACACAATCTCATAACATAAACATATTGTTTTTTAATAGCTCTTGCCAAAAATACTTGATAATGATACAAATAATAAAAAAAATATTTAGTAACACTTGCTTTTTTTTTCTACAAATATACAATAATAGTAATTTATCAAACGGATATTTTCGGGAAGTAGGTGAAAATCCTGCGCAGGAACGCTACCGTGAGCAATTGCAAGTCGGATTACGAAAATATTTGTTACAAAAGCTTCGTTTTCGGACTCAAGACAAGCTTTATTTTGTTAACGCATTGGGTCACCAATGCGTTTTTTTGTTTTACGGAGGAAAATATGAAAAAGACTATCAGAATTATTGTAGCGATGATGTTACTTGCGTTTTTGTTTTTATCTTGCGGAAATAATAAAGAGAAAAACAAAAACGTTGGAGAGTCGGAAACAACGGATGTGCAATCTGATGTAGAAACGGCACAAACAGGACATTATCCGGTTACGATTAAAAATGTAAATTTTAGTAAAGAAGAAGTAGAATTTACCTATGAAAAAGCACCGGAAAGAGTGCTCACCTTTTGGTCCAATTCACTGGAAACCTTGCTAAAATTGGGACTTGGAGATAGGGTGATTTGTGCAGTAGGAATGAATGAAGATTCGGTTCTTGATGAATTAAAACCTGAGCTTGCAAAGATGAAAAAGAACGCATCGTATTATAATGATTTTAAAGATTCGAATGCTGCAATGAGTAAGGAAACTGCAGTTATGTTGGATCCCGATTTTATCTTAGCGTGGAAGTCCTCTTTTTCCGACAAAACTATTGGTGATGTAGGATATTGGAACGACAAGGGCGTAGGAACCTATATTGCACTCAATTCAAACGATGTTCGTGAGCAAAAATCACTTGAAAATGAATATACCGATATCCTCAATATAGGAAAAATTTTCGATGTTGAGGATCGCGCAAATCAGTTAGTTTCTGAAATGAAAGCGGAAGTTCAAAGTATTACTGAAAGAACTAAGGGACAAAAAAAACGTACTTGCCTTGTTATTGAAAACATGAGGGATTCCATTTGGAATTATGGAAAAAATACGCTGGCAGGTGATATGGTTATAAAAATGGGCGGTGAATTGCCGGATGTACCCAGAAATATCGGTAAGGAAGATGTGATTAACGTCAATCCGGAGGTGTTATTTGTAATAGGGAGCGATAAAGACGGTACAGGAGAAAAATTAAAGAAAGTTACGGAAGATCCCGCATATGCTAATTTGACAGCTGTTAAGAATAATGATTGTTATTTGGTTCCTCTTTCATACGTTTATACCAGCGGTGTAAGGACAAAATACGGTTTAAATTTAATTGGGAAGGCTCTGTATCCGGATTTGTACGGCGATGAATAATAAAAATTCTTATTTTTGGACTTGCCTCATTATTTTAATACTATTTGTAGTTTTTTCTTTGTTCTTTTCGATAAATTTAGGCACGGTAAAAATTCCTTATAAAGAGGTAAAGAATGTGATTCTATACCATTTTAAGGAAAGTAGCTTTCTTTTTAGCGGTTTAAATGCAAAAAAGCCCGAAGGAAAGATAGATGATGTGGTTTGGCTCATAAGGTTTCCGCGATTAGTACTTGCAATTATGGTAGGGACTTCTTTATCAATCTGCGGGGCGGTGATGCAAGCCACCGTGCAAAACACATTGGCTGAGCCGTATGTTCTTGGCATTTCTTCCGGAGCTTCTCTCGGTGCAACTCTTGCTATAATGTTGGGCTTCGGAAATACACTGGGAGGAAATTTTATAGGAATAATGGCATTTTTGGGGGCTTTTATTATTTCTCTCATGGTGATTTTACTGAGCAATGTAGGAGGACGCTCTGATGCGGTAAAACTACTTTTATCCGGTCTAGCATTAGGAGCACTTTGTAATGCCTTTGCCAGTTTTGTAATTTATTTTTCTCCTAATAGAGAAGGTATGAGAGATATTGCATATTGGATGATGGGAAGTCTTGCAGGTGCGAATTGGAAGATTAATAAGGTCCTGTTTTTGATTACCGTGTTTGGCGTTATATTTTTTTTAACTCAATCTCGCAGATTAAATATCATGCTTCTTGGAGACGACACTGCTATTACGCTCGGCATGAATCCTTCCGGACTCAGGCAATTATATCTTTTGGTTTCCTCGCTTATGACCGGATTTATAGTATATGCTGCGGGTACTATTGGTTTTGTTGGACTTATTATTCCCCACCAAGTGCGTATGGTATTCGGTTCGGATCATAAAAAATTGATTCCTATAAGTGCTTTACTGGGTGCAGTTTTTTTGCTTTGGGCAGATGTTCTCTGTCGTGTAGTTTTGCCGGGGAGAGAACTTCCCATCGGAATTCTCACGTCCATGATTGGTGCACCTTGCTTTATATATTTAATGGCTAAAAAGAAATACGGATTCGGAGGGAGCCATTGATGGAAATTACAGCAAAGGGAGTTAGAGTATCTTTAGGCGAAAAAGAGATATTAAAGGGAATTGACTTTGAAGCAAATGATGGCGAGTTTATTGGAATTATCGGACCTAATGGCAGCGGTAAATCCACTTTTTTAAAATGCATATATAGAATAATTGATAAGTATTCCGGAGAAATTAATTTACGCGGTCTTCCTTTAAACAGATATTCTTATCGCGAAACTTCAACCCTGTTAAGTGTTGTATCTCAACATAATTATTATTCTTTTGACTTTAAAGTAAAGGATATTTTGTTAATGGGAAGAACTCCTTATAAAAAATTATTAGAGAGAGACACGAAAGATGATTTTGATAGGGTTTATGAAGCATTAAAGATTGTAGGAATGGAAAATTTTGCCGATAGGAACTTTTCCACACTCTCAGGAGGAGAGAGACAAAGAGTGATTCTTGGAAGGGCGCTTTGTCAAGATACTCCTATACTTATTTTAGACGAGCCAACCAATCATTTGGACATAAATTATCAAATCCATATGATGAATATCGTAAAGAAATTAGACAAGACAATTATTTCTGCCATACATGATTTAGATATTGCCTCTCTTTACTGCGATAAAATTTTTGCAATACAAGATGGAAGCATTGTTGCGAAGGGGACACCGAGCGAGGTGCTCACTGAAGAATTTATTAAAGAAGTCTACGGAGTTGATGCTGAAGTTTTTACCGATAGATTTGGAAGACATAGAATAATGTTTCAACCGGAGGTCATTACATGAAAAAGATTGGTATAATGGTGTGTGAAAAAGCAAATAAAGTTTGTGCGGGTTGCAGTTGCCTTAATGCTTTTAACGGCAAGACTCATGCTTTTAAGCAGTATGAGGGAGAAGAAGTTGAACTTGGTGCTTTTTTTAGGTGTTCCGCCTGTGAAGAAGTTAAAATTAATGATGATAAGGGTTTTTTAGAAAAAGCCCTGCGCCTTAAAAAAGAGAATATAGAAAAGGTTCACATCGGAATTTGTATGGAGCAGACTAATTGTAAGAAAAAAGATGATATGAAAAAATATCTGAAGGATCTTGGGATTGAGGTGCTTTTTGGCACTCATACTCACAGATAAAAATATAGCTGACGGAGGATATACTTTTCTCGATTAGCTACAACGTCATCAAAGACTATCTAAAATGTGCACGCGTTTTTACGGCAATCAATGCGTGAGAATATTTATACAAAACAGAAGCTTTAAAAACAGCTCTGAAAGTAGCGGCGGTGCTTTTTATTTTAGCTCGTGAAATTGACTTTGACCCACGATTTAATTTTTTCAGCTTTCCGGTTTTGATTTGTCAAAAATTACCCCGACTATAAAAACATTTTGTCTACGGCAGTATTTATTGACGAAGACTTGCCATTGCGGTATACTTCATTAAAACTAAGAATATTCAATTATTGAAATATGGGTTTCGATTACAAGAAATACATTTTTTATGTATGGGTAAAAATGTGGAAACAAAAAGGCCTGATTTTAAAGACATAAAATCTTTTGAAGAATTTAATAGTTATTATTGGTACCGTGAAGAACTCTCACAAATATGTCGATTGCTCGGATTGGAATATCGAGGAACGAAGCAGGAGATGAATTACAGTATTGAGCAATATTTTGCGGGCAATAGAATTCAAAAGAGTAAAAGCTCTTCAAAATTATCCAAGAATAATCATAATGCTATGATAACCTTACACACCCCCTTACTTGAATGCGGTTTTTCTTTCAATTTAAAATTCAGAACGTACTTTTCCCGTTTAACAGGAGTTGCTCCATTTAAATTTACTGCTGATATGGCTACAGTTTGGAGAAAAGTAAAAAGTGAAAATGATTTAAATTTTACGATTCAAGATATGTTGGGAGTATATTATGGAAAATTAGATTACGCAAAATATGACCATTCCGCTTGTCAGTGGAATCAGTTTTTGAAAGATTTTTGTGCCGATGAATGCAGCGCCGAGTATTTCAACAAGCTAAAAGTGGCTTCCATTCTCTGGAAAGAAGTGAGAGATTCAAGGCGTGAAAAAAAGTATTCGAGAAAACTTTTGGATGAATATTCCGGCAAAATAAAAGCGTATAAAAAATAAGTCAAACTCATCAGTATCAATTTTGATGAATATTAGTGTGGCTCATGAGTGATTATAAATATTTTGTTTTAAGGAAGCATTGATTAATTCAATCGAGAATTGAGGGCATCTGTAAACGCCGGTAAACGGTACTAAGCCTTTAATCAGCGTTTCCGTAAGTCTTTCCTCAATGAAGCGAATACAGCAGTTGCCGGAAACATAAAAAATCACAACTTTTTTCTAAAACACACACTTTTTTAATTTTTTCGGCTATATTTATAGAGGAAGCCGACATAAGATTTTATGCCGGCTTTTTTATGTTCGGAGGTTTTAATGAAAAATGAACATGATGTAGACCCGAAAAAAGACTGGGTTTTTAAACTGATGTTTACACACGGCAAAATGGGAAACACGGCGCTTATGGAGGCACTGATTAATTCAATCGAGAATTAATCAGTGCCCACCTTTAAAAT